>ENA-OPBS01000472-OPBS01000472.1-human-gut-metagenome-genome-assembly--contig:-NODE-472-length-33966-cov-14.223143_pt1 | contig 33966 bp, 27 predicted proteins | sample MGYA00241074_ERZ501463 | MGnify/ENA primary metagenome ERZ501463 (study PRJEB25962, sample SAMEA2042578) | human gut metagenome | biome: human gut; feature: human-associated habitat; material: faeces...
TGAAAATGACCCTTAATGACCTTGACCCTTAATGACACGCTAGATGAACTTGTGAGTTTTACATGATATAGGTTGAATATATGTCTGAATGTGTTGGTTGTTAGTGTGTTATGTGTATTTTGTTATATTCATACTCTAATATTTTGTGTATAATAATTATCTACATATTAAGTCGTTTTAGTTAGCTGATATGTTGTTCGATTCTACATTTTTATCCTTGTTTCCTGTTGTATTTTGTCAAAAATGCGTCATGTTAGAGGCGAATTCACGTCTGAGGAGGGGCATTTTTTACCCTTAGAAGAGGGGGTAAAACATCTTCCTAACCTCCATATTTTGCATTTTTCCGTTAAATAACGTGATAAAATTCTTGGGTTTGCCAACTTTTTATTATCTTTGCTAGCAATTAACAAATTATTGACGTAGCAATAGTCTGGAAAGCTAGAAACTACATAATAACAATACTAAGATGAAAAGATATAACTTGTTGATGAACAATGCTTTAGGGGGGTAATTTTGCTCAGGCAAAGTTAGCCCAATATCATCATGCTCTTATCCGCAGGCGAATATTATCTTATTTTTATATGATAATAGTCGCTTTTTTTATGCTTTCTTCCACCGCCTGTTCTAGCGACGAAGAAACAGAAAAATCAGAGGTTTTGGATTACAAAACCACATTTTTAGCCCACGAATGGCAGATTTCAGCCCTTTATCAGCGCGTTGGAAGTATCTTTATCGACGTAAAAGAGGCTCCTTTGTTCTGCAGTTTCACCTCAGATGCGATTTCTTTCTCCGAAACGAAGGAAGTGAACCAATTCGATTCAAACGGTAAAATTACCCAAACAACCACCGAAAACGTTGCTTGCGGTCAGTACACCTATTTAATAAAGGGGAATAAAATACAGATAGATAATCAGATATTCACCATTACGGACAACAACGGGACCCTCGTTCTGCAGAATGAGGACTGGAAGCTTGTGCTCGTAGAAAAATAAACATATTATGGCTAAGAAACAAGATACAATCAGCATTGGTTTTGAAGAGAAAATATGGAAGGCTGCCGATATTCTGAGAGGCAACCTCAGCGCTTCGCAATACGAGGGCGTGGTGCTCGGACTCATCTTCTTGAAATACATCAGCGACCGCTTCGAACAGAAGTTCCAGGAGTTGCAGGGCGACGAATACGCCGACCCGGAAGATAAGGACGAATACACTGCCGAGAACATCTTCTTCGTGCCTGCTGAAGCCCGATGGAGCAAGATTAGTGCTGCTGCCCACACACCGGAAATAGGCGTGATAATAGATGAAGCACTTAACGCCATTGAGCGTGAAAACGAAAGACTGAAGGGCATTCTGCCTAAGAATTTCGCCCGTCCGGAGCTTGACAAGCGCCGTCTGGGCGATGTGGTAGATCTCTTTACGAACATAGAAATGCACGATGCTGGCGAGGAGAAAGACCTGCTGGGCAGAACCTACGAATACTGTCTGCAGCAGTTTGCCAGCCTGGAGGGCAAGAATGGTGGCGAGTTCTATACGCCTTCCTGCATTGTCCGCACGCTGGTAGAGATTCTGGAGCCTTACGAGGGCAGAGTCTATGACCCTTGCTGCGGAAGCGGTGGTATGTTTGTACAGAGCGCCAAGTTTATCGAGCGCCACAAGGGAAACCTGCGCAAAATCAGTATCTATGGTCAGGAGGCAAACCCTGATACGTGGAAGATGGCGCACATGAACCTTGCCATCCGCGGCTTGGATGCGAACCTGGGCAATGTCTTTGCCGACACTTTCTATGATGACCAGCACCCTACGCTGAAGGCAGATTACATTCTTGCCAATCCTCCTTTCAATCTCAGCGATTGGGGACAGAGTGCGCTTCAGGAAGATGTGCGCTGGCAGTATGGTTTGCCACCAGCTGGCAACGCCAACTTTGCGTGGATGCAGCATATGATTCACCATCTGGCTCCAAACGGAAAGATTGGTTTGGTGCTGGCGAATGGTGCGCTTTCGAGTCAGAGTGGCGGCGAGGGACAGATTCGCCAAGCCATCATCGAAGCCGACCTGGTAGAGGGAATCGTGGCTTTGCCTTCGCAGCTGTTCTACAGTACGGGTATTCCTGTAAGTCTTTGGTTTATCAGTCGCAACAAGGTGCAGAAGGGCAAGACCGTGTTTATCGACGCCCGCAATCTGGGCACGATGGTAACCCGCAAACTCCGTGAGCTGATGCCTGATACGGATATTAAGAAAATCTCTGACACCTTCCATGCTTTCCAGCAGGGAACCCTGGAGGATGAAAAAGGCTTCTGTGCCGTATGCACCACTGAGCAGATTGCTGCTCAGGACTACATCCTGACTCCTGGCAGATACGTAGGAATCGCTGAAGACGAAGGTGACGGAGTGCCTTTTGAGGAGAAAATGACGAATCTCACTGGAGAGCTGAAACAGCTGTTTGAGGAAAGCAAGAAGCAGGAAGAGGAGATCAGATTGCAGTTGAAGAAAATTGGATGGGAGGTGTAGAGTATGGAACTTCAAGAACTATGTTCATACGTAAAGACGAAAGTGGAAACATCTAACTATTCTATAGAAGACTATATTTCAACAGAAAATATGTTACCTGAAAAGGGTGGAATAACTATAGCTTCTTCGTTTCCAAGTGGTAAAGTAACTGAATTTCAAGAAAATGATATCTTGATTTCAAATATTCGACCATACTTTAAAAAAATATGGAGAGCAAACAGAAGTGGATGTTGTAGTAATGATGTCTTATGTATTAGAGCTAATAATAATGTAGATGCTGAATTTCTATATTATTTATTAAGCCAAGATTTATTTTTTGCTTATGTTATGTCTGGTGCAAATGGAAGTAAAATGCCAAGAGGTGACAAACAGCAAATTATGAATTGGGAAATAGAAATCCCATCAGAGAAAGAAGACCAGCGCCGCATTGCCTCCATCCTTTCTTCTCTCGACCGGAAGATAGAGTTGAACAACAAAATCGATGCTGATTTGGAGGAGATGGCGCAGGCTATTTTCAAGAATTGGTTCGTAGACTTTGAGCCTTTCAAGGATGGTAAGTTCGTGGATAGTGAATTGGGAATGATTCCGGAAGGATGGAAAGTTATTTCCTTGTCTGAAATTATGAAGTATAATGGGGGAAGTCAACCTCCTGCTTCTGAATTCATAGATACATACCAGGAAGGTTATATAAGATTTATACAAATACGAGATTATGATAATGACTCTCATATTACGTATATTCCAATATCTAAAAGAAATAAGTTGTGTGATGAACTTGATATTATGATAGCTAGATATGGAGCAGCCTTAGGTCGAATCTGCTGGGGGCTAAAAGGTGCATATAATGTTGCCCTTGCAAAAGTGACACCAATAAAGAGTTATTATCGAGAATATCTCCGGTGTTATTTGAATACTAGTTATTTCTATCAGTCCATAAATAATAAAGGTGCAAGATGTGCTCAATCGGGATTTAATCAAAGTGACATTAATTCTTATATGATTGCTTTTCCTATTGATGAAACAGTCGTTATGAACTTTAATGATTTATGTTCATCTATAATGGATAAAAGATTATCTCTAAGATATGAGAACTCCCGCCTCTCCCTTCTCCGTGACACCCTTCTCCCTCGCTTAATGTCAGGCGAGCTGGAAGTCCCGGAATAAGGGGGAGCAACGAAAAAATATAACGAGAAAAATATTAAAAAATAACATTATGGCAGACGACAAGAAATTCACCGAAGACGCATACGAGCAAACGCTCATTGCCCTGTTCCGGGACGAACTGGGCTATGCGTACGAATGTGGCTACGACGTTGAGCGCGACTACAAGGAGCCTTTCTATCGTGCCGATTTGGTCGCCTCGATGCGACGGCTTAATCCTCAACTGCCAGCCGATGCAATGGATGAAGGAATCAAGCAAATCACCAACATCAGCATCGGTACTTTAGAACAGAACAACGAGCAGTTTACACTCTGGATGCAAAACGGTCTGGAGGTGGGATTCCTGCAGAATGGCGAAGAACGAACAGCCCTGATGAGGCTCATCGACTTCGACCACCCCGAAAGAAACCTCTTCAAGGTGGTGAACCAGTGGCGAGTAGAAGAGTATAAGAACAAGCGCTGCGATATGGTGGTGATGGTCAACGGATTGCCCCTCGTGGTGGTGGAGCTGAAAAGCGCCATTTCCGAAGATGCAACCGTAGAAGATGCCTACAAGCAGATCAAGAACTATCAGCAGAGCATTCCAAGCCTCTTCAGCTACAACGCCTTCAACGTAATCAGCGACATGAGCGAGACCCGTGCCGGAACCATCACCGCCAAGCAAGAACGCTATATGGAATGGAAGACCATAGACGGCTCATACGAGTCAACCCTCTTTGCCGACTATCGCACCTTCTTCCTCGGCATGTTCCAGCAGCAGCGACTGCTCGACATTCTGCAGAACTTCATCTGCTTCGACAAGAACCAGGGCAAATACGCCAAGATTCTTACCGCCTATCACCAGTACTACGCCGTGGGCAAAGCCCTGCAGCGCACCCGTACCGCAGTGGAAGGCAACGGAAAAATCGGCGTGTTCTGGCACACGCAGGGTTCGGGCAAGAGCCTCTCCATGGTGTTCTACGCCCACCAGCTGGTGCAGCGACTGCCCGAAGTAACCATCGTGGTGGTAACCGACCGCAAGGACCTCGACAACCAGCTCTTCGGTCAGTTCTGTCGCTGCCAGGACTTCCTTCGTCAGGAACCACAGAACGCCCAGAGCCGTGAAGACCTGGGCAATCTGCTCCGTAACCGAAAGAGTGGGGGAATCATCTTCACCACCATTCAGAAGTTTGAAGAAGGCGACTCGGCACTCTCCACCCGCCGCAACATCATCGTAATGACCGATGAGGCGCACCGTTCGCAATACGGCGAGGAGCACTGGGACAACAAGAGTCTGACGATGAAGAAGGGATTCAGCCAGAAGATGAGAGAAGCCCTGCCGGGTGCCTCGTTTATCGGTTTCACCGGAACGCCTATCAGCGACCGCGACAGAGACACTGAGGAAGTGTTCGGCAACTACATCGACGTTTACGACATGAGTCAGGCGGTAGATGATGGAGCCACCCGTCCGGTTTATTACGAGAGCCGTGTTGTGAACCTGAACCTCGACGAAGACACGATGAAGCTACTGAACGATGAGTTCGACAACCTAGCCGATGAGGGAGCCACCGAGGAGCAGATCAGGCAAGCGAAGCAGGAACACAGCCGACTGGAAGTGCTCTTGGGTGAAGACGCCACCATCGACACGCTGGTAAGGGACATCATCAAGCACTACGAGCAGAACCGTGCGCAGGAACTCACCGGCAAGGCAATGATCGTAGCACTGACCCGAAGCATCGCCATCAAAATCTACCGCAAGATGCTGGAGCTTCGCCCCCAGTGGACGGAGAAGGTAAAGGTGGTGATGAGCGGTTCGAACCAGGACCCCGAAGACTGGCAGCCGATTATCGGCAACGAAGCCTACAAGAAGGAACTGGCAAGAAAATTCAAGGACAACGACGATGAGATGAAAATCGCCATCGTAAGAGATATGTGGCTTACGGGCTTCGATGTTCCGTCGCTCGCCACCATGTACGTATATAAGCCGATGAGCGGTCATAACCTGATGCAGGCAATAGCCCGTGTGAACCGAGTGTTCCCGGGCAAGGAAGGCGGACTGATAGTGGATTACGTAGGCATTGCGCAGGCGCTGAAGAGTGCCATGCAGCAGTACACCAACCGTGACCGCCGCCGCTTCGGAGACCCCGACATCGCCAAGACCGCCCTGGTGAAATGGAAGGAAGAGATGGAAATCTGCCGAGACCAGCTTCATGGTTTCGACTATTCCGGCTTCTTCGAACAGGACAACTCGAAGCGGGCACTCGCCATTACGAGCGGAGCCAACTTCCTGAGTTCTCCAGCCATGGTTCAGCGCAAGAAGAATTTCATGGAGCACAGCAATCTGCTTCACAACGCCACCACGCTCTGCCGTTCGCTCCTGAATGAGCAGCAGAAGGCGGAGGTGTGCTACATGGATGCGCTGCGCGTGATGATGCTCAAACTCTCGCAGAAGGGCAAAATCAGCCGCCATGAAATCAACGAGCGCATCGGTGAGCTGCTCCGTCAGAGTGTGAAGACCGACGGGGTAATCAATCTCTTCGGCGACCGCCAGATAGAGTTCTCGCTCTTCGACGACGCCTTCATCCAGGAGGTGAAGAACATGAAGGAGCGCAACCTGGCGGTGGAACTGCTCACCAAACTGATGAAAGAGAAAATCAAGCAGCAGCAGAAGACCAACGTGGTTCAGAGCGACCTCTTCTCCGACATGCTCAGCCAGAGTCTCTCCAACTATCTGAAAGGCTTGCTCACCAACGAGGAAGTGATAGAGGAACTGTTGAAGATGGCTCAGCAGATGAAGCAGGCAGAGGCAGAGGGCAACGACCTGGGACTTTCGCCCGAGGAGAAGGCATTCTATGATGCACTCTCCACGCCCGAAGGTGTGCGGCAGGCTTACTCCGACGAGGAGTTTGTGGCGCTGACCCGGGAACTGACGGAAGTCTTGCACCGCAACCGCACCATCGACTGGAACCGGAAGGAATCGGCGAGGGCGAAGATGCGAGTGATGGTGAAGCGACTGCTCAAGAAGTATAAGTATCCACCAGAGGGTGCAGAAAAAGCGCTGGAAACCGTGATGCGCCAATGCGACCACTGGGCGGATGATGAAGAAAACGTAGTATAAACCCTTTAAAATTTGAAGTAAGAAACAGAAAGTAAACAAGAGAAAATAACATATAGATATTGACGCTGATTATCTGCACTTCTACAGTATTTAGAACCTGCAAAATTCAAAACGACAAGAAGAAGGTGACAGCAAGGCGTCCACTCCTCTACGGCGTGGGCAGTACTTGTTTGTACCTTGTCGTAGGTTCTTGCAGGTACCTTAATACTGGTACTTACAGGGAACCCCACGCCGCTTATTTAAACAACATAACAAATCAAACCTAGAAAAAGAATATGCAGACAGAGGAAATACCAAATACTGACAATAACTACAATTCTCTTCTGAAGATTTCATCAGAAGAAGATCTTTTTGTGGAAGATGAAGTAACAGGAGTCAAGAAATACACTCCAGTAACAACTACTGATGTGGGTCAGTTTAAGAGAGAGGCAGAACATTTGTATAAGGAGATTCAGCATGCTAAAGATGAATTTAAATGGAATGCAGGAAAGCATAAAGGTCTTACCTGTTATTTTCATATTTACCAGAACCTTGCCGAACAGTTGACAGATTTTCTTAATTATATTCATACGCTCCATAAGAAAGTCTACATTTCCATCTACAAGAGCTACGATGATGAATTCATGGGGATTTATACTGATGTTTTAGAGAAGGTGCTCCAGGAAATTCAGACCATCGCCCGGAAGCATTTAGACTATTTGCTCGATAAGGAAGAGGAGTATGGTCAGATTCCCTATGCTAAGGCTATTTACGAGCAATGCAAGAAGCTTAAAGTTCCTGCCGGAGACGATTATCCGCGTTTTGATTCCCATTACAAGAACTTTGTCTCTACCGGTTTGCAGATGTCTTTGGCTGAAACCATCTCCACAGTAAGTACTATTTGTGCCGATTTTCTAGCCTTATACAGAACCCGCCTTTTCCGCACCGACCATGAGGCTGTGATTATTTACCATTATATCAAGCGAATTTTCGACGAGGGCACGCTACCTGACCATCTGAAACATGAGGTAAAGGTAAAGAAACGTCATCTGAGAGAGAGAAGAATAGATATTACCACTTTGAGCTTGCAGAAAGTAATGAATGATATTGAGGATAAATACAACAATTATACGCTTTGTTCTGACTGGTTTGAGCGAGAGGAGGATGAGGAAGAAGAACTCGTCCGTACGCTAGTCAGGGAGCAGGCTTCGCCCGAGGATTTTGAAACGCTGTTCAAGTATCAGGGTGAGCATAAAATGTGGGAGGCAGAAATTGCCAGGGCTGATGATTTTGAGCGTAACAGCGACTCGTTCTTTGTGAACTGGGTAGATTCCATAAAGTTGGAGGAGAAGTTGAAGTTCTGGATAAAAGGCAACATTACGTCTCAGCAAAGCTGGTACATAGTCTGGTGCCTGATGAAATATACGTTCCACATGGTTCGTGATAATCAGGACAAGGCAGCCTTTGCCGCCCGCATGAACCTGATGTTTCCGGATGCAGAAAAGAAATGTGTGGTGGAGTCGTTCCGCAAGCAGGAAACCCAGAAGAACCACAACCACCACTTTTCGGAGTGGCTTGCAGAATCTGATAAAGATTATTCCAAAGCTCACGAGCTTTATGATAAGCTGAAGAAGGAGGAGGAATATAGGAGAATAGTTTGAGGGAGAAAGAGTAGGGAAGGTGCGATGGGAGGGCGCCTTCTCTTTTCTCTCTACATATCTCTTTCTTTTCCTTCTTTTTGAAAGAAAATTCTAGAATTTCTTGGCAGTTTCAATAAAAAAGTTTATCTTTGCGGCAGATTTACAGAATCTAAATTGATAATTTATGGGTAGATACATCAACCCCTTTACCGATTGGGGCTTCAAGCGTCTCTTCGGTCAAGAATTCAGCAAGGACTTGCTGGTTAATTTTTTGAACGACTTGTTTGAAGGTGAGTTTCAAATCAAGGACGTAACATTCAAGGATAAGGAACAGCTTGGTGATACTAATGATCTCCGTGGCTGCATCTTTGATATCTATTGTGTTACCGACGATGATAAACATTTCATCGTTGAGATGCAGAACAGATGGGTACCCTTCTTTGTGAATCGTTCCATCTATTATGCTAGTAAGGCTTTTGTTGCCCAACGCAAGAAGTTTGATGAAGCAGGTGACCGTACTCCTGTTTTATACCAGTTTGTGCCGGTTTATGTGGTTTGCATCATGAATTTTATGCCAAAGGAGCATGAGGTGACAAAGTTTAGGACAGACGTTGCTTTGAGGGAGAAGTCTAGTGACTCGATGTTTTCTGACAAGCTTCGTTTCATCTATCTTTCTCTTCCTTTCTTTGATAAGAGTGAGGAAGAATGCGAGACAGGTTTTGAAAAATGGATTTATGTTTTGAAGTATATGGAAGTATTGGAAAGATTGCCTTTTACGGCACAGAAGAAGATATTCAATCATCTTGCTAAATTGGCGGATGTTCGTTGCTTGAGTAGTGAGGAGCAGGAAAAATACGATGAAAGTATTAAGGCTGTTGATGATTACTACTCCGGCCTTTATGGCTCGTATGTTGAAGGCGAGGAAAAGGGAATTGCTAAGGGGCGTGCAGAAGGTGAATTGTCTAAAGGTTTGACTGTAGCGCGCAACTTGTTGGCTATGGGAATGTCTTGGTCTCAAATCATGCAGATAACAGGATTGACAGAAGAAGAATTGAAGCCGCTGCATTCGTAGTGAATGTTATCAGAAATGCAAGAAAAAATTGGCTGATTTGCAGAAACTTATGTTGGATATGCTGTCAGAGGATTCTAAAATGATAATATCAGAATTAGCAGGAAAAATGGGGATGTCTGCAAGAAAGGTTTCTCGGGAGCTTAAGTCTTTAAGAGAAGAATTTCAGATTCTAAAACATGAAGGTGGTCGCAAGAATGGTTATTGGGTAGTTTGCAACAACTAACCGGCTTGTTTCCGCAAGCAGGAAACCCAGAAGAACCACAGCCACCATTTCTCGGAGTGGCTTGAAGGCTCCGATCCCGATTATCATACCGCCCAGGATCTGTATTATAAGCTGGCGAAAAGGGATGGTTATATGAGAAGTATTTGAGTTGGTATAGGAAAGTAGAGAGGAAGATTTAGAGATAACTATCGTCCCTGGGTATAAAAACAAGGATAATTTCGGTAATAGAGGGCTTACATACAATCCCGAATTGCAGTTGTTTACAGAAAGTTTTGCGACAGACGCAGCACGTATAGTTCGCTGGAAAGCATTTCTGAAAAAGATTCAATGATTATCGAAGAATTTTGTAATCTCCTTCTTCTCTCCACTTGCTTCATTCCACTGTTTGAGCAAGTTTGTAGCATTGAACATACTATCTTTGGTTCTTTGCTCGACCAAAAAATTACCCATTGGTCTCTTCATTACTTGATTTGTAATCATCTTCCCTATATTTAATGATTTATAATTAATATTGTTCCTTATAAAAAGGTTATATGAAACAGACAATAGACCTCTGAGAGAGTGGTTCTCCCCCTTACCCCCATCATTTATAGCAATAATGAGAGATTGGTGGGAATATTCCACTCGAAGTTATATGAACCCAGTATAATGAGCCCCTTCGGTCGGGTCAGTTGCCAAATCGTACAGCACTTAACCTAAGCAGCTTTCGGGGTACGCCCCGCCCTGCCCGCCTTCTGCCTTCAGTTCCTGCGGTGTCACCATGCACCTCTTGTGACGTGGGTTTAAAGTCTGTGTAGCCGAGTGTATTTAGCCGACAAGCCACCAAGACTACCTGTCAGACCGAAAAAGGAAGAAAACCCTATCCTTTGTTCGTGTTGCGCTCCGAACTCTGGATAGGGTTTCGTATAGGGAAGTGAATAATCACTCAAATATACTTAAACGTCCGCTGTTTAGTGCGCTACTACTAACAAGCACTGCAAAAGTACATAAATCATTGCAAACCACCAAATTAGCAAATTTTTCATTAACTCGCTTTATTGTGGATAAATATGGATAATTTATATTTAATAGGCTTTTCGGGGATTTTCGTATTTAACCTTTCTAAGTTTAATTAACACAAAAATGCCCCACACCACCAAAAATGATGATGCAGGGCGATATGATAGGTATAAAAGAAATGCGAAAGTAAAGCCCCACCATTGAGCACCAACGGCAGGGCTGAAATAGAAATATGAATTCCAATAATTGCTTTGCAAAGATAAGCAAAATATCTGAGAACTCAAAGAGACAGTGAAAATTTCTTCTGTAAGCGGTTAAAATAGTCTGTTGGTATGATTTATCGGTTCGATAGTTTAAACGTCTTGTATGTACAATAAATCCCCACCTACAAATAAGCAAGTGGGGAAATTGTTATCTTATAGTATCAGCAACTTGAATATTACCCATATTCAATATATTGCCAGATTTAATACCATCTGTTCCAAAACTATAATCGGTACAAGCATCCACGTAGGCATTTGCAAATATTACACCAGCTTTGCTCTTATCTTTAATGAGCCTCAGAAGAGTTTTATCTTTTTGGCTAATCATGAAGTCGAATTTAAATCCATCCTTAACGCAATCTAGTACACCATTTTGGTATCTATCATTGTCACACCATTCATACAGGATGCCATCAACCTTTATATTGAAGTATTGAAACTCGTTTCTTACATGACCGCCAAATCCGTTTTCTCCGATAGCACGGAAATTAATGACGCAAAGACTATCCGTTTTCCAAACGACTTGATAATTGCTTATCTTGAAGTCTTCTGGATTAATAGCATTATTGTCTATCCATTTTTTAAGGTTTTCTTTAGTCTGTACAACAAAAGGAATTTCCTTTGGTTTGGGTTGTTCTTTTGTTTTACTGCTGCAACTAGCAAAGAACACCACGGCAATCATAATTGCCATAAACATTAAAATCTTTTTCATAATTCATGCCTTATTATATTATTATTCTCGTTCCCAACTCCAAGTGTGATGATTGGAGAGTTTTCTAATACGTCGTTCTTGTTGGTTGTATTGTAGCATCAACATGAAGTGAAAGCTATTATGAATGCAAAAATAAGCATTCGGACTCAGTTTATCAATTCAAGTATGAATAGAGATTTATCATTTTAATTTCTCAATCTTACTTTTGGGCAAATCTGTTATTTGCATAACTGTTTCTATATCCATGCCAGCATCCAACATCCTTTTTGCTATTTGGATAGCCTTCGAGTTTCTACCTTCCTCACGCCCCTTTTCCAAAGCCGTATCTATAGAGTTCTTGACATCACGATACGCCTTCAAACTAAAATCGGTAAGCAAGCTAATATAACGTTCTTCTATCCGTTTCATATCCATTTCCTTTTAAAACGTTTAACTGAATTGTAGTGCAAAAATAAGCATTTATTTCGAATCATAAATATTTGGAGTGTTAAAATGTTGGTTGTGGGGGTGATTTTTCCCAAGATTCCTACGATTTTTCCCAACGATGGGAAAAATGAGGGATTTTTGGGGGAAAGGGGGAATGATTTTCTCTTTTTCTTTACTTTTGACTCTCGTTTCCTTCTTCTTCTTACTTTTTCCCAAGAAATGCCCGATTTTTCCCAAATACGTGGGTTTTTCGGGGGAGTTGTGGGAAAGGGATTGTTTTGCTTTTTTTTCTGCAGTACTTTTGCAGCGTCGAAGAAACAAGACAACGCTGAAATGGTTTGGTGCTCTTGAAAACCTCTTCGTACATTATATATTATGTATACTCAGATTATGAGAGTGGTGCAGCAGGGCGAGACCTTCGCTGTGCAGAGTCAGAAAAGTGAGAACGGACAGATGATGAAATGCAACATCGTTCTCCAGGAGATGGGCGGCAAGTATGAGAACCAGTACGCTGCGGCAATGTTGGGCAATATGGCGCAATGTAAGTACGCTCCGGGCGAGCTGGTGGCGGTAACGCTCCGCTTTACTACCCATGAGCACAATGGTCAGGTTTATCAGGATATTCTGGTTACGGACATTGAAAAAGTAAAAGGGTAAAAGGGTAAAAAGGTAAAAAGAACCTTAACCCTTTGCATTCACGTTTCCAAAAGGGTAAAAAGTAAAACTGAGTTGAAACTGAGGAGGATTTTCCATGGTAAAGCGCGCAACAATCCGGATGTTTCTTCTCCTAAAATTCAATTCAGATTATGGTTAAGAAAGTAAACAAGGTTCAGAACAATGCTCAGAATAATGTTCAGAACCAGCAAGTGAATAATAATGACTGCCAGCATGTGCAGTTGGGTGGAATGGCTTACTATGATGCTAAGCAGTATTTCCTCTTCAGTCCTCAGGAATCGGGGGTGAATAAGGTTCCTCGATTCCGTTCGATGGGCGTGGCTCAGCAAATGCCTGACGGAACGTTTGATTTCGTAGTGCAGCACCGCCTCAGAACTCAGTCGGAACTGATTAAGAAACTGGCGCATGGTCGTGTGAGCAAGACCAAGGACGGTGCTGTTCAGCTTACCTTGAAGGTGTTCTGCCATGAGGGAATCAACATCGCCCGAGCGCTGGCTGTTGAGGCAGAAGAAGGGGCTGAGGCGGTAGTGGATTACCAACTGAAACATTAGAATTTTTGTATCCAACTTAAAACGATAAGTAGAAACAGATAGATGAGTTGTTATTTAATTAAGGTGGAGAATGGGCACAAGGTTGCCCGCTCCATCACTTCGGAAGAGGAGTATAAGCAGCTGCGTGGAAGCAATGAGCAGAAGGCGAATCTTCGTCTGGCTCGTGCCGGAAACGATGCTGCGAAACGGAGACTGGTGCAGTTTAATTATTCCGGGCATTATCCGCAAGGCGTGGTGAAGGGAATGAAACTGCCAAGCGGTGCTTTCGGATTTGATATGGATGAGCCGGAGGCTTTTGCCAAGGCTGCCAAGCTGCTGCTGAAGGAACCGGACAAGTACGGATTGCTGATGCTGGAACGCAGTGCACGACAAGGCGGACATGCGGTGTTTGAACGCGAAAAGGGCAAGACGGTTCTGGAGAATCAGGTGAGGATTGCTACGATGCTCAAGTGCGAAATGGATACTTCGGCTCACGACATTAATCGGGTTTATTTCACTACCACATCGGATGGCGAAGATTTGCTATTCCTTTCGCCACGGCTCTTCAAGGATGAATACGATGAGGCTGCCGTGGCAGCTGAAGGGAAGGTTCTAGAAGAAAGAGAACGGTATGGGAAGGAGGAACTACCGGAAGGGGCGCACAAGGCAAACAAGCACTTTATGCCTTGGAAGGAAGAATTCAAGAAGGATTCTCAAGGGAGTTTTAAGAGTCAAGAATTAGAGAATTCGAGAATTTCTTCTTCTTCTGCGTCATCCTCTTCTGCGTCAACTGCTGCTACTTCAACTACTTCTGCTGCTCAGGACAATTATCTTGGGATTCCTTATGGCGAAATCATTAAGAAGTGGTGGCAACTGTATAATGATGGGCAGGAGCCGATGCGCTCCAACCGCAATACGCTGACCTTTGAGCTGGCTGTGAACCTGCGCCACATCTGTGGCTTTGACCGCAATCTGCTGGCTCAGATCATTCCTTGCTACGATGGGTTTCCCGAGCAGGAAAAGATGGCTTGCATCAACTCGGCATTGAACGAGAAAATCACGCAAATGCCTAAGCGATTGAAGGATGTGCTGGCTGCGCTGAGACAGGAGAAACTGAAACAGGGGTCTTCGAACGGGAATGCAGATGAAGACAGCGAGGCGCTGGTGAATGCCTTGGACGAAGCTAACGCCAAGGATGATCTGTTCTATTACGATGCTTTACCCAAGATGCCACAAGGCGTGCGTGATTCCATCAGTGCTGTTGGACCGGCTCTGGCAATGCCAGTGATTACAGCCATCTGTCCTACCATCGGAATGCTCGCCACGGGCGTGAAGGTTTCCGTTCACGGCAAGATGAACTCGCTGAACCTCATCTCCTACATCGCCGGTGATTTTGCATCTGGCAAGGGAAGTATTGACCCCGTGATTGACGCATGGACTTCGGAAGTGAAGGAAATGGACAAAATGTATCAGCAGAAGGAGGATGAATGGCGAGCCAAGAAACGTGCAGCCAAGAACAAGAAGGAGCAGCCGGAAGAGCCGAAACTGCCTGTAAGATGCTTGACACTGAACAATACGGTGGCGAATCTGGCTGAACGACTGGCGAACACGGAAGGCAAGCACGCTTTCTCGTTCACTCCGGAAGCTGACACTGTAGCGCAGAAGTGGAAATCGGCAATGAGCGACTTTTCCGTTATGTTAAGACAGGCTTACGACGGAACAAGCTATGAGCGTGAGGCAAGAAGTGCAGATGCGGTGAATGTTCACATTGACAGGCTGTTATGGAACGTAGTGATGTGCGGCACTCCTGATGCGCTCTATCGAGTAGTAAGCAATTATACGGATGGTTTCCAGAGCCGTATCATCGTGGCAAAAACGCCCGATAATACCTTCACTCCACTTTCTGACAACATGTATGTGATGAACGAACGCCAGCGCGACCGCATCATTCAGATTGCTCATCTGCTGCCGCTGATGTCGGGTGAGGTGGTTCTGCCCAAGCTGGAGGATAAAGGTAGGGAATGGCTGGAACAGATAAGACTGGAAACGATGAAAAATGACGACAAGGTGAAAGCTCGCCAGCGTTTCCGTATCTGTCCAACCACCATGAGAATGATGACCTGCATCATGCTCTGCAAGGTTCTGGAAACGCTGATTCTGAAGCATGGTTTCAATGGAGCCGAGAAACAGCTGAAGGAGTCGCCTGATTTGTGGAAGGGAATGCTCGTAAAGACGCAGACACCAGCTATGCTGAATGTCTTTGATGTGCTGGCTGATTATCAGTTGGATAATGCGCTCTACTTCTTTCGTAGCCGAATCGAAGAGGCTTTCTCATCAAAGGATTATTGCTGCCAATCTGCTTGGGACCGATGTCGTCGGGGTAAGAATGATTCCATCTTCGAACGTCTGGACGTAACCTTCACCTTCGAACAGGCTGAGCAGCAGAGCGTTGCTGTTAAGGGGGCAAGTGCCACTCATGAGACGGTAAAACAGATGCTAAAGAACTGGAAACGTCAGGGGTTAATCTGTGTATTACCTGACATGCGCTATCAGAAAGTTTCTCCTACTGTCTAAAGAGGGTGTTATTAAGGGTCAAGGTCATTAAGGGTCATTAAGTTTTTCGGTTCTTAAATCAGCCTTAATGGCCGGCCTTGATCCAATTATTCATTATCAATTATTAATTGTAAATTATCATGAACATCAATATATTCCGCCGTCGCTTCACTCCATGGAGTGTGGATGGCACAATGGTTATAGGTGGCAAGATTTTCTGCGACACCTTAGAACGTCCTAACCGTCATTTGCCAGCAGGACGTTATAAGATTTCTCTCATTTCTACCAAGCAAAAAAAGGTGTCGGAGACAAAGAAGAAAAATAAGTATGAAAGAGGAAAATATGAAATTGTTATCAAGCCTGTTATTCTGTTAAGATCCCATTACGTGCCTCGTACTGTTAGGCGCAGAGCTCGCTTCGTGCCTGGCAACGGTCCGCTACGTCTGAGAAACAAGAGTATTATTCTGGGCAGGTCTCATTATACCGGAATCGTTACGCAATCAGAAAAATGCTATAATGAATTTTGCCAGTTGTTGGATGAGGAATTCAAGAGGATGAAGAAAAAGCATCTACCGTGCAGAATCAATCTGTTTATCAGGGATTGGGGTGTTGACGAAATCCCCCTCAATTATCTGCTTATTTTTCAATAATTAATATTCAATATCATGCGTAAGATAAAGGAAATCATCATTCATTGCAGTGCGACCAAGGAAGGTCGCAACTTCACCGTAGCGGATATTGACCGCTGGCACCGGGAGCGCGGAATGCGCTGCATAGGTTATCATTTCGTGATTTATCGTGACGGCAGCATTCATGTAGGCCGTGCGATAGAGGAGGTTGGCGCCCATTGCAAGGGCCATAATTCCATCAGTATAGGCATTTGCTACATCGGCGGCTTATCAAAGAAAGGCAAGCCGAAGGATACAAGAACCCGAGACCAGAAAGCGGCAATGCGCTCGCTCATCGAGCAGCTGAAGGAGGAATATCCATTAGCCACGATTCATGGTCATAATGAATTTGCCAACAAAGCCTGTCCCTGCTTTGATGTAAAGAAGGAGTGGGGGAAGGAGTAGACACAAAAAATAGCGGATCTTTCACAGACCCGCTATTTCCTATTATTTTAAATTTTTTAAGATGTTTATTAAAAATTTTCTAGCCTTATACAATGCCCTGAGCCATCATAGCCTTAGCTACCTTCAGGAAGCCGGCTACGTTTGCACCCTTTACGTAATTTATGTAACCGTCTGGCTCTGTACCATACTTCACGCAGTTAGCGTGAATATCGTTCATGATGTCGTGGAGCTTAGCATCAACCTCCTCACGAGACCACTTCAGACGCTCTGAGTTCTGGCTCATCTCAAGACCTGATACTGCAACACCACCTGCGTTGGCTGCCTTACCTGGAGAGTAGAGAATCTTAGCATCCTGGAATACCTTGATAGCCTCTGGAGTAGAAGGCATGTTAGCACCCTCGCTTACTGCGATTACGCCGTTGGCGATGAGAGCCTTGGCTGCCTCCTCGTTGATTTCGTTCTGAGTAGCTGATGGGAGAGCGATGTCTGCCTTCTCAAACCAAGGCTTAGCACCTGCAACATATTTTACACCATACTTCTCTGCATACTCCTTGATACGGCCACGCTCTACGTTCTTGAGCTCCATGATGTAATCGAGCTTCTCGCGGTCGATTCCGTCTGGGTCGTAGATGTAACCGTCTGAATCTGAACATGTAACTGGCTTAGCACCCAACTGGAGCAACTTCTCCATAGTGTACTGGGCTACATTACCTGAACCTGAAACCAAAACAGTCTTGCCCTTGATGTCAATACCCTTGGTAGCGAGCATGTTGCAGAGGAAGTATACATTACCGTAACCTGTAGCCTCAGGACGGATCAATGAACCACCGAACTCCTGACCCTTACCGGTCAAGACGCCCTGGAACTGGTGTGTCAACTTCTTGTACATTCCGAAGAGGTAACCTACCTCACGGCCACCTACACCGATGTCACCAGCTGGAACATCCTCGTCTGGACCCATGTGACGATAAAGCTCTGTCATGAAAGCCTGGCAGAAACGCATTACCTCGTTGTTGCTCTTGCCACGTGGAGAGAAGTCGGAACCACCCTTAGCACCACCCATTGGGAGAGTAGTAAGAGAGTTCTTGAATGTCTGCTCGAAAGCCAAGAACTTCAAAATACCCAAGTTTACTGACTTGTGGTAGCGAAGACCTCCCTTGTAAGGGCCAATCGCGTTGTTGTGCTGAACGCGGTAACCCATGTTAGTCTGTACGTTGCCCTTATCATCTACCCAAGATACGCGGAACTGGATGATGCGGTCTGGAATGCAGAGACGCTCGATGAGGTTTGCCTTCTCAAACTCTGGGTGCTTGTTGTACTCTTCCTCGATAGTACCGAGAACCTGACTAACTGCCTGAATGTACTCAGGCTCATTTGGGAATCTTCTTTGGAGATTCGCGATTACTTCAGATGCTTTCATAATCTTTAATCTTTTATTGTGTTTAAATTCTTATTTTTTTATTTCTGCTTGCAAAGATACATGTTTTTCTTGAAAACACCAACAAAAAGAAAGAAAAAATGCAGAAAAAGTAGAAAAAAGTCATTTTTTAACATTTTTAGCCACGTTTTGTAGCGCTTTTGTGTACGCACACCTTATTATATAAGAGACGTTTTTTCGGGGTTTAAGCCTTTATTTCTGTTTCAGGGAATCTTGCATTCTGACGACTTCTGTTTATCTATCCTGCGCCATAGGGCATAAATGAGCAGGATGATAGCGTAGAGACTGATTACCTGAGGCAGACTGATTCTTACGTTTTCGATGCTTGCTCCAGGCAGCATGCTAATCAGTTTTATGGCTGTATTCAAAAACTGGGTGATGCTGGTAAGGGCGCCTGATGTAAGGCTGATGAGTGGGGCGACAACCGGTGCTATGGGCGCCCATAACGTGAGTGGGGAGAACAGGATTAATGCTGCTCCAAGATATAGGATGAGGGTTGCTGCGGGAATGGCGATGTAATTGGTGAGAAGTGAATAGCACGATATTCTGCCGAAGGTGTAGACGATGACCGGAAGGGTTCCTATCTGGGCTGCCAGTGAAACGCAAAGGAGTCCCCATGCCCAACGGATGAAACGGCTGCGGATGGGGAGGAGGGTGTAAAGGGGTGTGAAGAACAGCAGTATGGAGGCTACGGCCAGGAACGAAAGCTGGAAACTCAACTCGAAAAGATAGAGCGGACTGATGAAGAGCATAAATATATAAGCTGAGGCTAAGGTGTTGAGCGGCAGACCGGTACGATGGAAAGCTAAACTTAAGCTGTAGGCTGAAAGCATGATGGCTGCACGGACTGCACTTGCCGGTAATCCTATGAGAAAAACGTAGGTCCAGATAGAGATGAGGGACAGGATGATGGTGTAAACTGAGTACTTTCTGCCGCCTAGCAGAAAGATAAAAAGCTGGAAGATAATGCCTATATGAAGTCCGCTTACTGCCAGGATGTGACTGGCTCCGGAAATGGAGTAACTGTTTCGGGTGTTCGAATCGAGTGCGCTCTTGTCGCCCAGCGCCATGGCTGCGATGACTGCATAGTCTTGCTGTTTTACGTGAAGGGAAACCAGTTTGCTTTCAATATTGCTTTTATAGCGTTCGGTATTGATTTTTGCCCGTGTGAGGTAAGACAGTTCCTGCCAGTTTTTCAGTTGTGTAGAGGTTTGGGAATCAGCTATTTGCTTACAGGTAAGAAAAGCCCCAAGGCTCAGGATGCATAAATGAATCATCACGCATTGGGAGTAGATGAGAAACTGGTGGCTCCTGCTGAAGTAAGTTTTTTTGCTTAAGAACTCAGTAAGGAAAAAGATGATGCTGACAAGGGCGCATGAAATGATGGAGATGATGAGCCAGAAGCGCATGTTGAAATCATCATAGCCCCATTTGGCTATGATGATTCCGATCGTCAGTGTGAGGCTGATGGTCATGAGCGGGGTGAGGGATAGCTCTTTCATCATTCCTCTTTCCTTTTAAAAGATGGTAGTTTATCTATTTCTTGAATCCGAAGATGCGCTTGATGAATGTCTTCACAGCGTTTTCTTTCTTCTGTGGATTTACGATAGGGGTGTGCTTGCGTGCAGCCGGCTTGTCGCCCTTTTTCTGGGCTACGCCTCTGCCACGGCCGTTGCTGCCTGGGCGAACATTGTTCTCGTTGCCTGGGCGCTGCTGGTTGCTGTTATTGCTGTTATTGCGGCGCTTCTGGCTGTTGCTGTTCTTTGGCTGCTCGCCTGGCTGGGCTGGCTTTCTGTTCTGCTGCTTTGCGTTCTGCTGCCTGTTGCCCTGCTGTGGCTGCTGCTTTGCGTTCTGCTGCTTGTTGCCCTGCTGTGGCTGCTTGCCGTTTTTCTGCTGAGGCTTGTTATTGTCCTGCTGAGGCTGCTGCTCGTTGTTGCGTGGTGCTTTTTCCTGACGCTCGTTTGGCTTGTTTGGCTTGCGCTTGTGAGAAGTCTGGTCGCGGTCTTTCTGTCGGCGGTTCTTGGCGCTGTTCTTTCCGGCCTCGCCGTTTCCGCCATTACCGCGTCTGTTGTTTCTTCCGTTTGCGCCTTTCTTCTTCGGCTTGTTGAGCTTGATGTATTCAGGACCTTCGCCGCATCCCTCAGGGAGAGGCATCTTGTCTACCACCTTCTCCAGGAACTTCTCTATCTGCTGGAACCAGTACTGGTCTTCTTCGCTCACGAAGGTGATGGCTCTACCATCGCGGTTGGCACGGGCTGTACGGCCGATGCGGTGAACGTAATCTTCTGTATCGTGAGGAACATCGTAATTGATGACCATCTCAATATCATCGATGTCGATTCCGCGCGCCACAATGTCGGTAGCTACGAGAACATCATACTGTCCGCTCTTGAACTTGAACATCACATCATCGCGCTCAGCCTGTTCCAGGTCGCTGTGCATGGCTCCGCAGTTTACTCCAATCTGCTGGAGGGAAGCTGCGAGTTGCTTCACCTTGAATTTGCTGCCGCTGAAGACGATGACACGCTTCAGGTCGCCCGCCTTGAAGATGTCCTTGATGATGGTCATCTTCTGGGTTTCGTAGCATACGTATGCTTCCTGCTTGATTTTCTCGGCTGGCTTGCTGACGGCAAGTTTGATTTCTACCGGATTCTTGAGCAGGGTCTTAGCCAGTTCTTCTATCTTCTCAGGCATGGTTGCCGAGAACATGATGGTCTGGCAGGTCTTTGGCAGTTTTGCCGCGATGGTCTTGATGTCTTCTGAGAAACCCATGTCGAGCATGCGGTCGGCCTCGTCGAGAATGAAGAAGCTTACCTTGCTGAGGTCTACATTGCCCAGAGAGATATGGGAGATGAGGCGGCCCGGGGTGGCGATGACTACATCGGCGCCCATGCGGAGGCTGCGCAACTCCTGATCGTAACGGTTGCCGTCGTTGCCGCCGTATACGGCTACGCTGCTCACGCCCTGCAGGTAATAGCCGAAGCCTTGCATCGCCTGGTCTATCTGCTGGGCGAGCTCGCGGGTTGGTGACATGATGACGCAGTTGATGGCGTCTTTCGGATAACCGCCGTCATCGAGCTTGCTCAATACTGGCAGCAGATAGGCTGCGGTTTTGCCGGTTCCGGTCTGGGCTACGCCCAATACATCGTGACCTTCTAATATCTCTGGAATGCACTTTTCCTGTACTGGAGTGCATGTGTCGAAGCGCATGTCATATAATGCGTCGAGCACGTTGTCGTTTAAATCTAATTCGTCGAAATACATTTTTTTTTAATGTTGAATGTTGAATGTTGAATGTTGACTTTTTACCTCGGTGCCTTGCGGTAGCAGAAGTAGGCTACGATGGCGAAGAGGAAGTTTGGAAGCCACGCTGCCAGAACAGGCGGGAAGTTGGCCTGGATGGCGAAGGTGGCAGAAACCGTCTGCAGCATGATGTAGCCGAAACTCAGCGCAAGACCAACGCCCAATGCTGCTCCCATGCCGCCCTTGCGCTTGCGGGCTGAGAGGGAGACACCGATGATGGTGAGGATGAACGAGGCGAAGGAAGAGGCGATGCGCTTGTGGTATTCTACCTCGTACTGCACTACGTTGCCCGAACCGCGGTTGATCTGCTTGGAGATGTAATCGCGGAGCTCAGGACTGGTGAAGGTTTCCTGCTGACCCTTGGAATAGACCAGGTCGGTAGGTTCCATCATGATGATGGTGTCCTTCTGGGCTCCGCTCGTAATATGCTCCTTCATGCCCTGGAGCTTGCGGATTTTCCAGTTGCTCAGTTGCCAGTGATACTTGCTGTCGGAAATGGTGTCGTACTGGATGTCCATCGCTGTAAGGTGGCTTACGAGTTTCTTGTCCTGGAACTTGTCGAGACAGAATCCGTAGCCGCGTTTCATGCTGTTGTCGTAATGCTGCATATAGGCAATCACTCCCTTGTCTACCTGCAGCTGTACATTCTCGGCACTGGTATTCTTCTTCTTGTTCTTGTACATCGTCTCGAAGTTCTGCCTGATAACGGTTCCGTGGGGAATGACGTAGGCTGAGAGCCCGAAGGAGAGGGCTGAGAGCAGCACGCAGGTAATCATGTATGGGCGGAGGAGACGCTTGAAGGATACTCCCGACGCCAGGATGGCGATGATTTCGGAATTGCTTGCCAGCTTGCTGGTGAAGAGAATGACCGCCACGAACACGAACAGCGCACTGAAGAGGTTGGCAAAATAGGGCACGAAGTTGGCGTAGTAATCGAAGATGATTGCGCGCGCCGGTGCATGGTGCTCTGTGAATTTTGACAGGTTCTCGTTGAAGTCGAAGACGATGGCGATGGAGATGATCAGGGCGATGGAGAAGAAATAGTAGCCCAGAAACTTCTTGATAATGTACCAGTCGAGCTTCTTGATGTACCTGAACGGGTTGAGAAACCTGAATATGCGCAGGAACCGGAGCTTGTGAGCCAGCCAGCGCACAGCCCTGATGAGCCACCCGAACTTGCGGGAAGCCCATCGGCCGGTGCGGTAGAGCCGGCGGTGTTTTCTTATTTTCTTAAAATCTTTCATGATGCTTGCTTACTTAAATTCTTCGGCCAAGCTGGTCGATGATGGAATTCTTCCATGCCACGAAATCGCCCTGCTCGATATGATGGCGGGCATCGGTCACGAGGCGCAGATAGAAAGAGAGGTTGTGGATGCTGGCTATCTGCATCGCCAGCAGCTCCTGGGCCTTGAAGAGGTGGTGGAGGTAGGCCTTCGTGGTTACGAGGTCGATGTCGCAGCCGTCTGGATCTACCGGACTGAAGTCTTTCTCCCACTTCTTGTTGCGCATGTTCATCGTGCCCTGATAGGTGAAGAGCATGGCGTTGCGGCCGTTGCGGGTCGGCATTACGCAGTCGAACATGTCTACGCCGCGCTCGATGGCTTCGAGGATGTTCTGCGGGGTTCCTACGCCCATCAGATATCTCGGCCTGTCTTTCGGCAGGATTTCGTTCACTACTTCTATCATCTCATACATCACCTCGGTAGGCTCTCCTACGGCAAGTCCGCCGATGGCATTTCCGTCGGCTCCCTTGTCGGCAATGTATTTGGCTGCTTCGCGGCGCAGGTCCGGGAAGGTGCAGCCCTGAACGATAGGGAAGAGACTCTGCTGATAGCCGTAGAGGGGCTCGGTTTCGTTGAACCGCTTGATGCAGCGGTCTAGCCAGCGCTGGGTGAGCATGAGGCTGTTCTTGGCGTACTGGTAATCGCTCTTTCCCGGTGGACATTCATCGAAGGCCATCATGATGTCGGCTCCGATGACGCGCTCGGTGTCCATCACATTTTCCGGTGTAAAGAAGTGCTTGCTGCCGTCGATGTGGGAGCGGAACTCGCAGCCTTCTTCCTTGAGCTTGCGGATGCCGGTGAGCGAGAAGACCTGGAAGCCGCCGCTGTCGGTGAGGATAGGACGGTCCCAGCCGTTGAACTTGTGCAATCCGCCTGCTGCCCTGATGACGTCAAGACCTGGGCGCAGGTAGAGGTGATAGGTGTTTCCGAGGATAATCTGTGCCATGACCTGCTTCTTGAGTTCCTCGAAGTGGACGCCCTTCACGCTTCCTACGGTTCCTACGGGCATGAAGATTGGGGTCTTGATCTGTCCGTGGTCGGTGGTGATGATGCCTGTACGCGCATCGCTTGCTTTATCTGTTACTTGTAATTCAAATTTCATTTCTATTCTTTTTTATCATTTTCCTCAATACTGAAGTCTGTAGGGTTTTTCACCTTCTCGTCGGTCAGCGCGAACTGCCAGACGTCAGCCACATTCTCTACATAGTGGAAGTCTACGCCCTTGAGATATTTCTCCGGTATTTCCTCTACGTTCTTCTGGTTCTCCCTGCACATCACGATGTGCTTGATTCCTGCCCGCTTGGCTGCCAGAATCTTCTCCTTGATTCCGCCTACCGGGAGCACTTTGCCGCGGAGGGTAATCTCGCCGGTCATGGCTGTGTTGGCACGCACCTTGCGCTGGGTGATGGCTGAGGCGATGCTGGTGGCGATGGTGATTCCGGCAGAAGGACCGTCTTTCGGGGTGGCTCCCTCAGGCACGTGGATGTGGATGTTCCACTGCTCGAAGATGCGGTAGTCTACCTGCAGCAGGTCGATGTGCGACTTGACGTATTCCAGTGCGATAATGGCTGATTCCTTCATCACGTCGCCCAGGTTTCCGGTCAGGGTGAGCTTGCCAGCCTTGCCCTTGCTGAGCGAGGTTTCGATGTAGAGGATTTCGCCGCCCACTGAGGTCCAGGCAAGTCCGGTTACCACTCCTGCATAGTCGTTGCCCTGGTAGATGTCGCGGTTGAACGGCGGATTGCCCAGCAGGTCTTTTACTTCGGCAGGAGTGATGGTGTAGTTCTTCAACTCCTGGTTGCAGGCCAGTTTGTAAGCCATCTTTCGCAGACTCTTGTCAATCTGCTTCTTCAGCTGTCTTACGCCGCTCTCCCGGGTATAGTGCTCGATGATGAATTCGAGGGCATTCTTGTTGAAGCTTACCTTTGGCGAAACCTTGTCGAGTCCGGTGCTTTCCAGCTCTTCCGGTACGAGGTGGCGCTTGGCAATCTCTGTCTTCTCTTCGGTGATGTAACCGCCTACTTCTATCAGCTCCATACGGTCGAGGAGCGGACGCGGAATGACGCTCAGGTCATTGGCTGTGGCGATGAAGAGCACCTTGGAGAGGTCGTAATCCATATCGAGATAGTTGTCGTGGAAGGCATTGTTCTGTTCCGGGTCCAGCACTTCGAGCAGGGCTGATGCTGGGTCGCCGTTGAAATTGCTCTGCGCCACCTTGTCAATCTCGTCGAGGATGAAGACCGGATTGCTGCTGCCTGCCTTCAGCATGTTCTTGATGATGCGGCCCGGCATGGCTCCCACATAGGTGCGGCGGTGACCGCGGATTTCGGCTTCATCGTGCAGACCGCCCAGCGACATGCGTACATACTTGCGCTTCATGGCTGCTGCGATGCTCTTGCCCAGACTGGTCTTTCCTACGCCCGGAGGACCGTAGAGGCAGAGGATAGGACTCTTGCCACCGCCGTTCAGTGCTCTTACGGCGAGGAATTCCAGGATGCGCTCCTTCACATTCTCCATGCCGTAGTGGTCGTGGTTCAGAATGCGCTTGGCACGGGTCAGACTGAGGTCGTCCTGGGTGTAGGAGTTCCAAGGCAAATCTACCATGGTCTGCAGGAATCCTATCTGTATCGAATAGTCAGGACTCTGCGGGTTCAGGGTGTCGAGCTTGGCAATTTCTTTCTTGAAAATTTTGGCTGTCTCTTCGCTCCAATTCTTCTTTTTCGCCTTCTCCAGAATCTCCTTCTTCTCCGGACTGGCGTTGCCTTCTCCCAGTTCTTCCCTGATGTTTTTAATCTGCTGCTTGAGGAAGTATTCCTTCTGCTGTTCATCGAGGTCGTAGTGGGTTTTGTTCTCAATCTCAGTCTGGATGCGTAGCAGATGGCGCACCTTGTTCAGGGATCTGATGGCAATCATGATGCGCTCGCTGAGATTTTCCTCTTTCAGCATCTTGATTTTATCCTCGATGGAGAAAGGGAGGAGGGAGCACATGAAGTTGCACTGCATGTGAATGCTCGAGAGTTCGTTGATTGCCTGGATGGCCTCATCAGTATAGTTGGCGTTTGATTTGATATAGTCTGTCGCTTCGTAATGGAAGTTCTCGTAGAGCATTCTGAAGAGTTCATCGTTGTTCTCGTCAGGCCATTTCTCCGGAAGACTTTTTACGTCAATTACTGTGTAAGGCTCTTTTTGAACGAGATGTTTCATCTGACATCTGCCCAGACCCTGGATGATGATGCTCATCTGCTCTGTGCCAGGCATCTTGATCACCTTGATGAGTTTGGCGAAGACGCCTACAGGGTAGAGGTCTTCTTCGTAGGGCGATTCTGTATCTTTATTCTTCTGACAGAATACGCAGAATATGGTGTCTGGTTTCTTTTCCAGCATCCGGACGAGATTCAGACTTTCCTTTCTGCCCACAACGATAGGGGTCATGTTGGTAGGGAAAACTACAATATCTCGCATGCAGAGGGTAGGGTACAAGCCTTCTTCCTGGTCTTCGATCAGGGTTTTCGGGTCGCCCTCGTAGTCTGCAATCATTTGTATTCGGGTACTTGTTCTTCTATTATCCATTTTGTTATGATTTCTATTTTCCGTGCAAAGGTACTCATTTTTTGTGAAATATCGTGGAAGATGATAGATTATTTAATAATAAAATTGCTTTTTCTATATATTAGTACCCGTTTTTATAGATGTAAGTAGCTGCTTTTGCAGGTGGAAGTGGCAATTTCTGCTGCTTGCGATAAAATAAATCGGCGGTGCATTCGTTTTCTTCTGTAAAGAGACAGAAGAATTTATGGGTAATTTTCGATTTAAACAGTTTGAGATAGAGCAAGACCGTTGTGCCATGAAAGTGGGAACTGACGGCGTTTTGCTGGGTGCATGGGCGCAAGGTGGCAGGCGGATTCTGGACATTGGTTCCGGAACGGGACTGATTTCGCTCATGATGGCGCAGCGTTTTCCTGAAGCTGAGGTAGTGGGGATTGATATGGATGCTGATGCCTGCGGACAGGCGAGGGAGAATGTGATGGCAAGTCCGTTTCGCGACAGGGTGGAAATAGAATGCTGCAGATTGCAGGATTTCGGGGGAACTTCGGAAGCTGCTGAGGCTTCTGGAACTGCTGAAGGTTTGAAGGCTGCCGGTGTTTTTGATGCGATAGTGAGCAATCCTCCGTTCTTTGTAGATAGCTTGAAAAATCCGGACAGTAAGAGAACGATGGCGAGACATACGGACAGTCTTCCGTTCCGCGATTTGTTTGCGTGTGTAAAACGGCTGCTTTCTGATGACGGTATTTTCTCTGCAATTGTTCCCGTAGAAGTAGTGGAGCAGTTTGTTGCAGAGTCTTGTATATTAGGTTTTTATCTTATACGGAAGTGTGGCGTAAAGACGGTAGAACGCAAGCAGCCAAAGCGCTTTATGCTGAGTTTTGCCAAGCATCGCATTTCGCCTTATGAAGAGCATGTTGAAACGATGATGGATTCGCAGGGAAACCGCTCGGAATGGTATAGGAAAATAACGGAAGAATTCTACCTTTTCTAGGAGTGTTGAATGTTGAGTGTTGAATTTAGAGGGAGTGTTGAGTGTTGAATGTTGAATGTTGAATGGATTGGGGGCAACACTCAACACTCAACACTCAACATTCAACATTCCCTCAAAGGTTCAGCTTCTTCTGTACCAGTTTGCTGATAGCTTCTACTCTTTTGCTCTGGCGCTGGATGTCTTTATGAATATCATCGCGCACGGCATTGAAGTCGTTGAAGAAATCGGCAAAGGCAGACTGAATCATGTTCGGCTTGCGGTCGTTCTTGTTGGCAAATGGGTTCACCAGCATCTTGATTCCCTTTTCTTCCAGGTGAATATCAATCTCTGCACCCGTCATCACAGGGTCGCCATCATAATGGATTACGCCTGGCTGACTGCGGGTGATATGGAGCTTCTTGCAGCGGAACGACTTGATCTTCGAGTTCTTGTCCAACGTCTTGTTGAACATGTCGAAACTTACCTGAGGCGCCTCGATTACATCGAATGGTTCCATGATGACGACATCCATCAAACCGTCGCTCATGGATGCTTGAGGGGCAATATAGGCATTGTTGCCATACTGAGATGCGTTGGCACAGGAAATGAGGAACGCCTTATACTGCTTGGTGCCCGTCTCGTCTTCCAGCGTGTAAGTCTCAGGCTTATACTTCAATCCCTCGCGCAGGATATTTTCAGCATAAGTGATAGGACCACGCTTGCCGCTCTCGGCAAACTTCATGCTGACGAAAGCGTCAAAGCCCATGCCGCAGGTGCAGAAAAACGGGTGGTCGTTGATGACACCATAATCCAGATCTCTAATCTGGCATTGGTTGATGACCTCTATGCATTTCTTCAGGTTCATCGGGAGCAGCAGATGTCTTGCCAATCCGTTGCCCGAACCGCAAGGCAGAATGCCGAGGGCAGTATCGGAGTGAACCAGTGAGCGGGCCACCTCGTTGACGGTTCCGTCACCACCAACCGCCACAACCACATCTACATGGTTGTTCTTCGCTTCGGTAGCAATTTCCGAAGCGTGCCCAGCTCTTTCAGTCATTCTTATCTCGTACTCAAAAAGCTCTTTGTCCAAAACAGAATCTATCAGACTGGGAACTGCCGCCTTGCTGGCTGTTCCTGAAATCGGATTCATGATGAAAAGTATCTTTTTCTTCATTATATAGTCAAGAGTTTGTAAAATTTAGGCTACAAAAGTAATAAAAATACCCAAAATAACAAGAAATATCGATTAAAAAAACTATAAAAGTAAACTTTCTTATAAAAAAAGCCGTTTATTGAGTTCTTTTTTGTATCTTTGCACCCTGAAAGTTAGAAAAGTATAAAAAAAGAAAATAAAGTACACCTATTAATAATGGGACAATTACAAGAAAGATACAAGAATTATCGTGAACCTCAGAAGTATATGGCTGCCGGTGTGTATCCATATTTCCGCGAGATCACAAGTAAGCAGATGACAGAGGTAACCGACATCGATGGTCATAAAATCCTGATGTTCGGTTCTAATGCTTATCAGGGTTTGACTAACGACCAGCGTGTTATTGATGCAGCAAAGGCTGCGCTCGACAAGTATGGTTCTGGTTGTGCAGGAAGCCGTTTCCTCAATGGTACGCTCGATTTGCACGTGCAGCTCGAAAAGGAGCTTGCTGAGTTTATGGGCAAGGATGAAACTTTGTGTTTCTCTACAGGATTCTCTGTAAACCAGGGTGTCTTGGCTTGCGTAGTAGGTCGTAACGACTATATTATCTGCGATGACCGCGACCACGCAAGTATCGTAGATGGCCGCCGCCTCTCATTCGCTACCCAGCTCCACTACAAGCACAACGATATGGAAGATTTGGAGCGCGTGCTCTCTAAGCTCCCTCAGGAGGCTATCAAGCTCATCGTTGTTGACGGTGTGTTCTCTATGGAGGGCGATCTGGCTAACTTGCCTGAGATTGTAAAGCTCAAGCATAAGTACAACTGCTCTATCATGGTAGACGAGGCTCATGGTCTTGGCGTATTCGGCAAGCAGGGTCGTGGTGTATGCGACCACTTCGGTCTGACCGACGAGGTAGACCTCATCATGGGTACATTCTCTAAGAGTCTGGCTTCTATCGGTGGTTTCATCGCATCAGACAAGGATACTATCAACTTCCTCCGTCACAACTGCCGTACTTACATCTTCAGCGCATCTAACACTCCAGCTGCCACAGCAGCAGCTCTCGAGGCTCTCCACATCATTCAGAATGAGCCAGAGCGTTTCGAGAATCTCTGGGATGTAACCAACTATGCCTTGAAACGTTTCCGCGAGGAAGGTTTCGAGATTGGCGAGACTGAGAGTCCTATCATTCCTCTCTACGTACGCGATGCTGAGAAGACATTCGTTGTTACCAAGATGGCTTACGATGCAGGTGTGTTCATCAACCCTGTTATTCCTCCAGCTTGTGCTCCTCAGGATACATTGGTACGTTTCGCACTCATGGCTACTCATACAAGAGAGCAGGTTGAGCGGGCTGTCCAGATTTTGAAGAAGATTTTCGTAGAAGAGGGAATCATCAAGTAAAATCTGATTTGCCGGTCTTCTCGGTTTGACAGATTCGGGCAGCCGGTTTCTGATTTAGAAGTTCAGCAAGTATGGTTGCGGTTCTTTGCCGCTACTATATATAACAGAACTTTTGCATGTGGTTCAAGTACGGGCTGAAGGCCCAAAAGCTCCTAGCCCAGGGCATCGCCCTGGGTATAATGGCAATCAGCAAGGCGCCCTGTAAGGGCAAAAGCTTTATGTTTTGCCTGGAGTTTTAAAGCTTTTGCCCTTACAGGGCGACAGGTTTGCGTCCGTAATAACCCAGGGCGATGCCCTGGGCTAAGAGCTTCTGCCCTTTCAGGGCGTGTGGAGCTTACATGCGAAACTTGAATAAAGATTTTAATAATGAAAACTCGTACAAAAGTAATTATAGCTATCGGCTCTAACAGAAATCAGGAGGAGAATGTGTTGAAGGCGCATGAACATCTGAGTTGTATGTTCAGGAACAGCCTTTTTGGTCCGCGCATGTGGACTGAGCCTATCGGACTGGAGAATTCAGACAAGTTTCTGAATCAGGTGATGTTGGGGGAGACCATCTGCTCTAAGAAGTCTGTGCTTGCCGCGCTGCGGAGTGTGGAGCAGAGATGCGGACGCAGAATCCGTGGTCCTTATCGTAAGGTAGATGTTCCGCTGGATCTCGACCTTCTGCTCTATGGCGATGAGAAATTGCACGAGAGCGAGTGGGAGCGTGATTATATTCAGAGTTCTATCAGCTACCTCGAAGAGAAGGATGCTAAGAGGGATAGGAAATATTTAAGATAAGAAAATCCGTGTAATCCGTGCATGAAAAAAGAAACGGGAAACCCGAATCTGGTATGTAGATTTACAATACCGGATTCGGGTTTTCTGTTGTAAGATTGAGTTCTATCACTCTTCCTTCTTTCAGCGACTTCTGCACGTTGATGATGCGCTGGTTGCTGCTGCCCCTGAAGAAGAGGTCTTCATCGCGCAATGCCTGTACGAAGGGGCCGTCTACCAATACATCGATTTGGCGGAGGAGTTCCAACTGCTCGGGATTTTTCACGAGGTTTTCGAAGAGATAGCCCGTAAAGCACCAGATGCTCTTGCTGCTCTGCTCCCTGATGGCGCGTGCCAGCTCGGCAAAGCCCTTTGCCTGAAACATAGGGTCGCCGCCCGAGAAGGTGACGTTGGCGAAGGGGTCGCTCATGATTTCCTTCATCAGCTCGTCGGTAGAGGTCATCGTGCCGTGGCTGATGTCCCACGACTGCGGATTATGGCAGCCCGGACAATGGTTGGGGCATCCCGCACAATAAATGGATGTGCGGAAGCCCGGACCGTCTACCATCGTATCATGTACGATGCTTAATACGCTAATCATTTTTACTTTTCTCCTCCGATATGGGTTACTCGGTCGTGGAGCTCGGCAAGCTTGCCGCTGTTCCAGCGGTCGGTAGTACCTACCAGATAACCGGTGATGCGCTGCAGCTTGTCGATGTGGTGGCTGCCGCACTTAGGACAAACCTCGAGGTGGGCGTCAGCATTCTCGTAGCCGCAGTCGAGACAGCGGTTGCGGTTGTGGTTTACTGAGCCGTAACCCATGTTGTACTTATCCATCATGTCTACCACGCTCTCGATAACAGAAGGGTTGTGGGTAGCATCGCCGTCAATCTCTACATAGAAGATGTGGCCGCCACGGGTCAGGTCGTGGTATGGAGCCTCGACCTGTGCCTTCTTCAGGGCTGTACACTTATAGTATACAGGCACGTGGTTAGAGTTGGTATAATAGTCGCGGTCTGTAACGCCAGGGATGACGCCAAACTGCTTTCTGTCCTTCTTAGTGAACTTACCGCTCAATCCCTCGGCTGGAGTAGCCAGGATAGAGTAGTTGTGATGATACTGCTCGCTGAACTCGTTGGCACGGTCGCGCATGTAGGTAACAATCTTCAGTCCCAGCTCCTGTGCCTTCTCGCTCTCGCCGTGGTGCTTGCCGATGAGGGCAACCAGGCATTCTGCCAATCCGATGAAGCCGATACCCAGGGTTCCGTGGTTGATGACGCTCTCGATGGTCTCTTCCGGCTTCAGGTTTTCTGCGCCTACCCAGAGATACTTCATGAGCAGAGGGAACTGCTTGGCCATCGCCGTCTTCTGGAACTGGAAGCGCTCGTCGAGCTGCTTGGCTGTGATGTCGAGGATATTGTCGAGCTTGGCAAAGAACATGTCGATGCGCTGCTTTTCGTTTTCGATGCCCATGCACTCGATGGCGAGCTTCACGATGTTGATGGTAGAGAAGCTCAGGTTACCGCGGGCGATGCTGGTCTTCTCGCCCCAGCGGTCTTCGAACACGCGGGTGCGGCAGCCCATGGTTGCAATCTCCCACTTGTAGCGCTCCGGATCATCAGCACGCCACTTCTCGTTCTGGTTGAAGGTGGCGTCGAGGTTCAGGAAGTTAGGGAAGAAACGGCGGGCTGTTACCTTGCACGCCAGCTTGTAGAGGTCGTAGTTTCTGTCCTCAGGCAGATAGTTTACGCCTCTCTTCTTCTTCCATATCTGGATAGGGAAGATGGCTGTTTCGCCATTGCCTACGCCCTGATAGGTGCTCTGCAGGATTTCGCGCATGATGCAGCGGCCCTCGGCGCTGGTATCGGTACCGTAGTTGATGCTTGAGAATACTACCTGGTTACCGCCGCGGCTGTGGATGGTGTTCATGTTGTGGATGAATGCCTCCATCGCCTGATGCACGCGGTTCACGGTCTTGTTGATGGCGTGCTGCTCCAGGCGTTCGCGGCCCTGCAGTCCGTCGAGCGGCTTCTCTAAGTAGTCGTCGATTGGCGCATCATAGAGGTTGCTCAGGTCTTCGCCTGTCAGCTTCTCCAGATTCTTCACCTCTTCCTGGTACGACATGCGTACGTATGGAGCCAGATAGAAGTCGAAGGCTGGGATGGCCTGACCGCCGTGCATCTCGTTCTGGCAGGTCTCGAGAGAGATGCAAGCCAGCACGGCTGCGGTCTCGATGCGCTTGGCAGGACGGCTTGAACCGTGACCGGCTGTGAAACCGTGGTTCAGAATCACGTCGAGCGGATGCTGCACGCAGGTGAGACTCTTGGTTGGGTAATAGTCCTTATCGTGAATATGTATATAGTTGTGCATGACGGCGTCGCGTACATCCTCTGAGAGGAGGTAGTCGTCGACGAATGGTTTAGTGGTTTCTGAAGCGAACTTCATCATCATGCCGGCTGGTGTGTCAGCATTCATGTTGGCGTTTTCACGGGTGATGTCGTTGTTCTTGGCATTGACGATGCTCATGAATACGTCGCGTGTCTTCGCCTTACGGGCGATGTTACGCTGGTTACGGTATGCGATATACTTCTGGGCAACATCTTTGCGGGCACTCTTCATGAGTTCCATCTCGATGGCGTCCTGAATGGCCTCAACGCTCATCTGGCTCTTGCCGCGATAAGAGATGTGGTCGGTTATCTGCTCGATAAGAGTGGTATCTTCACCCTTGTCGGTGTGCAACATGGCCTTGCGAATGGCTGCCATGATTTTCTGTTCGTTGAATCCAACGATGCGTCCGTCACGCTTTACTACTGTCTGGATCATTTTAGTATTACTTTTACGATTGATGTTTAAATTACTTAGTATTAAGTCCTTATGACTTGAAGAGGTAGATATGTACCTCCTTTTGACATTGCAAAGATATAAATAATTTCTGAAAGTAATTACTTTTGGACAACTTTTTTATCGTTAAAAAATATTAAGTCGCTGATAATCAGGAGGAAACGGAAAAGTTTTGGAAAACTTTGACAAATTTCTGTTTTCCGAAACGTTTAAGTTGTTATCTATCAGCGTGTTGCGCATTTTGTGCGCTTGTGTGCGTTTTTCCTTTGTTGTCTGTGCTTTGTGACAGAATGGAGAAAGCAAAGAGGGTGTGTCATAAGTCTGTGACGCACCCCTTTTTATTTTTTGCCTTTTC
>ENA-OPBS01000535-OPBS01000535.1-human-gut-metagenome-genome-assembly--contig:-NODE-535-length-32258-cov-9.859206_pt1 | contig 32258 bp, 26 predicted proteins | sample MGYA00241074_ERZ501463 | MGnify/ENA primary metagenome ERZ501463 (study PRJEB25962, sample SAMEA2042578) | human gut metagenome | biome: human gut; feature: human-associated habitat; material: faeces...
AAATTTAAACAAATTATTAATCAGAATTCTGTTGCATTTGCAAGTTGAATTCAGCAACAAAATAATATGACCAAATCAAGAATTGCGTGTCTGTTACTTCTTATTTGTGTGTATACCACTGCTTATGCTCAATCGAAAGTTAAGCTTTCAGGTGTGGTTAAGGATAATAATGGTGTTCCCATCATTGCAGCAACCGTGGCTGTAAAAGGGGCTCCTATTGGTACTAGTACTGACAATAACGGATATTATGCCTTATCTGTAAATAAAGGGAAATGCATTCTGGATGTCTCAATGTTGGGATTTGTTTCCCAAGAGCATGAAATTAACTTACAAAAGGATAGTGTAATAAACTTCATTCTAAAAGAGGATGCGGTTTCGTTAGCATCAGTAATTGTATATGGCAAGAGTAAGGCTCAGCAATTGCGTGAAGGAGCGTATGCTGTCAACGCCATGAACATAAAGCCGCTGGTTAATACCACACAGAGCCTGAATACCATCGTCAATAAGACAACTGGCGTAAAAGTGCGTGAGGAAGGTGGCGTAGGTTCGGATTATGACCTTTCTATCAATGGCTTGTCCGGTAACTCCATCCGATACTTTTTGGACGGTATGCCGCTCGATTCCAAAGGTACTGGTGTAACATTGGCCAATCTTCCTACTAACATTATTGAACGTATAGAAGTCTATAAAGGAGTTATTCCTGCACATCTTGGTTCCGATGCTTTGGGAGGTGCTATAAATATTATTACTAATCAACAACAACAAAATTTTTTAGATGCGTCCTATAGCATAGGTTCTTTTCATACCCACCAATTCAACTTCAATGCACGATATGTGACACCCAAGACTGGAATCATTATCAAGCCGGTGGTTAGTGTGAATTATTCAAAGAATGATTATATAATGAAAAATATGGAAGTTCCTAGTGAAGACAAGGCTTCCTTCGTGACGAAAGACTGCCGACGTTTTCATGATGATTATTTTTCCTTGTTCGGTCAGTTGGAAGCCGGTGTGACAGACAAGTCGTGGGCAGATGAATTCTTCGTGTCGGCTTCTGTCTCTAAGATTGACAAGGAACTTCAAACTGGTTCTGTGCAGTCGTGGGTCTATGGTATGGCAGAGAGAAATACGAAATCGGCTAATGTATCCGTGCGGTATAACAAAGCGGATTTTCTCGTCAAGAACTTGGATGTTCATGTTTCTCTTTCGCAAACATGGGATCATTCGCAAACGGTAGATACTGTGTTCCGCAAATATTATTGGGATGGTTCCTACATTAAAAATGCTTCCAGTGAAATCCGTGGGCGCGGCAAATCGTTGCGCCACTACAAGCGCCCGATGACAATCGTGCGTTCAAATGTCGAATACCGTTTTAATGACAAGCATTCCCTAAACTTGAACTATGTGCTGAACCGTGCAGGAAACAAGCAATACGATGATATGGACAAGACTTATGTGCCTACCAATGATGTATTGGTGAAACACATTGTGGGATTGTCCTATAATCAGTCGTTCCTTAATGGAAAACTCAATAATGTATTCTTTTTGAAGGACTACATCAATCACTTGAAGGTGGAACAGACTGAATTGTCGTTCATAACAGGTTCGGATGCAGTAAAGCCTAGCAATACACAGAGTTATTGGGGGTATGGTGTGGGTACACGCTTTACGGTGAGTGAGCCGTGGGCGATAAAGGCGTCTTACGAACACAGTGTACGTCTGCCTATCGCACGCGAATTGTTGGGAAACGGTTCTACGATTTATCCCAATATTGCCTTGCGTCCTGAAAGCAGTGAGAATTTCAATCTCGGTCTGTTCGGAAATATTACATTGGCTCCCTCTCATCATCTTTATTATGAAGTGAATGGGTTCATCCGTCTGGTGGATGACTACATCAAGGCTACGGTGAAAGAACAGGAAGGGATGATGCAATACGAAAACGTGGAAGCGGTTCACATTAAAGGAGTGGAAGGCGAAGTGCGATATGATTGGGCGAATAAGTTGGGCTTGATGCTCAATGCCAGCTATCAGGACTCTCGCGACCAAAGGAAGTACTTGGAGAGCGGGGCTTTATCTGCCACTTATAATAACCGTGTCCCTAATAAGCCTTGGACATTTGTCAATGCGGAGGCCTCGTATTCTTTCCACAACGTCTTGCTACCGGATAGTAGGTTAAAATTAAGTATAGACTATCAATGGGTACATTGGTTTTACTTGACGTGGGAGGCTTATGGTTCCGCCAAGACAAAACCACGTATCCCAGAGCAGAACCTTATCAATACTGCCATTCAGTATAGTTGGAAGGATGGACGATACAATCTGTCATTGGAATGCACTAATCTGTTCGATAGATTGTCTTATGATAACTATATGCTTCAAAAGCCAGGACGGGCATTCTTTGCAAAATTCAGATTATTCATTAATTAACCATTAATTAAAATAAAGAGAAAATGAAAAAATTCAAATTTGTTTTGATGGCCTTTATGGCTTGCGTAATGGCTGTTTCTTTTACAGCTTGTGAGAAAGATGATGATCCGACTCCTATAGAACCGGATGTACCGGTAGAAGACATCGCTGATTATCGTTTTGAGTTGTATGTATGCCCCGTAAAGCATGGTGGCATGAGTATGAATAAGAACGGTACATTCGTGAGAAGTGTCACTTCACTGAATGCAGATCAACCGATGGTGCAGTTTACAAGCAAAGGTTATGAATTGACCAGCAAGTACACCATGGAAAGTATTACGAAGGGTGAGTATCATTACCAGGTACCGGAAACGGGTGGTGCTTTCGTGAAGTTCCGTTTTGCTGTTGATGCAAGCGGCGATGAATATGTGGCAGACGAAGTGAGTGTTCCTCAAGCAGGTATGAAGGAGGTTGATGTGAACGGCGAGAAGGTTACACCGACATTCGCAGGTCGTAAATATACACATGCTTGGATAGATGATGACAAGACATTGTTGCTTATGGGAACAAACGGTGACAAGACGATGGTGTATTGGGTGAAATTGAATGAAGAGAATATGCAGATTATCGATAATGGTGTACTGAACCTGACCATTCCAGCAGGTTACACAGACCTTTCTACTTCGGGTATCTTGACTTATCGTAAGGAATCGGGTGATTTGCTATACTTCTTTATTGCCAAGAATGGCGAAGGTATTACCGATGCTGAACAATCTAAATTGTGCGTGGCAGTTATTCCAGATCCTAAGACCATGAAGGTAACGCAAGTCAATGAAGTGGATGCCAACCTCGCGCTTGAATCTACAGCCAGTGCATATGGTGAATTGATGCAGAACACAGTGATGTACGATGAAAATGGTAATCTCTATTTGGCTGGTCTCTTGAAGAAAGACGGTATTGAATACGGTTCTTTGTTGCGTATGAAGGCTGGTGCAACCAACTTCGATGCTGGCTACAACGCTTTGCCTAACCCAGAAGGTAAGTTGCACACCATCCAATATTTAGGCAACGGGAAGGCATTGGTTTACATGCGTAACCACAAGGCAGAATTGGCAAGTGGTGTAAAACCAACCGGTATTGATGCGGTAAACAATTTCTATGCTATTGTCGATTTGAATAGCAGCACCAGAGAACGTGTGAAGTACAACGGTACAGATTTGCCTTATTGTAGTGGTCGTTTCTCTCAGCGTTCGGTGATTGTAGCCGGAAAGGCATACATCGGTATCGCTAATAAGGAGGCATTGAGTGCTGGTGTATATATTTATGACATTGCTACGGGAATGGTAGAAGAAGGCGTCAAGTTGGAAAGTGGTTTCTGCTTTGATATTATCAGAGCCATGAAAGTGGAAAAGTAATTAGTAGATTAATAAATCAGGAAAGCGATGAAGAAGGTGATAGGTTTCTTGTTCAAATTACATAAAATTACAGGTCTCTCCATAGCTGTATTTTTTCTAATGTGGTTCATTACTGGAATAGTACTGATTTACCACCCTTATCCCAAGGTATCGGAAAAGTTATTGTATGATAACAAAGAAAACTTACCTTCTTCATTACCTGATTTATCGTCTGTCCGTTCAAGAATGGACGATAAAGTAAAAAGTTTGTCCTTGAAACAATTTCAAGGACAAACTTTGTTTTCTACAGATAAGGCACCCAGTGTCACTTTCCCTATAGTTGAACGGGTGGCCAAGCATTGGATAAATGCACCAATAGAACGGGTAGATACCTTGAATGAACGGGAACAATGGGTACTCTTTACCAAGTACGATAAAGAGTTGCCAATCTATAAATTTTATTTTGACGACGCTGAAAGACATGAATTGTTCATATCGGGAAGGACAGCAGAGGTTTTGCAGATGACTACCGCTAAGCAGCGTTTCTGGGCGTGGATAGGTGCTATACCTCATAAATTATATGTTCCTTGTATCCGTCGGAATGTGGATGTATGGCAGAACACCATTGCCATAGTCAGTGGAATATGTCTGATAGCAGCTTTATCCGGATGGATATTGGGGATTTGTCTTTGGATAAAACGTTACCAGAAAAAACAAGTCTGGGAAAATCCATATAAAAAGCGTTGGTATCGTTGGCATTTTTCTTTTGGAATGATATTCGGCATATTCTTGATAGCTTGGGCCATCAGTGGAATTTTTGCTATGCAGCGTGTCCCTCAATGGCTGGTACCGATGGAAGGAGATTATTCTTTTAATTCATCCCGTTTATGGGGAAAGGGAATGCTGCCTTTAGATGATTATCAGTTGGATTATCGCAAGTTGAGGGAAACTTATTCGGACTTGAAAGAAGTGGAATGGTGCAGATATGCTGATATTCCTACTTATCGTATTATAACGGGTGAAGAAGAATTGCTGATTGATGCGTCGGGTGATGATGTACGTCCGCTTGTTATTCCAGAACAAACCATTGTGAATGGTTTAAAGAAGATACATGGAGAGGAAGTATATATGAAGGTTTCGTTGCTTAACGATTTCGATAATTATTATTTGTCCCGTAGAGTGGAGTTGGATTTGCCTGTCTATAAAATTGAGGTAGACGATGCTAATGGGAGTTTGTATTATGTGAATCCTGAAACAGGATATATCCGTTATCTCAATAACAACAAGATGATGCGAAAATGGTTGTTTAATGGTATTCATTATTTGGATGTGGCTTGGCTGGTAGCGCGTCCGTGGTTGTGGTACACCTGTATATGGGTGTTATGTGGAGGATGCCTAGAGGTATGTGTCAGTGGCTTGGTGTTGGGATACAAAAAGTTGTTGCCTAAAAGAAAAATACGTTTATGAAACCACAATTCATCATTGGAGCAGCTTCTTCGGGAAGCGGTAAAACGACCTTTACCATGGGATTGTTGCGTGCCTTGGCTCATAGAGGCATGAAGGTACAGCCTTATAAATGTGGCCCGGATTATATCGATACCCAATTTCATACCTTGGCTTCGGGAAATGTTTCTGTCAATTTGGATACATGGCTGGCTTCGGAAAGACATGTGCGCTCTTTGTATCATTCGTATGGAAAGGCCGCAGATGTTTGTGTGGTAGAAGGAGTTATGGGGCTTTATGACGGTTACTCGGGTATGAAAGGAAGCAGTGCGGCGATGGCGGCTCTGCTGGATATACCGGTCATTCTGTTGGTCAATGCACGGTCTACTGCTTATTCCGTTGCTCCACTTATCAGTGGTTTTGCCCGTTTCTCACCGGATGTACGGATAGCCGGAGTGGTGTTCAATCAAGTGTCTTCAACCTCGCATTATGAATATTTGAAGGAAGCTTGTCGGGACATCGGCATGGAATGTTTGGGATATATACCCTACACGAAAGCTTTGAAAGTTCCTTCCCGACATTTGGGCTTGGCATGGGGAGCACAGAAGCGGATGGATGCTCAAATGAATCAGGCAGCGGAACTGATAGAAAAGCATGTGGATATAGACCGCTTGATGGAAGTTTGTTCTACTGCGTGGACAGCTGGGGTAGAAAAAACGGAATGTCAAGGGAACATGACCGTAGCAGTAGCCAAAGATGCGGCTTTCAATTTCATGTATCGGGAAAACGTGGCTCAACTGAACCGATTGGGAAAAGTAATCTTTTTCAGCCCGTTGAAAGGTGATGCCTTGCCGGAAGCTGATTTGGTATATCTGCCGGGAGGATATCCGGAATTGTTTGCTCATCGATTGCAGAAGCAAGAACGGCTGATGAACGAATTGAAAGAGTATGCAGAGCATGGAGGACGAGTGTTGGCCGAATGTGGCGGTATGATTTATCTTTCCCGTTCGCTGACAAATCGGCAAGGAGATAAGACATATCGGATGTCGGGGGTCCTGCCATTGGATTGTACCATGCAAAATGCCCGTTTGCATTTGGGATATCGGAAAATGGACATGGCAGGTGAAGAATGGCGGGGCCATGAATTTCATTACTCGGATATGGTGTGTCCGGATGCATGTCCTTCGGTAGCGGTGCTGCAAAATGCCAAAGGCATGGAGGTGAAGACACCCATCTATCGGTATAAGAATGTGATAGCCGGATATACTCATTGGTATTGGGGAGAAAAGAATATCATGGATTTGTGGAATTAACTAGAAAAGGAAAGATTCAGATGAAGAGTTGGACAAAATTAAGTATATGGATGTTGGCGCTCCTCTTGGTAGGATGCCAAGGTAAGAAGCATCAGAAAGAATCGGCTAAGGTAGAGGCCGTACAAGCTTTTGTACAGGAAATAAAGCCGAAGTATGCAGAAGGCTTTCGGGTTACTTATACGGAAGAAGGATGCTTATTGGACATTCAGGATCCACAGAATAAAAGTGGGCAGTCTTTTCATTATGTATTGATACCTAGAGGAACAACTCCTAAACAAGTTTCCGATAAGTATATACCGATTGAGGTCCCTGTACGAAGCGTGATTTGTATGACATCCTTGCAATTGTCCAATTTCATCAAGTTGGAGGAGACGGAACGGGTAGTCGGTATTACCAGTACCCGGCATTTGTTCAATGAGGAAATGAACAGCCGGTTGAAAGACGGTCGTACCCATAAGATTGGTATTGAAGGCAATTTCGACAATGAGGTGATTATGGCTGTCAATCCGGATGTCATTTTGATTTCTCCTTTTAAACGAGGAGGATATGATGCCTTGAAGGAAGTGAGTATTCCATTGATACCACATTTAGGCTACAAGGAAATGACTCCTTTGGGACAAGCCGAATGGATTAAGTTTATCGGTTTGCTGACAGGTACGGAGGAGAAGGCAAACCATCGTTTTACTGAAATAGAGAAGAAGTACAATGAACTGAAGACCCTGGCTTCTGGAGTCAAGGAACGTCCGGTAGTATTCAGTGGTGAACTTCGGGGAGGCAACTGGTATGCAGTAGGTGGAAAGAGTTTCTTGGCCCAATTGTTCAAGGATGCCGGCGCCGATTATTTTTTGAAGGACAACGAGGAGTCGGGTGGTGTAACCCTCGATTTCGAAACCGTATACCAACAGGCGGCGGAGGCAAAGTATTGGCGGATTGTCAATAGTTATTCGGGGGCTTTCACCTACGATGTATTGAAGGAAGATGATGAACGTTATGCTGATTTCCGTGCTTTCAAGGAGAAGGGAGTGGTGTATTGCAATATGCGTGAAAAACCGTTTTATGAAAGTATGCCCGTAGAGCCAGAACTTATCTTGGCGGATTTGATCAAAGCTTTTCATCCACAATTGTTACCGGAAGATTATCAACCTGCTTATTATGAATTGTTGAAATGAAAAAGCCGGTTACCTTATACATACTGTTGTTAGCATTATCCATTGGGGTACTGTTTCTGCTGAATCTGTTTTTAGGTTCAGTGGATATACCTTTCCGTTCCATCTGGAATATCCTCTGGGGGATGGACGAGGGTGAATCGGTCATTTGGCAGAATATCATTTGGAAATCGCGTGTGCCACAGGCGTTGACGGCCATGGTGGCCGGGGCAGGATTGGCGGTAAGTGGCTTGCAGATGCAGACCGTATTCCGTAATCCGTTGGCCGGTCCTTCGGTATTGGGTATCAGTTCGGGCGCCAGTTTAGGAGTCGCTTTTGTGGTCTTATTATCGGGCAGTATCGGAGGGATAGCTTTGAGTCGATTGGGATTCATGGGTGAAATAGCCCTGACGATGGCTGCCATTATCGGTGCGTTGTCTATCATGGCATTGATTGTTTATGTATCGCAAAAGGTACATGGAAATGTAACTTTGCTCATCATTGGGGTGATGATAGGCTATGTGGCGAATGCGGTGATTGGAGTCTTGAAATTCTTCAGTGTAGAAGAAGATATCCGGGCGTATGTCATTTGGGGTTTGGGTAGTTTTGCCCGTGTGTCTGGTAATCAGATGATGGTATTTGTCTGTATCATGGCTGTCTTGTTGCCTTTGTCCTTCCTGTTGATAAAGACCTTGAACCTATTGTTGCTGGGCGATGCCTATGCCAGGAATTTGGGCTTGAACATCAAGCGTGCCCGTTTGCAAGTTATTGCGTGTTCGGGTGTGTTGGTAGCTATTATTACGGCTTATTGTGGCCCTATCACTTTCTTGGGCTTGGCGGTACCTCATTTGTGCAGGGGCATCTTCCGATCGTCCGATCATCGGATTCTGATGCCTGCCTCTTTATTGGCTGGGGCAGCGTTGGCATTGCTATGCAACTTGATAGCCCGAATGCCAGGATTCGAAGGGGCATTGCCTGTCAATTCAGTGACGGCTTTAGTCGGTGCACCGGTGGTCGTTTCGGTGCTGTTCAAGAAACGACGCAATGATATGAGTGAATGATGAAAGAGGAAACCATCAGAATACAGGGTTTGTCTATCGGCTATATCCATAAAAAGGAAACCAAGGTGATAGCCAAGGATATGGATGCTACGATTTGTAGTGGTGAACTGACTTGCTTGTTGGGAGCCAATGGAGCCGGAAAATCTACGTTGTTGAGAACGCTTTCCGCGTTTTTGAAACCGCTCAGTGGTAACATTTGGATACAAGGCAGAGGGTTGTCTGATTACCGGGATAAGGAATTGGCTACCGTCATCGGAGTGGTGTTGACGGAGAAATGCCAGTTACGCAATATGACGGTGACCGAATTGGTAGGAATGGGGCGTAGTCCGTATACAGGCTTTTGGGGTACTTTATCCAAGAAAGACCGCCGGATAGTGGATGATGCCATTGCATTGGTGCGCATAGAGGACTTGAAGGAACGGATGGTGCATACTTTGAGTGACGGTGAACGGCAAAAGGTGATGATTGCGAAAGCCTTGGCACAAGAAACTCCGGTCATCTTCTTGGATGAGCCGACGGCTTTCCTGGATTATCCGAGCAAGGTGGAAATCCTGCATTTGCTTCATCGGTTGTCCAGAGAAATGAATAAGACGATCTTTCTTTCTACCCATGATTTGGAATTGGCCTTGCAGATAGCCGATCAGCTATGGCTGATGGATAGAAAAAAGGGGGTGATGACCGGTACTCCGGAAGATTTGGCGCTGGACGGAAGTCTAGAGAATTTCTTCCGTCATCGGAAAGGTATCGCGTTCGAAAAGTCCACGGGCTTGTATCGCATCGACCATCAGTTTCATCGGAGTGTACGTCTGAAAGGAACATCCGAAAGATATACCATGGTACTGAAGGCTTTGCGTAGAAATGGTATTGATGCTTCTATGGATGTTGATTCTTTGGTATCGATAGAAATTGATGAGGAAAAGAAACTCTATATTCTTCGTGACGGTGATAAAGAATATCTGGTTGGAACAATTAAGGAATTATTGACTGTGTTAATCGAATAATCATAATAATAAAAGAATATATGGGAACACCACGTTTGATAGTAGCCGGTATTGGTCCTGGCTCGGCATGCGACATCACGCCTGCGGTGATACAAGCCGTGAAAGAAAGTGATGTGGTGATAGGATATAAATATTATTTCCAGTTTATCACTCCTTACCTGAATGCAGGATGTGAGTGTATAGATACGGGAATGAAAAGAGAAAAAACTCGTGCCTTGCAAGCCTTTGAACAAGCGGAGCAAGGAAAGACGGTTTGTATCATCAGTTCGGGTGATGCCGGCATTTATGGCATGGCTCCACTTATTTATGAGATGAAACGGGAACGTAACAGCGCGATAGAGATTGAAGTGCTTCCGGGAATCAGTGCATTCCAGAAGGCGGCTTCGCTCTTAGGGGCACCTATCGGTCATGATTTCTGTATCATTTCGCTTTCTGATTTGATGACGCCTTGGGAAAAGATAGAAAAGCGGATTCAAGCAGCTGCATCGGCCGATTTCATTACGGCAGTCTATAATCCGAAAAGTGAAGGACGCTACTGGCAGCTCTATCGGTTGAAGGAAATTTTCTTGCAGGAACGGAATCCTCATACACCAGTCGGCTTTGTCAGACAAGCAGGTAGAGAAGAAGAATCTGTACATATCACCACTTTGGAAGCATTTAATCCGGAAGATGTGGATATGTTTACAATCGTTATTTTCGGTAATTCCCAAACTTATCTTTATCATGACAAGATGATTACTCCAAGAGGTTATTATCGTGAAGAAGCGCAGGATGAGGCTAAAGGGGTAGGACAAGAAATCATGATTCATAGTTTCCTGACTATTGAGAAGGAATTGAAATATCCCGATATCCCTTTGGGAAAGAAATGGGCGTTGCTCCATGCCATCCATACGACGGCCGATTTTGAGATGGAACGAATCGTTCGGGTAGATGAAGGGGCGGTAGAAACAATGCATGCATCATTTAAGAAAGGAGAGATAAAAACAATCATAACCGATGTGACTATGGCTGCGTCCGGTATTCGTAAAGGAGCCTTGCAGCGATTGGGGGTTGAGGTGAAGTGTTATTTGTCCGATGAAAGGGCTGTGGCATTGGCCAAAGAGAAGAACATCACCCGCACTCAGGCAGGCATACGGTTGGCTGTGCAGGAGCATCCCGATGCGCTCTATGTGTTTGGCAATGCACCTACTGCTTTAATGGAACTTTGCGACTTGATGAAGAAGAAAAAGGCACGACCGGCAGGTATCATTGCTGCACCGGTAGGTTTTGTGCATGTATGTGAAAGCAAGCACATGGTAAAGCCTTTTTCTGTTCCCAAGATCATTGTGGAAGGAAGAAAGGGTGGAAGCAACTTGGCGGCTACGCTGGTCAATGCGATATTAACTTTTGATGATGCAGAACATTTAAAACCGGGTAGAGATGTCTGAACAACGATTTCATGTCATAGGCATGACAGATGACCAAAGTGGTACATTCTCGGCAGAAATACTTCAACTGATTGCTCGGGGAAAGGTATTTTCCGGAGGAAAAAGGCATCACGAAATCGTGGCTAGTCTGCTTCCGGAAGATGCTGTTTGGATAGATATTACTGTTCCTTTGGATAAAGTTTTCAGTCAATATGAGGCGTATGCTGAAATCATCGTATTTACGTCCGGAGATCCCTTGTTCTTCGGGTTTGCCAATACGTTGAAAAAACGCTTGCCTGATGCATGGATGAGGGTATATCCTACTTTCAATTCCTTGCAAATATTGGCTCATCGGTTGGTGTTGCCTTATCACGACATGCGGACTGTTTCGTTGACAGGCCGTCCGTGGCAAAATCTGGATGAAGCCCTTATTCGGGGTGATAAGTTGATAGGAGCATTGACAGACCGTGAAAAGACTCCTTCCCGAATCGCTGCAAGAATGTTGGAATATGGATATGACAACTATCGCATGACCGTCGGTGTCCACCTGGGCAACAATCAAGCGGAAGAAGTGCATACGTTGCCTTTGGACGAAGTGATAGGTCGGGAGTTCGGATTTCCTAATTGTCTGATATTGGAGCAGACCTATCAGCGTGAACGTTTGTTCGGCATACCGGAATCTTCTTTTTATCTATTGAACGGTAGGGAGAAGATGATAACCAAAAGCCCTATCCGCCTGCAGGCTTTAAGTATGTTGGATTTGCATCAGAAACATACTTTTTGGGATATCGGTTTCTGTACAGGTTCTGTCTCCATCGAAGCGAAGTTGCAGTTCCCTCATTTGCAGATTCATGCCTTTGAGTGTAGACCTGAAGGAGAGACTTTGATAAACTTGAATACAAGAAAGTTTGGCACTCCGGGTATTGAATACCATATAGGTGATTTTATGGAACTGGATCTATCCGATTTGCCGGCTCCTGATGCTGTTTTCATTGGCGGTCATGGAGGAAAATTGACAGAAATGTTGCAGAAAATAGACCGTTATTTATTACCGGGAGGGTGCATTGTTTTTAACTCGGTTAGTGAAAATAGCTTGCATATTTTTCGGAAAGGTATAGAGGCAATAGATCGTCGTATAGACAATGAAATAGGTATAACTGTGGATTCATATAATCCCATAACAATCATAAAAGCGATATGAAAGTAATTATTACCATATCCGAATCAGCCTTGCCGATAGCAAGAACGATTCAAAGAGAGTGGATGGATGCTGGAATCATCCGAATGTCGGACTGTTCTTTTCTTTCCGAACATTGGAAGGAATTGGAATGTGTGATTTTTGTCGGTGCATTGGGCATTTGTGTCCGCACGATAGCTCCTTTATTGGAGGATAAGTATACAGATCCGGCTGTGGTATGTGTAGACAGTACGGGCAGATACATAGTTCCTGTAGTGTCCGGTCATATCGGAGGAGCCAATGAGTATAGCAAGCGGATAGCTGCTATCCTGGGTGGGGAGGCTGTCATTACCACTCAAAGTGATAATCTGGGTTTGTGGGCTTTGGATACATTGGCTAAAACATACGGGTGGCAGACGGATGCCGACCATACCCGGATGAATCTGTTCGTCTACCAATTTGTGGAAAAGAAGCCGACGGCGTTATTGTTGGAGATAAGGGATGAAGGAACTGATTATCTGGAGCGGACCAAGCCGGAGCATGTCAAGGTATTTTATCATTTGGAAGATATACCGCAAGACGAATTTGAATTGATTATTTCGGTTACTTATCGGGCTTATCCGTTGGAAGCATTCCACAAACCACATCTGTGTTTCTATGCTCCTGTGCTTCATTTGGGATTTGGTTGTCGCAGGCAATGTTGTCCTGATGGTATTGTCGGATATATGTATCAATCGATGTTGGATAGGGGAATCCATCCATTGGCTTTGGCTTCCATCAGTTCCATTGAATTGAAGAAGGATGAACCTTTGTGGCAAGAGTTCATGAAGCAAGGAAATTCTTTGGAGAGCCATATCTATTCGGTGGATGATTTGCGGTCTATCCAGGTTCCCAATCCTTCAGAAAAAGCATTTTCTGTGACAGGCGTTTATGGAGTAGCCGAAGCTTGTGCCTTGAAAAGCAGTCAAGAGGGCATGATGCTGATTGAAAAACAGAAGGGGCTGTTGGTGGAAGGAAACCATTTTACCTTTGCTGTATGTTTGGATAGAAAAGCATGTCGCGAAGGCCATATCGAAATTGTAGGTGCAGGTCCGGGTGATCCGGAACTTGTTTCTGTTCGTGGCAAGCATTTTCTTCAGCAAGCCGATTTGATTCTTTATGCAGGTAGTTTGGTCCCTGTAGAGTTGACTCATTATGCCAAGCGGGGTGCCGTAGTCCGTAGTTCGGCATCCATGACGCTGGAAGAACAATTCGCGCTGATGAAGGAGTTTTATGATAGAGGTCTATTGGTTGTTCGTCTTCACACAGGCGACCCATGTATCTATGGTGCCATTCAGGAACAAATGGCTTTCTTTGACCAATATCGGATGAGTTATCATATCACTCCGGGCATCTCGTCTTTCCAAGCGGCAGCAGCTGCCCTTCGTTCACAATTTACGATACCGGAGAAAGTGCAGACCATCATCTTGACACGGGGCGAAGGACGTACACCGATGCCCGAAAAGGAACAGTTGCATCAATTGGCACAATCTCAAAGTACCATGTGTATTTATCTGAGTGCTGGTATTGTAGAGCAAGTGCAGAAGGAATTGTTGGAGGCTTATCCTCCCGAAACCCCCGTGGCGGCATGTTATAAACTGACTTGGAAAGAGGAACGGATTTATAGAGGACAATTGAAGGATTTGGCGAAGATAGTCCGTGAAAACAATTTGACTTTGACCACTCTTTTGGTGGTTGGAGAGGCTATTGATAACCGCCAAGGATTGTCACGCTTGTATTCACATCAGTTCAAGCATTTGTTTAGATCATGATACTGATATTAGGAGGAACGACAGAAGGTAGAATGGCCGTTAAGGTAGCCGATGAAGCAGGTTCGCTTTATTATTATGCTACCCGTGGAAGTTTGCAACAAATTGTTTGCAAGTATGGTATTCATGTAACGGGAGGTATGGACTTGCCGTACATGATTGAATTTTGTCGTTCCAATTCCATTCGCTTGTTAATTGATGCAGCCCATCCGTTTGCGATGGAACTTCATCGAACCGTTGCGGCCACTTCGGAAGCCTTGCAACTTCCGGTAGTTCGAGTAGAACGGACATATCCGGAATACTCGGCCGATTTGGTTTGGTGTGATGATTATGAGGATGCAATAAAAAAGTTGAAAGAGGCGGGTATCATTCGTTTGTTGGCTTTGACCGGAGTACAGACCATTGGTATGCTTCAGGATTATTGGAAAGAAAACAGTTGTTGGTTTCGCATTCTGCGTAGGGAAGAATCGTTGGTTATCGCACGTTCCCAAGGCTTCGATGAGCGTAACATCGTCTATTATGAAGAAGAAGGGGAAGAAGAACTGATAAGTCGTCTCCAGCCTCAAGCTTTATTGACGAAGGAAAGCGGTGATTCTGGAGGATTTTCTCAAAAGGTGGAAGCTGCTAAGAAGTTTCATATTCCAGTATATGTCGTAAAGCGACCGGTACTACCTGGACATTTTGTTTGTGTTACAGGAGAACATGGTTTGCGCAAGCAGATTGAAACACATGTGTCGGGCTTTTTCCCATTACGGAGTGGCTTTACAACGGGTGCATGTGCTACGGCAGCCAGCAAGGCAGCTTTATTGGCTTTATTGAGTCATGAAGTTTCTGAATCGGTATCCATTCGTTTTCCCAATGGTGAAGAACTTTCTTTGCCGATAGCGAATATAGAGATTGCCGATGATTCCGCTACTGCTACCGTTGTGAAAGATGCAGGTGATGATCCGGATGTTACTGATGGGAAATCCATTGTTTCTACCGTTCGTTTCTGTTCCTATCCAGGCATTCATTTCTTGCAAGGTGAAGGAGTTGGAGTAGTTACTTTGCCGGGATTGGGATTGGAAGTTGGAGAACCGGCCATCAATAGGGTTCCTCGGCAAATGATGATACAAGAATTGTCGAGTCTCTATGAGGGTGGATTGGAAGTGACTGTTTCCGTACCTGGAGGACGTGAATTGGCCCAACGTACGTTCAATCCCAAATTAGGAATCATAGATGGTATATCCATTATTGGAACTTCCGGTATCGTTCGTCCTTTCTCTTCCGAGGCTTTTGTTAATGCTATCCGTAGGGAGGTGGAAGTTTGTAAAGCCGTAGGTTGTAACCATTTGGTTATTAATTCGGGTGCTCGAAGTGAGCGATTTTTGAAAGCAGAATTTCCAGAACTACCCATGCAGGCTTTCGTACATTTCGGAAACTTTATTGGAGAAACCTTACGGATAGCTGATGAAGTGGGAATGGAAGAAGTTACTTTAGGTATCATGATAGGAAAAGCGGTCAAATTAGCAGAAGGACATTTGGATACGCATAGTAAGAAAGTGGTCATGAATAAAAGTTTTTTAAAGCAAGTTGCTGTGGAGGCGGAATGTTCCAATGATTCACGGTCGGTTATCGATGGATTGACACTGGCAAGAGAACTTTGGAATCTGCTTTCTCCGGATGATGCTTTCCGTTTCTTCTCTAAATTAATAGAAAAATGTTATCTGCACTGTCGCCCTTTATTACCTGAAGGAAAACTGACTATCCGATTAATGGACGAAGAAGGAAGAATTTTTAATCAAGATTAATATGAGACGAATATATACCCGTACGGGGGATAAAGGAATGACTGGCATACATGGAGGCACACGTGTTCCTAAAGATGATATCCGTATTGAAGCCAATGGTTGTTTGGATGAACTGAATACCATTATAGGCATAGTAAGATCGATGTTGCCTCTCGCTCATGAATGGCAAACTATACTGTATGACATTCAGAAAAATTTGATGGTAGTGATGAGTCATGTTGCCACACCATCCGATATTCGTGAGCAGAATCCGAATGTGTTACCAACTGATATGGTAGAAGTTTGTGAAAGAACGATGGATGCTTTCACTTCCCAAATGGAAGACAATCATCATTTTATCCTTCCCGGAGGAACACCTTTGTCTGCACAATTACAGTTTGCGCGTGTGGTGAGTCGTCGTGCCGAAAGACGTTTATGGACATTGAATCGACAAGATGAACTTCCTCCGTTGATTTTACCATACATCAACAGATTGTCAGACTTATTCTTTGTAATGGCCCGTTATGATATGTGGAAACAACAATGGCCAGAAGAAAAATGGCATTCATTTACTTATAAACAAAAAAAATTAAACAAACAAGAATGAATATGAAACATCTAATCATTATCGGTGACGGAATGGCAGATTGGCATATTCCTTCTTTAGGTGGAAAAACTATATTGGAAAATGCTTATACACCTTATATGAACAAATTGGCAAAAGAAGGTTGTAATGGAGTCCTACAAACTATACCTACAGGATTACCTTCTGGTAGCGATGTTGCAAACCTTTCAATATTAGGCTATAATCCACACGAAGTTTGTGACGGACGAGGACCTTATGAAGCTCAAGGACTTAGTATTAATTTGCAAGCAGATGATTTAATTTTGCGATGTAATCTCGTTAGTATTGACAATAGTATTTTAAAAAGTCATTCAGCTGATTATATTACAACCGAAGAGGCGGATATACTTATTCATTATCTTCAAGAATACTTAGGAAATGAGTTTGTAAACTTTTACACAGGAAAGCAATACCGGCATCTTTTGGTTATAAAAGGCGGGCATAAAGATGTTAATTGTACACCTCCACACGATATTATATCAAAATCGTTATATGCATATTTACCTCAAGCAAAAGAGCCAAGTGCAAAAGAAACAGCCCGTTTAATACAGAATTTAATATTAAAATCACAACGTATTCTTAAAGATCATCCATTGAATAAAAAAAGGATGAAAAATGGTAAAATGCCAGCAAATAGTATTTGGCCTTGGGGTGGAGGGTATTTGCCCCAAATTAAGCCGTTTAATAATAAGTTTCCTCAGGTAAAATCTGGGGCTATTATATCTGCTGTTGATTTAATCCGTGGAATTGGACATTCTATCGGGTTGCAACCCATAGAAGTTCCTGGCGCAACAGGAAATTATAAAACCAATTATAAAAATAAAGTAATAGCGACTCTTGATTCACTACAAGATAATGATTTTGTTTATTTACACATTGAAGCTAGTGATGAATCGGGACATGAAGGAGATATTTTTCTTAAACAAAGGACTATTGAAGATTTAGATAGTCAAATCATTGGACCTATTTACGAAACAATAAAGGGGTGGAATACATCGGTAGCTATTGCAGTCTTACCTGATCATGCTACCCCCTGCGAATGTCGTAGCCATACTACAGACCCTGTACCGTTCTTTATATGGCATAGAGATATTATACCAGATACAGTACAGAAATTTGATGAAACATCTGCTTATAATGGCATGTATGGCACTTTGAAAGGAGATGAATTTATAAATGAATTTATGAAAGAGTAATAACATGAATCATAAAACTTTATTACATCCCATTATGTTTGCGGGGACAGGAAGTGATGTCGGCAAGAGCATTGTAGCAGCAGCTTTTTGTCGTATCTTCAAGCAAGATGGTTATGCCCCTGCCCCATTTAAGGCGCAGAATATGGCGCTCAATTCGTATGCTACTCCCGATGGATTGGAAATTGGTCGGGCACAGGCGGTGCAAGCCGAAGCGGCGGGTGTGCCATGCCATACGGATATGAACCCTTTGCTTTTGAAACCGCAGAGCGACCATACTTCGCAAGTGGTACTGAATGGCAAACCTATTGGTAATCGGAATGCGTATGATTATTTCCGTAAGGAGGGACGGGAAGAGTTGCGAAAGGAAGTGTATGCTGCATTCGATCGACTCTCGGCACGTTATAATCCGGTTGTTATGGAAGGTGCAGGTAGTTTGGCTGAAATTAATCTTCGGGAAACCGATTTAGTGAATATGCCCATGGCCATGCACGCTAAGGCGGATGTCATTTTGGTAGGAGATATTGATCGTGGAGGTGTATTTGCCAGTGTGTATGGCTCGTTGATGTTGCTTACACCCGAAGAACGAAAACGGGTAAAGGGAATTTTAATCAACAAATTCCGAGGTGATATTCGTTTGTTTGAGCCGGGAGTTAAAATGTTGGAAGACTTGTGTGGCATTCCTGTTCTGGGAGTAATACCCTATTATAAAGACATTCACATTGAAGAAGAAGATTCTGTAGCATTGGCCAGTAAAGCGGTTCAGGCACAACAGGGAAAGGTAAATGTAGCAGTAGTACTTCTTCGGCATCTTAGTAACTTCACGGATTTCAATGTCTTGGAGAGGGATTCAAGGATACATTTGTTCTATACCAACAATGTGGATGAGTTGGCTAAAGCTGATATCATTCTTTTGCCAGGCAGCAAGAGTACCATAGACGATTTATACGAACTGCGACGGAATGGAGTGGCACAGGCTATACTCCGTGCACATCGGAATGGAGCGACGGTTATGGGAATTTGTGGCGGTTATCAGATGATGGGGCAACAGATACTCGATCCTGACCATGTGGAAGGTGAATGGGAGGCTTTGCCAGGATTGGGACTTCTGCCGACGGTCACTCGTATGAGTGGTGAAAAGGTGACTCGACAGGTAAAGTTCCATATCTATGAAGATTCGACGGAAATACTGGACGGTTATGAAATCCACATGGGGGTAACGACACCAGTGGAGGGAGAAACGATGCAACCATTGAATCAAATGGAGAACGGGGAATGGGACGGTTGTTGGGTAAGTGATACTTGCATGGGTTCCTATATTCATGGCATTTTGGACAATCCTTCGTTTATCGATTTTCTATTAAGACCACATGCCCACAAACTGACCCAACAAACAACCGTTTTTGACTATCAACAATTTAAGGAACAACAATACGACAAGTTAGCTGACCATGTCCGGATGCATGTCAATCTACCGCTTGTCTATCAAATACTGACAGAAGAACATGATTAAAGGACATGGCGATGATGCCTATCAATATGGTCGCACTATAACGGCGAATTTCAGTTCGAATGTTTTCGGGCGAGTGGACCTCAGTGGACTGAAAAAACATTTGTGTGCTTGTATGGACGAGATAGGTAGCTATCCCGAACCGGAGCCGTACACGTTGGAAGCTGGACTTGCCAATAAACATCGCTTGCAATCGGAAGAGGTGTGTGTGACGAATGGAGCCACAGAAGCCATTTATTTGATTGCGCAAACGTTTCGCGGAACAAATACGGCTATCTTTCAGCCTACATTCAGTGAATATGCCGATGCTTGTAGGATGCATGGACATCGGGTAACCGCATTGTTTATGTTGCCTACTGAAAAAGAACATTATCGGTTGCCTTCGGACATCCGTATGCTATGGTTGTGTAATCCCAATAACCCGACAGGGTGGGTGGTCAAGAAGGAAGTGTTGACAGCATTGATAGAACAGAATCCGAACGTTTGTTTTGTCATTGACCAGTCGTATGAATTTTTCACAATGAGTCCGTTGTTTACAGCATCGGAAGCTGTATCTTTCCCTAATGTGTTGTTGCTTCACTCCATGACCAAACGGTATGCCATGCCTGGTTTGCGTCTAGGGTATGTAACAGGATGCATCGGTTTGCTTGGCAGACTCCGTACGAACCGGATGCCTTGGTCGGTCAATCAATTGGCTATTCAAGCGGGGAACTATCTGTTGGATCATCCTTGGGAGGCTCCGGTAGAGTTGGAGGAATACTTGAAAGAAACAAATCGTCTACGGGAGAATTTACAAGCTTTAGGAGCATTGGATGTATGGGAAACGGAGACTCATTTCATGTTAGTAGGACTTCGTTTGGGTAAGGCTTCGGCTTTGAAGGCATACTTGGCAGAAGAACATGGAATTTTAATACGTGATGCATCCAATTTTGAAGGATTGGATGAACGGTTTTTCCGTATTGCTGCACAAACACCGGAAGAAAATGACCGATTGGTGGTAGCAATTGAACAATGGATGAAAGAATAGCTGTATGGTTGGATGGATAGATGTTTTGCCATTGTTGTTGGCATGGGTATTAGACATTTGTATCGGTGACCCGATGTGGATACCACATCCGGTAGTAGGTTTCGGGAAATTGATATCCAAGGGTGAACAAGCATTGAACAAAGGAGCGCATCGGATGCTGAAAGGAGCATTGCTCGCTCTGCTTCTGGTGATAGGAACCTTTGTGGTGACAGTTTTTTTCTTAGAATGTTTGCCCGGATTCCTTCATTGTGCGGTGAGTATCTTTTTGATATTCAGTTGCTTGGCTGGAACTACCCTTATCCGTGAAGTTCGTGAGGTGTTTCGGGCGGTAGACCGGTCTTTGGATGAAGGTCGGAAGCAAGTAGCGCGTATTGTGGGACGAGATACTTCCGAACTCTCTGCTCAAGAAGTACGGACGGCTGCCCTGGAGACCTTGTCCGAGAATCTGAGTGATGGTGTGATAGCTCCTTTGTTCTGGTATGCATTGTTGGGTGTGCCGGGAATGTTGGCATATAAAATGGTGAACACCCTCGACTCCATGATAGGTTATCGCAACGACCGTTACAAGGATTTCGGTTGCTTTGCAGCCCGAATGGATGATGTGGCCAATTATCTTCCAGCTAGATTGACGGCATTCTTGATGATAGTGGCGTCCGGTAGACTTTCATTGTTGGGCTTCGTGTGGAAATACGGTAGTCAACATGCCAGTCCTAATTCGGGCTATCCCGAAGCGGCTTTAGCTGGTATACTGAATTGTCGCTTTGGTGGTCCACATCATTATTTCGGTAAGGAAGTGTGGAAGCCCTTCATTGGTCATAGCGATCGTCTGTTGACTACCGATGATATGAAAGTAGCCGTTCGTATTAATCGCATAGCGGAAATAATAATGATTATATTGGTAATATTGTGCTTGTAATTAATGAAGAAAACATGAAACGAATCATACTTATCACAGGAGGAGCCCGTTCCGGTAAAAGCTCATATGCAGAAAAACTGGCATTAAGTTTTTCGCCTAATCCTGTTTATCTGGCTACTGCTCACGTTTGGGACGATGAATTCCGCCAACGAGTCATTCGTCATCAAGAAGCCCGTGGACCGGAGTGGACCAATATCGAGGAAGAAAAAGAACTAAGTAGGCACAATCTTACCGGTCGGGTTATACTGATAGATTGTGTAACCTTATGGTGTACGAACTATTTCTTTGAATCACAAGGTAATGTGCAACAAGCTCTCGATGCTGTCAAGCAAGAATTTAAACGGTTCATCGACCAAGATGCGACCTTTATCTTTGTGACCAATGAGATTGGTATGGGAGGAACCTCCGAAAATGAATTACAACGAAAGTTCACAGACATGCAAGGGTGGATGAATCAACATATAGCCGCTCGTGCCGATGAAGTAACACTGATGGTTTGTGGAATACCCATGAAAGTAAAATAAAGACATGAAAACATTTAAAATCGAACGTCCAAACGCAGCTATGCAAACGCCTTTGCGTTTCAAAATAGACAATCTGACCAAGCCGAAAGGTTCATTAGGTACTCTCGAAGAATTGGCCTTGCAAGTTGGCTTGATTCAACAGACACTGTCCCCTTCTTTAAAGTGCCCGCAAAACATCATCTTTTGTGCCGATCATGGTATTGAAGCTTAGGGTGTCAGTGTATCTCCCCGAGAAGTAACCTGGCAACAAACCATTCATTTCACACAAGGAAATGGAGGGGTAAACTTCCTTTGCAGACAACATGGATTCCAACTGAAAGTGGTGGATGCTGGTGTGGATTACGACTTACCAACCGACCGGGGCATTATTGACAAGAAAATACGGAAAGGTACCCGAAACTTTCTCTACGAAGCAGCCATGACCGAAGATGAAATGAATCGTTGTGTGGAATATGGAGCGGAGATTGTCCACCAATGTCACAATGAAGGAAGCAATGTCTTAAGTTTTGGCGAAATGGGTATTGGTAACACATCTGCCTCTTCGCTATGGATGACTTGTTTTACCGGCATTCCATTATTGCAATGCGTAGGAGCTGGAAGCGGTCTGAACAACGATGGTATCCGACACAAATACGGCGTTTTGAAAAGAGCTTTAGACAACTATTCGGGTGATGGCTCTACTCTCGACATTATCCGTTATTTCGGTGGCTATGAAATGGTCATGGCTATAGGTGCCATGCTTCAAGCTGCCGAATTGAAAATGGTTATATTAGTAGATGGATTTATCATGACCAATTGCATATTGGCAGCAAGTAAGCTTTATCCGGAAGTCTTGGATTATGCTGTCTTCGGGCATTGTGGAGATGAATCGGGACATCGTTTGGTGCTGAATGCACTACACGCCAATCCTATTTTGAGTTTAGGTTTGCGGTTAGGGGAAGGTACAGGTGCTATTTGTGCATACCCTATCCTTGATTCTGCCGTACGAATGATCAACGAAATGGATAGCTTTGTGGGAGCCTCCGTTACCAAATACTTTTAAGCCATGAATCTGTTTGCAGCTTTCATATTCTTTACACGGCTTCCATTCTGGAAGCTGAAAGAGGTACCTTCGGAATGCTTCAAGCATGTGGTACCTTATTGGCCGTTCGTCGGTTGGCTGACAGGGGGTATCATGGCAGGTACCTTGTGGTTAGCTGCTCAGGTGATGCCTCTCACATGGGCTTGCCTGTTGGCAATCGTTTCCCGATTGTTAATTACTGGTTGCCTGCACGAAGACGGTCTGGCCGATTTCTTCGACGGATTCGGAGGTGGAACCTCTCGTGAACGGACGCTCGCCATTATGAAGGACTCTCATATCGGCACGTATGGAGTCATCGCACTGATCATCTATTTCCACCTGATGACACAACTCGCCTGCCTGTCTGTCCCGATGCTCTGTACCTTGTTTTTTTGTGGCGATTGTTGGGGAAAATTCTGTGCTTCACAGCTCATAAACTTTTTACCGTATGCCCGTAAGGAAGAAGAGAGCAAGGCCAAAGTAGTATACAATCGGATGAATGGATACGAAAGAGTTTTTAATCTGGTAGGAGGTTTGTTACCGGCAATTATATTATTACCTGCCACTTTATGGTTGGGGTTTGTAGGCTCTATATTGATTCTTGCTTTCCTTGTCCGATTGATGAAACGTCGTCTGCAAGGTTATACCGGTGATTGTTGTGGAGCTACATTTCTGCTTTGTGAATTGGCTTTTTATTTATGTACTATCATCCTTGTCTGAAATGGAAATCATTCTCATCCGACATACTTCAGTAGATGTGCCTAAAGGCACTTGTTACGGTCAAACTGACGTTCCTTTGAAGCCTACATTTGAACAAGAAGCAGCAATTACGTTAGAGAAGCTGAATGCATATGCGCCTTTTGATCAAGTATATACCAGTCCACTCAGCCGATGTACCCTACTAGCTACTTATTGTGGTTATCCTAATGCCATACGTGACCCTCGCATCTTGGAACTTAACTTCGGAGATTGGGAAATGCAGCGCTTCGATGAAATCATAGATCCACGTTTGCAAGAATGGTTTGATGATTACTTGAATGTACCTGTTACCAATGGTGAATCCTTTTGTATGCAATACAAAAGGGTGGCTGATTTCTTAGATGAGCTAAAGGCAAAACCTTATCAAAAGGTTGCAATTTTTACTCATGGCGGTGTCTTGGCTTGTGCACAGATTTATGCAGGATTGATAGAATTTGAAAATGTTTTTACTTCGTCAACTCCATATGGCTCAATTACTAATATGATAATCAAGTAGAAATAAGGATAAACACTGAAGTCTCATTTTAAATAGTAATATGGTTCGTAAAGACAGTGTAAATTATTCAAAAGGAATATTAACCGTCGGATATGGAGTGATAGCCTTATTGATAGGTGCTATAGTTTATCTATATATCAGCGAGTGGCGGCAGTTAGAGAAATTAGAGCAAGAGGTTAAGCATATAAACGTGCTTCGCCAAAAGGTTCATGATGCCTATGCCAAGAAATTGGAACTTGCGATGTATGGGGAAACAATTTTGGAATGGGATGCAACCGACACATTACGCTACCGTTCCAAAAGATTACAACTCGACAGTCTATTGTGCGAGTTTAAGCAGGACTATCCACCACACAGATTGGATAGCCTACGTAGATTGTTGGAGGATAAAGAGAACCAGCTATTCAACATTTGGACATTGCTGCAAATGCAGGATACATTGCATGAGCAATTGGCATCGCAAGTTCCTATTATAGCATACAAAAGTACACAAGAGTCAAGTAAAAAATCTGGTGGCTTCTTAGGGCTATTCAAGAAAAAGAAGAAATCAGAAACTACAACTTCTACAATGCTCTATACACTCAATAAAGATGTGATAGAGAGGCAGGGAAAACAGTCAAGAGAATTGGATGCCTTTGCTGATAGTCTGGTTACACGCAACAATGTATTGAATCATCAGTTAGAAGAAATCATTAGTCAAATGGACGCCACAATACAGCAAGACTTGTTGGAGCATGAGCGAATAATTACTTCTACTCGTGAAAGAGGATTCCATGCAATAGCCATAGCAACTGCAATAATGCTACTTGTCATTGTAGTTCAAATCCTTGTTATCAGACGAGATTTCCGTAAGATACAAAAGAATGACGAGGAAAACGATAATCTTATACGCAAGCAGAAACAGATGCTTGCCGAAAATGAAGAGTTGCTGAATGCCCGTCAAAAGATGATGCACACCATTACGCACGAATTGCGTATTCCGCTGTCTTCCATTATCGGATATGCCGATTTGCTTGAAGAGGAAACGGATGAGAAGGTGCAACAGGAGTATATGGGAAACATCAAACAGGCAGCAGAACGTATGACATCGCAACTGAACAGCCTTTTGAGTTTCTTCCGTTTGGATTGTGGCAAAGAAGAGGTAAACCTCGCACCATTCCGTCTGACCGATATAGCAGAAACACTCGAAGCCGAGTTTCGTACACAGATTGAAGCAAAGGATGTGGGCTTCGTGGTACATAACTGTGAGGATTATGTGGTCATAGGTGATAAGGAACGCATAATACAAATAGGCGATAATCTGTTGTCCAATGCCTTGAAGTTTACCGATAGCGGTGTGATAACATTGGATGCAACCTACAAGAACGGTATCTATAATCTGATTGTCACAGATTCGGGTACGGGTATGCCAAAAGGTGAATTGAGAAGAGTCTTCAAGTCGTTTGAACGGCTATCAAATGCCGCAACACAAGACGGTTTCGGATTGGGCCTTTCCATTGTGGACAATTTGGTACGACTGCTTGGTGGAAAAATATGGATAAATAGCGATGTTGGAATAGGTACTGATGTTTCGGTTGATATTCCCGTGACAAGAACTGATGAACGCTTGCTGAATAAAAGCCAAGAAGAAAAGATATATCCAAAACGCAATTACAGCGTGGTGGCTATAGACAATAACGTCATAACATTGAATATGATAAAGGCGATGTTCGCTAAATGTGATGTAGCTTGCGATACCTGCGTGAATGCCGGAGAACTGATAGAGCTGATACGCAACAAACGTTATGATCTGTTGATAACCGACTTGCGTATGCCTGGACATAACGGTTATGATATTTTGGAATTGCTCCGCACATCGAATGTAAACAACTCGAAGACAATCCCCGTGATAGTGGCAACCGCTTCGGGCAGTTGCACTAAAGAAGAACTATTGAAAAAAGGTTTCTCAGATTGTATCTTCAAACCTTTCTCCAAACAAGACCTTTTGGAAATTGCAGACAGGAACATAGCCGATAAGGAAGAGAACGATGATGAACCAGACTTTGCCGTGATATTAGCTTACGGTGATGAAGTAGAAATGCTTGACAAGGTAATATCAGTTACCGAACAGGACATGCAGAACTTCAAGAATGCTGCAGAACGCAAAGACTTAAAAGAGCTTGATGAACTTATACACCACTTGCGTAGTTCGTGGGTAATTCTCAACATGGATAAATCGTTGTGGGAGTTGCATGAATTGCTGAAGAACACTGCTTCGTATGGTGAAGAGGAACTACAAAATGCAATAGATACGGTATTGGAAACTGGCGAAACTATCATCCGTTGTGCCAACGAAAAGAAGAAGGAGGTAGTAAATGGGTAAGATAATCGTTCTTGAGGACAATACGCTGTTTGCCGAGATAGTATGCCGATGGCTACAACGGGAAGGTTGGAAGACTGAAACCGTTACCAATATCTCACGGGCAAAGAAACTGGTAGAGAAAGCCAATGCCGATGATATAGTCCTGGCTGATCTTCGTCTGCCCGATAGTGAGAGTACCGCACTGCTTGAATGGATGCGTAAGAACGGAATGGAACAGCCGTTTATTGTTATGACTGACTATGCTGAGGTACACACCGCTGTTTCTGCAATGAAGTTAGGCTCGGTGGATTATATTCCCAAGAAACTATTGGAAGACAGATTAATGCCGACCATTAACGGGATAGTCCAAAAACAGATGGCAGCAAAAGCCACATTGAGTGCAGCCCCGATATTCCAACGGGATAGTGCCGCATTCCGTCAGATAAAGGAGCGTATCCGGCTGGTTGCTCCGACTGATATGAGTGTATTGATATTGGGTGAGAACGGAACGGGCAAGGAACATATTGCACAGCGTATCCACACGAAAAGCAAGCGGTCAAGCAAGCCGTTTGTTTCGGTGGATTGCGGTTCTATCTCACCCTCATTGGCTCAATCTGCTTTTTTCGGACATATCAAAGGAGCATTTACCGGAGCAGATACGAACAAGGTCGGATATTTCCAAGAGGCAAACGGCGGAACATTGTTTCTTGATGAAGTGGGTAATCTGCCCTACGAGATACAACAGATGCTGTTGCGTGTGATACAAGAAAGAAAATATCGTCCGGTAGGTGCTAAAGAGGATAAGAACTGCAATGTGCGTATAGTGGCTGCCACAAATGAAGATTTGGTCAAGGCTGTAATAGAGAAACGCTTCCGACAAGATCTTCTATACCGTTTGCAAGATTTTACGATAACTCTCCCGCCATTGCGGAACTGCCAAGAAGACATAATGCCATTGGCTGAGTTCTTCCGTGAACAGAGCAACAAAACATTGGAAAAAGCCGTCAAAGGATTTGATTCATCGGCAAAGAAGGCATTGCAACTACATCCTTGGAGTGGCAATGTAAGAGAACTGAAACAAAAGATACAGACCGCCGTACTGCTATGCGATGGGAACAACATAACCGAAGATGATTTGGAGTTGTATGTTGAACAAGATGCTTCGCCTGTATGTTATTCACTCAAAGATGTGCAACAGGAAAAAGAGCGTATCAGGCAAGCATTGGAACAGTGTGGTGGAAATAAGAAATCGGCTGCAAAACTCTTGAAAATAGGTCGTACAACCTTGTATGCCAAGATAAAAGAGTACGGACTAAATTAGAAATCATAGCCCATTACAGCGATAATTGGCATAAAATGATTACTTTTGCAGTTGAAATCGGCAACGATGGTAGTCATTGGAAGCCGAAAACATACGATATAGCACAGGTTTTGGCATAGCCATTGCCTGCATATATAGACATAAGACCGCAAACGTTTCGTGCGAAAATCTGGTAAATTTGAAATACGGAGGCGATTGTGTGACGCTTATGCTATGCTTACGCATAGCGTGCTGTCGCATACTCTCCGTAAGGTTTACCAGAACCGTCGCACGAAGGTAGCGTGATTAGCACGCTATCTTTTTTGTCCTGATGCTAACGAAAAGAAAGGAGACAACATTATGGCGAAGGTTCAGGTACTTGCCGTTTTATCATTGGACGGCTGCTTATCGGAGAAAACAGGCGATGCAAGCTGGGTATTGCATCCTGAGAGTTACGGCATAGACAAATTGTTTGATGCGGCAGATTATGAACTGACTCCTGCCTATCCTACTTCACGATTGGTAGAGAACAAATCAAAATCAATTTTCTTAATTGAGGCTACCCAAGAAACCGCCGACTACATTAACGGTCTTCTGCGTCTTCGACTGATTGACGAAATCATACTTTATACCGTACCGTTCATAGCCGGAACGGGGCGACATCTTTTCAAAGCAAATTTGCCTGCATCCCATTGGAATTTAATCGAAAAGAAGGAGTATAACGGTGGTATTCTTCGCACCGTGTATCGTAAGAAGCATATCCAAGAATAACCGTAGTGTTCGGAAAATGAACACATTATAATGTGCGGATTCTGAACAGATGTTCGGATTCTGAACACTTTTTATTACTCTGAAAAATCCGCCAAAATTTATTTTCAAGAATTTTCCTACTGATATTCAGTAGGATATATCATTGCGTTCTGTTTCTTGGCATGAATAGGTCATCTGTTTGCCTTTATATTTTATGTGCGCACACTGATAAACAAGTGTTAAACCCATAAACGGAATTAAGATGAACCATACCATATTGACAGATACCGAATTTTTCAACCGGATAAAAAGTAGCGAATACAAAGAACTGCCATCGGCATACAATGAGTTTGTAGCAAGAGTAATTAAACATTGCCATTCTGCTACTGATATAAAGCATATTGCCGTAGCATTGATGTATGCCGAGATAGAGTTGCAGTTTCAACAAGTGCAGGACGATAATGAAATGTCTGTATATATACAAAAGGCTCTAGCCTTTGTGAAAAAAATGCAACGACACCTTACAACAATTGCTACCCAAGTGCCACCACTAAATCCATCCTCCAACGAAAATAAGAATACTCCAGCCTTGCAATGGACAGGCAACGCCATCGACCTTGTTGAAATGATATACGGCATCAGCGAAATGGGCTGTATCAACAATGGCAATATCCAACTGAATGAACTTGCTCCAATGCTATACGCCTTCTTCGGTGTAAACTCAAAGGATTGCTATCGCTTCTATACAGACATCAAGCGAAGAAAGAATGATAGCCGTACCTACTTCCTTGATAAGATGCAGGTGAAGTTGAACGAAAAGATGCGGCGAGATGATGAATTGGAGCGAATGAGAAGATAGACTGATGGTTTTGTAGTTATACATATGGTCGGGTAAGAGACTGCGTGATGCCGTTTCTTACCCATTTTTTGTACCTTGTCACAAACTTTCGGTATTTTTGTGACAAATCTTTTGGAGGTTTTAAGTGAATTTCCTTTGCTGTGTCACAAATTTGCCGTATTTTTGTGACAAATTTCAAAGGTATGGATAGTATAACATCTAAAATCAAACAGCAAATAGTTACATCTGAGAAAGGAAGTATTTTCTTTCCTGATGATTTTGTTGATTTAGGTTCATCAGATGCCATCAGGCAAAGTTTAAGACGTCTTTGTAATGAAGGTGTAATAATAAGGGTTGCTCAAGGTATATATTGCTATCCCGTAATTGAAGAAAAATTAGGATTAGGAATTTTGCAACCTTCTTTTGACCAGATAGCTGAAGCAATGGCTAAACGAGATTGTGCGAGAATTGTCCCAGCAGGAGCTTATGCTTTAAATATTCTTGGACTTTCTACTCAAATACCTATGAACTATGTATATCTTACGGACGGTTCAAAGAGAGAAGTTGAAATATCCAATGGAAGAACAATAAAGTTTAAGAATACTGCTCCTAAGAATCTGGCATTTCAAAGCAGATTGGCAATGCTGATCACTTTTGCTCTTAAATCATTAAAGAAAAAAGAGAATGTCGAAGATTGGCAAATAAAACGGATTAGTGAATTATTAAAAAATGAGCCCAAAGAATCAGTTATGGCTGACTTAAAGTTAATGCCGGTATGGATACGAGATATAATAAAACAAGCATATGAATAATTACTTTACACTTACGGTAGAAGAACAGCAACAAGTATTACAAGCTGCTGAAGGTAGAATAGGTTTACCTGCACAAGCCATTGAGAAGGATTTGTGGGTAACAACTATTTTGCAGATTGTTTTTACTCTTCCTTTTGCAGACAAGTTGATATTCAAGGGAGGTACTTCATTGAGTAAGGTTGGAAAACACATTAGCAGATTTTCAGAGGATATAGATCTTGCAGTTGACCGCTCTTTATTTGGATTGGAGGGAGATCTGACAAAGAAACAGATTAAGAAACTTCGTAAAGAATCATCCGTGTTTGTTCGAGAAGATTTCTACACGGCATTGTCTGATGCCATCAAGCAATATGGTTTGGATGCCTTATGTACAATAGAACCAGAACAAGATGGTGAAGGTGATAACACCTATCCTGAACCACGAAAGATATGGATAACATACAAGAGTGTCATTCAAGGTGAATTGGACTACTTGAAACCTGTTGTTATGTTGGAAATCGGAGCACGATCATTATCTGAACCGTATAAACTAAATAAGGTAAGTAGTCTTGTTGAAGAAAATTTTCCGACTATACAAACAACGCTGGTTGATACTGATGTCGCTACTGCTGTTGCAGGAAAGACATTCTTGGAAAAGGTATTCTTGTTGCACGAGTTGTTCTCCGTAGAAGGTCATGGTGTAAATGCCAACAGAAAATCACGTCATTTGTATGACCTCTATATGATGATGGACAAGGATTTTGCTATCGCAGCAGTCAAGGATGATGAATTATGGGAAACCATCCGACACCACAGAGAGATATTTACCTCTGTAAAGGGTATGGATTATACACCAGATATACGTAAAAGAATAGTCCTTATACCTCGTGAAGATATTATCACCGTATGGGAAAAGGATTATGCTGAAATGTTGGTTAATATGATTTACGGTTCTGGTAAACCTGCTTTTCATGAGATAATAAGCAAAATGAAAATTTTGGAAGAACGGTTTAGACAATAAAAATATAGGGAGAATCAAAGTGTGACTCTCCCTATATTTTTTACTTCTTCTGTAACAGATGGCTCAAATTCTCATCATTGGCAATTCGTGTCAGTTCATCCTTGACAATCTGTTTCACCTCATCCTTGATGCGGTTGTAGTTACTGTGTATCATATCCCGCATACAATCCTTGCCGTTCTCGTCCGTAAAGTCGGTAATGACAGGTATAGGTTTGTAAGCCTTCGTTTCGGCTGCAACCTTCTCATTGTCCACTACAATCTCCGCATGGAAAATCTTCTGTTCAATACGTTCATCGAAGTTGTCCGATACGGATCCGACAAACATACCCTGTGTAAGACCGGAAATCTTGCTCGGAGGGATAAGACTATCCATCTGCGTATTGATGGATGTGGATTTGTCCTGTCGGTTAATAGTGATTGACTGCCTTTTCTGCAACACTTTCCCGAAGCGTTCAGAAAGCGTCTTTGCCGTTTCACCCACCACCTGACCGGAGAAGATGTTACCAACGGTGTTCATCACGACCTTGGCTTCTTTGTCCCCATAGTCACGCACCAACTGACTGAAATCCTGAAAGCCCAAGCATACCGCAACCTTATTGCTTCGTGCCGTTGCAATAAGATTATCCAATCCCTTGAAATAGATGGTCGGCAACTCATCAATGATAACCGATGACTTGAGCATTCCTTTCTTGTTAATGAGCTTCACAATACGGGAATTATACAAACCGAGTGCTGCACCATAGATGTTCTGACGGTCGGGATTGTTACCCACACATAGGATTTTCGGCTCTTCGGGATTGTTGATGTCAAGAGTAAATTCGCTGTCTGACATCACCCAATATAACTGCGGTGAAATCATTCGTGAAAGCGGAATTTTGGCACTTGCAATCTGGCCCTGCAACTGCTCGGCTGCACCACCGAGCCAAGCATCCATAAAAGGTGAAAGGTAATTTTCCAACTCCGGATAGCTTGTGAGGATTGGGAAAATATCCTCGTACCTGCGATTCAGGAACTCGATAGCGTGCGGGAAGGTACAATACTTTCCGTTCTCGTAAATCTTCAAGTACCAGATGATGGCAGCAAAGAGGATAATCGGAGATTCAACAAAAAAGTCGCCCTGCTTCTGCACATCGGGTAAGTCAAGGGCATTGCTGCCCCCTTCTCCCCTAAGAACCGTACATGAG
>ENA-OPBS01000552-OPBS01000552.1-human-gut-metagenome-genome-assembly--contig:-NODE-552-length-31786-cov-5.309949_pt1 | contig 31786 bp, 25 predicted proteins | sample MGYA00241074_ERZ501463 | MGnify/ENA primary metagenome ERZ501463 (study PRJEB25962, sample SAMEA2042578) | human gut metagenome | biome: human gut; feature: human-associated habitat; material: faeces...
AAGTATATGACAGGTTTCGAGACTGTTGCAGCCATGGTTAAGGCTATGGACAAGTCTCTTGGAATCACTGTTCCTGTTGCTCTTCATCTTGACCACGGAACATATGAAGGATGCTACAAATGTATCAAAGCAGGCTTCACATCTATTATGTTTGACGGTTCTCATTATCCAATTGATGAGAATATCAAGAAGACAACCGAGCTTGTCAATGTAGCTCATAATCTTGGTCTTTCTATTGAGGCAGAAGTTGGTTCAATAGGCGGCGAAGAAGATGGTGTTATCGGAATGGGTGAATGTGCAGACCCTGATGAATGTAAAGCTATTGCAGATCTTGGTGTAGACATGCTTGCAGCAGGTATCGGTAATATACATGGAAAGTATCCTGCTAACTGGCCAGGATTAAGCTTTGAGACTCTTGCAGCTGTTAAGGATAAGATTGGTGATATGCCATTAGTTCTTCATGGTGGTACAGGTATTCCTGCAGATATGATTCAGAAGGCAATCTCTCTTGGAGTTTCTAAGATTAATGTTAACACAGAGTGCCAGCTTTCATTTGCTGATGCAACAAGAAAGTATATTGAAGCAGGCAAAGACCTTGAAGGAAAGGGATTTGATCCTAGAAAGCTTCTGGCTCCAGGCTGCGAAGCAATTAAAGAAACTGTTCGCGAGAAGATTAATCTTTTTGGTTCAGCAGGAAAAGCTTGATGATGATTGGAGATTTTTATGAGTAACTTAAAGACAGATGAAGATGATGATTTTATAACATCTGCTTCACCTGAAACAGAACCAGACGAAGCGGATTTCGCTTTTGACGTTAAAGAAAAAAAGAAAAAGCGCTCAAGCATAATAAGCCGTATTATTTTAATTATATGTGCCTGCGTTTTTGTTTTTGCAGCAGTCAGGCTTGTATCCATTCTTCTTGAATACAAGAAGGGTAATGATATTTATGATAATATTGAAGGTAATGTCCTTGATGATACCCCTGTTAATATTACAATAGGCGAAGATAATCAGGATGTAACAATCCCTTTTGTCTATAATCATCAGGCTCTGCTTGATATTAATCCTGATGGTCTGGGTTTTCTTTATGTACCATCGGTAGATATAAGGCTTCCTATTGCCCAGACAACCGATAATGATTTTTATCTTACTCATACATTTGATATAAATAACAATCGCAACGGATGCCTTTTCGTTGATTATCGAATTAAAGATGGTCTTAATGCCAGCCATGTTATTATATATGGACATAACATGGGTTCTGGTGCTATGTTTGGTACTCTTGCCAGATATAAGAATTCTGGTTTCTACCAGACGGAAGGTAATGATGTTTTTTATATATATACAGAGGATGTAATCCGTGAGTACAAGATTTTTACAGTATATATTACTGATCCAATAAGTGATACATTTACATTCAATTTCAGCAATCTGTCCGGTCTTCGCGAATACGCAAAGAATGTCCAGGCTGAGTCACTGTACAATACCGGAGTCGATATTTCTAACGCAACACAGGTAGTTACATTTTCAACCTGCACAGATGATTCTAAACAACGTGTTATTGTATCAGGTACATATGTCGGAGAATCTAAGTTAGATAATGGAACATCTTCTGAAGCATCTGTATCCGCTTCAGAATAAGCATTTTAACACTCATATTTCATGCGGGGTTAATTTTTTTTAATATATTCAAAAAAGCACTTGCAAATTTATACAATATGAGTTATTTTATTTAAAGACAGCAGGCTGTCGCTAATTAAATAAGGTAGAACAAAGGCGTTCCATTTATATATTTGTATAAGTATATACTTGGACGCCATTTTTTAGTTTTACTAATAAAAAGATAAGAAAAGGAAGGATGAGGAAGTTATGAGTGAAAGATTCAATGTAGCTGACATCTTCGGCGAGAATGTGTTTAATGACACAGTTATGAAAGAACGTTTACCAAAGAACGTTTACAAAAACCTTAAATTAACAATGGAAGGTGTGCAGGAGTTATCTTTAGCAGATGCTGATGTTATCGCTAATGCTATGAAAGACTGGGCTATCGAGAAAGGTGCAACTCATTACACACATTGGTTCCAGCCTTTAACAGGAACTACTGCTGAGAAACATGATTCATTTATATCAGCACCTAAGTCAGACGGAAAGGTGCTTATGGAATTCTCAGGTAAAGAATTGATTAAGGGCGAACCTGATGCTTCATCATTCCCTTCAGGTGGTCTTCGTGCAACATTCGAGGCCAGAGGATATACAGCATGGGATTGTACATCTCCTGCATTTGTACGCGAAGGTGCTCAGGGTGCTACTCTTTGTATTCCTACAGCATTCTGCTCTTACACAGGTGAAGCTCTTGACCAGAAAACTCCATTACTTCGTTCAATGGATGCCATCAACGAGCAGGCTCTTCGTATTTTAAGGCTTATGGGTAATACAACATCTAAGAAAGTTACTCCTTCTGTAGGTGCTGAACAGGAATACTTCATTGTAGACAGAGAGAAATATTTACAGAGAAAGGATCTTATCTTCTCTGGCCGTACTTTATTCGGAGCTATGCCTCCTAAGGGTCAGGAACTTGATGATCACTACTTTGGTTCTATCCGTGAAAGAATCGCAGCTTTCATGAAGGATGTTAATGAAGAATTATGGAAGCTTGGTGTATCTGCTAAGACACAGCATAACGAAGTTGCTCCAGCACAGCATGAGATCGCTCCTATTTATGACCAGAACAACATTGCTACAGACCACAACCAGTTAGTAATGGAAACAGCACAGAGAGTTGCTGATGAGTTAGGTCTTAAGTGTCTCTTACATGAGAAACCATTCGCAGGAATCAACGGTTCTGGTAAACATAACAACTGGTCTATGTGTACAGATGAGGGAGAGAACCTTTTAGATCCAGGTGAAACACCACATGAAAATATGCAGTTCTTATTATTCTTAGCTGCAATTCTTCGTGCAGTAGATGAACATGCAGACTTGCTTCGCCTTTCTGCTTCCACACCAGGTAATGACCACCGTTTAGGAGCAAACGAAGCACCTCCAGCAATCATCTCCGTATTCTTAGGAGAACAGTTAGAGGACGTAGTAGAACAATTCGTAGATAATGGAGAAGCAACAAGCTCCTTAGAGGGAGAAGAATACATTTCTGGTGTACATTCTCTTCCACATTTCCAGAAAGATGCTACAGACCGTAACAGAACATCACCATTCGCATTCACAGGTAACAAGTTTGAATTCCGTATGGTTGGTTCCACACAGTCTATCGCAGACCCTAACACAGTACTTAACACAATCGTTGCAGAAGTATTATGTGACATGGCAGACAAACTAGAGGCAGCAGAGGACTTACCAATGGCTCTCCATGACATGATCAAAGATACAATCGCAGCACATAAGAGAATCATTTTCAACGGTAACGGATATTCTGATGAATGGGTTGCTGAAGCAGAGAGAAGAGGACTTCCAAACATCAAATGTATGGTAGATGCTGTTCCTGCATTAGTAAAACCAGAAGCAGTTGAAATCTTTGAAAAACACGGTGTATATACAAAAGCCGAGATGGAATCCCGTGCAGAAGTTATGTACGAAACATATTCTAAGACAATCAACATTGAAGCACTTACTATGATTGACATGGCCAAGAAACAGATTGTCCCTGCAACAATCAAATACCAGACCAGCCTTGCAGAATCTGTTAATGCAATCAAAGCAGCAAGCAGCGCAGTAGATACTTCTGTACAGGAAGCATTAATGGCAGACATTTCTACAAACTTAAAAGATATGTATGTAGCACTTGCACACCTCGAAGAAGTAGCAGGCAAGGCAGAAGCTATGGAAGAAGGCGCAGAACAGGGTCACTACTACCATGACGTTGTATTTACAGCAATGGATGAGTTAAGAAAACCTGCAGATAAACTTGAAATGTTAGTAGCCAAATCTGCATGGCCATTCCCAAGCTATGGAGATTTAATCTTCGAAGTATAGGATAGAGAGACAGACTGGGTGTCGCTTTAGTTTTAGATTAAGATAAAAAGAGAGTTCTTATATACATTTTAGACTGCTGATTGGAGTAGGAAGCTGTTGCTCTATTGCAACAGAGGAATATGAATGAAGCAAAAACAGAACAGGAGTATGAATCACAACCATTGAAGAACTTCGCCATGCTTATGTTCGTCTTCAGAGAGACAACTTCATTGTCTTCTGAATTCGGACATAAGCATGACTCGTTCGTCAAATGTTGCAATTCATAGCTCCTGTTCTGTTTTTGCTTCAATATTCAGTTTGGCTTATCGCAATAGAGCAACAGCTACCTACACAACTATCAGCGGCTGATTTTCGTCCGTTTTATGCAAAGAGTTGTACACTTCCCCATTTTATGTTATTATTATCCTCGATTGTATACGCAATAATATGAAGGAGCGTTAGTAATGAATTACATTTCTTTAATAGAAGAGTTAAAAAAGAGGGGCAGTATACCAGGTCTTGATGCAATTCAGGGGTTGCTGGAAGAGTTAGGGCATCCAGAAGATGATTTAAAGATTGTACATATTGCCGGAACGAACGGAAAAGGTTCTGTTTTTGCATATCTTTCTTCTATATTAATGGCAGCAGGTTTTAAGGTGGGAAGATATATTTCCCCGACTATTTCCTGCTATGAGGAAAGATTCCAGATTAATGGAACGTATATTGCAAAGGATAAGTTAGAGAGGCTTTACGGTGTTGTAGAAGAAGCGATGCGAAAAGAGGAGGCGAAAATTGGATTAAGACCTACACTTTTTGAAGTGGAGACAGCGCTTTCTTTCTTATATTTTAAGGAGGAAAAGGTTGATTACGCCTTGGTGGAAGTTGGTATGGGAGGAAGGCTTGATGCCACGAATGTGATTAAGCATCCAGAACTTACTGTAATTTCTTCCATCAGCTATGATCACAAGGCAATTCTTGGAGATACGTTAGAGGAGATTGCCTGCCAGAAAGCAGGAATTATCAAAGAGAGTGCTCCTGTTGTTTTATCGGAGAATCCAGAAGAAGTCTGCAAGGTTGTAAAACACGAAGCAGCAGAGAAAAAGGTACATTGCATCGAAGTAAAGCCGCAAGATTATGAGATATTAGCGGAAACTCCATATGGAAGTACTTTTTTATGGAAGGAACAGCGTTATGAGACAAAGCTTCCGGGAAACCACCAGATTTCTAACGCTGTGACAGCCCTTACCGCATCAGAATATCTTTTTGAGAAAGATTATGAGAAGAATGAGGCAAGGAAGAAAATTCCAAAAGAACTAGATACCATGAACATAAAGGCGGCACAGCAAGGTGGTATTATAAGGACAATCTGGCCGGGAAGGCTTGAAGTGTTAAAAAAAGAACCTTTATTTTACAGAGATGGTGCACATAATCCAGATGGCGCACGCAAATTAGCGTCATTTTTGCAAAAACATTTTACAAATAAGAGAATCATTTATATAATGGGAGTGTTAAAGGATAAAGAATATACGAAAATACTCCAGTATCTTATGCCGATGGCAAAGAAAGTTTATGTATTTAGACCGAATAATGAACGGGGGCTTTCAGCAGAAATTTTAGCAAATACAATAAAAGAGAAAGCGGATGTTCCAGTTATGATTGAGCCAGACGTAAATACTGCGGTTTCTAAGGCATTGGAGGCTGCACAGCCGGAAGATATTCTGGTGGCCTGTGGTTCGCTCTCTTTTATGGAAGAAATGGAGGCTATACAGTAATGAAGATAGGAAAATACGAGTTTGACCTTTTACATAAAGGCTATATTATGGGAATTTTAAATGTAACACCCGATTCTTTTTCCGATGGCGGCAAATATCAGTCTGTTGATCTGGCGTTAAAACAGGCGGAGAGAATGATAGAGGAAGGTGCAGCAATTTTAGATATCGGTGGAGAATCTACAAGACCAGGCCATAAGAAGATTACAGACCAGGAAGAAATCGAAAGAGTTGTTCCGGTCATTGAAGCAATAAAGAAGAATTTTGATATCGCGGTATCTCTTGATACTTACAAATACGAAGTTTCTAAAGCTGGAATTGCTGCCGGAGCAGATATGATTAACGATATCTGGGGATTGAAATGGGATGAGAGACTGGCTCCGTTACTTGCCAAAGAGGACGTTGCCTGTTGTCTGATGCACAACAGAGATAATCAGGAGTATACTAATTTTATTGAGGATTTCTGTTCTGATATGGAAGAGACACTGGCCATTGCGAAAAAGGCAGGAATCAGGGACGAAAGAATTATTCTTGATCCAGGTGTTGGCTTTGGAAAAACATTTGAGCAGAACCTTTCTATTATGAAGCATATGGATGTATTTTCAAAATGGGGACTTCCTGTGTTACTTGGAACATCAAGAAAGTCTGTGATTGGTCTTGCGTTAAATCTTCCTGTTGATCAGCGAGAGGAAGGAACTGCGGCAACAACAGTACTTGGCCGTATGAAAGGGGCCTCTATTTTCCGTGTGCACGATGTAAAGACAAACTATAGAGAATTGAAGATGATTGAGGCAATTCTGGAGGCAGAGTAAGATGGATGAGATAAGAGTAAAGAATCTGGAAGTATTTTGCCATCACGGTGTATACAAGGAGGAAAATGTTCTCGGTCAGAAGTTTCTCGTCAATATTGTTTCAAAAGTAGACACAAGGGCTGCAGGAAAGACAGATGAACTTGAATTGTCAGTAAGCTACGGAGATATTTGCCGCTGTGTCAAAAAAGAAATGACAAAGCAGAACGACAAACTGTTAGAACGAGTTGCCGAACGCCTTGCAGAGTGTATTCTTTTGCAGTTTCCACTTATAAAAGAAGTGGAGATTGAAGTGAAAAAGCCGTGGGCACCTGTCTTAATGCATGTGGATTACACTTCTGTTAAGATTAAGAGAAGCTGGCATAAAGTATATATTGGTGTTGGTTCTAATCTTGGAGAGCGGGAAGAATATATGGAACTTGCAAAGGAGAAAGTGAGTGCTTTGCCGGATACAAAGAACTTCAAATCTGCTTCAATTATTGAGACAGAACCATACGGTTATACGGAGCAGGGCAAGTTTTTAAACACAGTATATTCGATTGAAACATTAGATACACCAGCAGAATTTCTTGACAAACTACATCAGATTGAAAATGAGGCAGAGCGAAAGAGAGAGATTCACTGGGGACCAAGAACATTAGATTTGGATATTCTTTTATATGATGATTTAGTGACAGAAGATGAGGAGATTACGATTCCTCATCCAGAACTGACAAAAAGGCTTTTTGTATTAGAGCCATTGTGTGAGTTGACTCCAAGAGGAATCCATCCGTTAGAGAGAAGAAGATATTCAGATATTTTAGAGGATTTAAAAGAAAAAGAGAAATAAAGGAAGCAGTAGTGGAATGGATAAAGAAATAAGAAAAGTAGATGATGTACGAGATGATATTACAAAAATAGATTACGAAATTGCAGAGTTATTTGAAAAAAGGATGGGATTTGCCGCAGAATTAGCGCTTTCTAAAAAGCAGGCGGGAGAATCCATTTATAATAAAAATAAAGAAGACGAAAAGTTATCAGATATTACAAAGAACCGATCCAATCCATTTGTCATAAAGGGATTAGAGGAAGTTTTTATTCAGATGATGTCCATAAGCCGCAAATATCAGTATCATATGGTTCACCAGAGAGACCGCTATATTGAGAATTATTTTACCGAAGTACCAGAGTTAGTCATGTTCCCAGATACAAGAATTGTTTATCCGGGAGTGCCAGGATCTTTTTCAGAGATGGCATGTGAAAAGTTCTTTGGAGCGGATGTAGATCATTATGCCGTTGTTAACTTTAAAGATGTTGCGATGGCATTGAATAACGGAGATGCCGATTACGGCGTACTTCCGATTGAGAACTCTTCTGCCGGAGATGTTACAGGTGTTTATGACATTTTACTGGAGAATGATGTCTGTATGGTAGGAGAAGTTTTTGTAAAAGTAGAACATTGTCTGCTAGGCTGTCCGGGAAGTAAGATTGAGGATTTAGAAGTTGTTCTTTCACATCCGCAGGGATTAATGCAGTGTGCTCCATATTTAGAAAACCTGGATGTCAAAAAGGTTAGTGTGGAAAATACAGCCATTGCTGCTGAGAGAGTAGCAAGAGAGAAAATAATGACACAGGGAGCCATTGCAAGCCGCAGAGCTGCAGAACTTTACGGTCTTGATATTTTAGATGCAGGTATCAACTTTGACAAAAATAATGTAACTCGTTTTGTAATCCTCTCTAAGAAGAGACAGTACACAGAGAATGCGAATAAGATCAGCATTTCTTTCTCTCTGCTTCATGAAAGCGGAACTCTTTATAACATATTATCTCATTTCTTATATAATGACTTAAACTTAAGCCATATTGAATCTGTTCCTCTGCCAGACCAGCAGTGGGAATACCGCTTCTATATTGATATCAACGGAAATCTGCATGATCCGGCAGTAAAAAATGCCCTGCAAGGTGTTCGTACAGAAGTAGCGGATTTTAAAATTTTAGGAAACTATTAAACGGTCTACAAAAGGAGCGTAGAGTACATGAGTGAAACAGTAAAAAATAAGCATGTGAAAAAGAAAAATTCGGCGGTTTTATTATTAAAGACAGTGATTACAGCGGTTCTTCTTTTCTTTACCTGGTATTTATGCAGTCACTTTATGGAATATCAGAAAAATGCAACAAATCAGGTAAATAAGTATCGAATTGATCAGGTCTGCCAGTTATCGGCAGGATCTGCTGTAAGCCAGAAGTTTGTTGCAAAACATACACATTTAAAAACGGTAAAAGTTTATTTTGGCAATGACTATTCTGGACAGGCAAGTGGAAAGGTTATTCTTAATATTATAGATTTAGAAACCGGAAAAAGCATACAGAGACTTACAAAAAATATCAGTGATATTGTAAATAATGATTATACAGAATTTAAGACAGATCTGCAGCTGACGAAAAAGAAAGAGTACAGCATTCAGCTTACAACAAGTGGAGCAGAATCCGGCAAGGAACCTCTTATTTTCCAGTGGACAACAAAGGAAACTGGTTTCCGTGGCAAGTTAAAGATTAATCAGGAAGAGCAGGGTAAGTATCTTGTATCTAAGCTCTATTATCCAGTAACAATATATCAGCAGTGGGCAGGTATCTGTATGATGATGGCACTTGTCCTTCTTCTTTTATGGTTTGCACTGCCGGCACCGGAGATGGTAAAGAAAGCACTTGGTCAGATTCTGTTTTTTGCAGCACCGTTATTTACATTCTGGTTTGTGGAAAGGTTTACTGACAATCCAATTTTTAGAATGCGTGCTGCAGAATTTTGGCTTAACATATTAGTTTATTATATGTTCTTTGGATTATTGTATCTGATTTTCAATTCCAGGAGAGTATCTGTAACAATAGGAAGTATTTTGTGGTGCATTATTGGAATTGCAAACTATTATGTTTTAAGTTTTAAAGGTGCACCGATCGTTCCTTCAGATATTATGTCCGCAAGAACAGCTGCGAATGTTGCAGAGAACTATACTTACAGCATTCAGCCGGTATTTGTATGGAATGTCTTATTCCTGCTGTTATATTTAGCCATAATGTGGCGCTGTCCGGTTCCTAAAAAAATGGGCTGGAAAAAGCGGGTAATTATGCTTGTTGTTATCGGCCTGCTAGGTTCAGTGCTCGGACATTTTGTCGTAGAACAAAAAACATTAAAGAACTTTGGCATTAAGAATAACGTGTGGGATCAGAAAAAAGGCTATGCCAAGAATGGACTGTTCTTTGGTTTTGTTCTTAACATGAATTCTCTGGTGCAGGAAAAACCATCTGATTATTCTGTAGAGGCGGCCAAAGACATTGCCGAGAAATATGAAGAAAAGTTTGCGAATGAAGATTCCGATAAAAAGAAAAAAGGGCGGTTAGAAACTGCAGATGGTACGAAACCAAATGTAATCGGCATTATGAACGAGGCATTTTCTGATTTAAGTGTTATCAATGAATTTTCCACAAATGAAGATTATATGCCATTTATTCATAGTTTAAAGGAGAATACAATAAAAGGTTCTCTTTATATGTCTATCTTCGGTTCAGGAACTTGTAACTCCGAGTTTGAGTATTTAACTGGAAATAGCATGTCCTTCTTACAAAATGGTATTATTGCATACACACAGGTTGTAAAGGACAAACTTCCTAATATGACCTATCTGTTAAAAGAACAAGGATATAAAGGCAATCTGGCTTTACATCCTTACCTTGCTTCCGGCTGGAACCGTGTGCAGGTGTATGATTATATGGGATTTGATCATTTTTATTCAGAGACAGATTTTAAGAATCCGACAATGTATCGAAAATATATTTCTGATGAATCTGATTTTAAGAAGATAGAGGAGTTATACGAAAACCGTACTGAGAAAGATGAACCATTTTATCTTTTCAATGTTACGATGCAGAATCACGGTGGATTTGATAAGACGTACTCCAATTTCCATAATGATATACAGATTACAGATAATCATAAAAATGAGCAGGCAGAGCAGTATCTTTCCCTTGTAAAGAAGACAGATGATGCGTTTAAACAGCTTGTAGAGTATTTTTCAAAAGTAAAAGAACCGACAATCATCGTAATGTATGGTGATCATCAGCCGGCTGTACAGAGCAGCTTCTATGACAGCCTTTTTGGAAAGAGTGCAGGCAGTCTTACAAATGAAGAATTAATGAACAAATACAGAACACCATTTATTATCTGGGCAAACTATGATATTAAAGAGAAAACCATAGATAAAATGAGTGCGAACTATTTAAGTGCCTATGTGATGAACGAGGCAGGCTTAGAAACAAGCCCATACCAGAAGTTCTTATTAAAACTCCGCAAGAAGCTTCCTGTACTTACGGCAATGGGATGCTTTGATAAGAAGGGCAAATATTATGAATTTGCTTTAGAATCGCCTTATAGCGATATGGTAAAAGAGTATCAGATATTACAATATAATAATCTTATTGATACAAAACATACAGTGAATTCTTTCTTTTATCTTTCTGACGAACAGAAGAAATAAGAAAGCCGGAGAAGTGCCAGAGGCAAAAAGGAGGCAGCGATGGGAATAAGTCCGTATGCGGCAATTGTAATCGGTTCAAAAAATATGCTCATGAAAGTGTATGAGATTTCCGGTGGAAAGGGATTTCGTACAGTGGATGAGATACGTTATGAGTATGAACTTGGCAAAGAGGCCTATTTTACAAGAAAGATTACATTTGCGCAAATTGAAGAAATCTGTAATGTACTGATGGAATTTCAGCAGCGTATGAGGGAATATGCGATAACAGAATTCCGATGTTACGCGACAAGTGCGATTCGTAATGCAAAGAATCAGGTATCGGTTCTTAATCAGATTAAAATTCGCACAGGTGTGGATGTTATCATGCTCAGCAATTCGGAACTTCGTTTCCTTATGTATAAGGGAATTCAGGTATTAGATATTGATTTCAATAAAATCATTGAAAAAAATACTGCCATTTTAGATATTGGTTCCGGAAGTGTACAGGTATCCCTGTTTGATAAACAGGCACTTTATATGACGCAGAATTTAGATATCGGTACAGTAAAAGTGAGGGGATTTTTAGAATCTGTTGAGAATAACGTACTCGATTATATTTCTGTATTAGAAGAATATATTCAGTATGAATTTGATATGTTTAAAAGTGGCTATCTGAAAGATAAAGATATTAAAAATGTAATCGCCATCGGAGACGAGATAAAAAATATCAATCGCCTGATTCCGGAACTGCATCTTACCGATACGATGAGCTATGAGCAGATTTTATACATTTACAAAAAGATTAAAAAGGCATCCTATCAGGATATTGCCTTAAAATACGGACTTTCCATTGAGGATGCCAGAATGGTTCTTCCATCGGTACTTATTTATAAGACATTCTTAGAACGTTCTAAAGCAGATACCGTTTATATATGTGCGACGAATCTTTGTGATGGAAGCGTGGTGGATTACGCACAGGAAACAAAGAAGATAAAACTAAGCCATGATTTTTATCAGGATATTGTAGCTTCTGCAAAGTATATCGGAAAAAGATACCGTTATAGTAAAGTACATGCACAATATATTACAGATTTAGCGTTAGAGATTTTTGATAAGACGAAAAAGTTCCACGGACTTACACAACGGGACCGCCTTATTCTTGAAATATCTGCGATTCTTCATGATATTGGAAAATATGTTAACTTAAATGATCCAGGTAAGAATGGCTACCAGTTAATCATGTCCACTGAGATTATGGGCTTATCTCACAGAGAGAGAGAGGAAGTTGCTAATATTGTGCTTTACAATACACAGGAACTTCCAGATACTGACGAGTTAGATACTGCATTCTGGAGAGAAGAATATCTTCGGATTGCCAAGTTATCTTCTATTCTAAGGCTTGCAAATGCATTAGACAGAGGACATAAACAAAAACTTGAGAAATGTTCTATGGCAAGAAAAGGAAAGGAATTGATTATTTCCCTTGAAACAAATCAGGATATTACATTAGAGATTACCCGCTTTTCCAAGAAAGCAGAAACCTTTAGTGAATTTACTGGAATCACACCAGTATTAAAGCAAAAAAGAGCATTGTAGGGGAGGATAGAAGATGGACAAAAGTATATTTGACAGACCGGAGAATTTTACAAACCGTGAATTGAGCTGGTTAGAGTTTAACCAGAGAATTCTTGGAGAGGCAAGAGACCGCAAAAATCCATTATTTGAGCGAATGAAGTTTTTAAGTATCACTGCCTCGAATTTAGATGAATTTTTTATGGTGCGTATCGCTTCTTTAAAAGATATGGTCAATGCAGGGTATAAGAAAAAGGATATTGCAGGAATGACCCCGCAGGAACAACTTGGTGCATTGAATGAGAAAACCCATGCATTTTGTGAAAAACAGTATACGACCTATAATCGTTCTCTTCTTCCTAAACTTTCTGAAGCGGGGTTAGAAATTGTAACTTTTAACAGCCTTTCTGAAAAAGAAGAGGAGTTTTTAGAAGAATATTTCCATAAGAATGTATATCCGGTACTGACTCCGATGGCGATTGATTCTTCAAGACCGTTTCCGCTGATTCAGAATAAGACATTGAATATTGCTGCTTTGATAAAAAGCCGGGGCGAAGATAAAAAAGAAAAGAAAGACTACGATATTGCGACAGTACAGGTACCTTCTGTACTTCCAAGAGTGATTGTGCTTCCGCAAAAGGATGGAGGAAAAAGAAAATGCCGTGTTATTCTTCTTGAGAATGTCATTGAACATTACTTAGATGTTTTGTTTTTAAATCATGAGATTATCTGTTCTGCTCCATACCGTATTATGAGAAATGCAGATTTATCCATTGATGAAGATGATGCAGAAGATTTATTAAAAGAAATTGAAAAGTCTTTAAAAATGCGTCAGTGGGGCGAAGTCATCAAGTTTGAGTATGAAGAGCGGATGGATAGCCGTCTGGTGAAGTATTTAAAGAAGCAGTTTAAAGTGCATCCATGCGACATGTATGCTTTCAATGGCCCGCTTGACCTTACGTTCCTTATGAAATGTTATGGCATTGAAGGGTTCTCTGATTTAAAAGAAAAACCATATACTCCGCAGAAAAATAAAAAGCTTCGTGCAGATAAAAATATATTTACCCAGATCCGAAAGGGCGATGTGTTACTGCATCATCCATATGAAAGCTTCGATCCGATTGTGGCATTTATCAGGCAGGCGGCAGAAGATAAAGACGTGCTTGCAATCAAGCAGACTCTTTACCGTGTCAGTGGGCATTCCCCGATTATCGCTGCATTGGCACAGGCAGCAGAAAATGGAAAGCAGGTAACTGTATTGGTAGAGTTAAAGGCACGATTTGATGAGGAGAATAACATTAACTGGGCAAGAAAGTTAGAAAAGGCAGGCTGTCACGTTATTTATGGTTTGGTTGGTCTGAAAACACACTGTAAGATTGCACTGGTAGTGCGGAAAGAAGCGGATGGTATCCGCCGCTATGTGCATCTTGGAACAGGAAACTATAATGATTCCACTGCAAAGCTTTACACAGATACCGGTATGTTTACTTGCCGCGATGTTGTCGGAGAAGATGCTACAGCCGTATTTAATATGTTAAGTGGTTATTCCGAACCGGCAAACTGGAACCGTCTTATTGTAGCACCAATCTGGATGAAAAAGCGTTTTCTTGAGATGATTCACAGAGAGACGAAAAACGCAAAAGAAGGCAAACCGGCAAAAATTATCGCCAAATGCAATTCTCTTTGTGATAGAAAGATTATCCTTGCCTTATACGAAGCTTCCTGTGCAGGTGTACAGGTTGATTTGATTGTTCGTGGAATCTGCTGTCTTGTAGCGGGCAAACCGGGAGTCAGTGAAAATATCCGGGTACGTTCTATTGTGGGAACTTTCTTAGAGCATGCAAGAATTTTCTATTTCTATAATGACGGACATGAAGAAATTTATATGGGAAGTGCGGACTGGATGCCTAGAAATCTTGACCGCCGTGTAGAGATTGTTTTCCCAGTTGAAGAGGAAGAATTAAAAGAAAAAGCAAAACATATTTTGGATGTTCAGCTTAGTGACACATTAAAAGCGCACAGGCTTTTAGAAGATGGCACATATCAGAAAGTGGACAGAAGGGGAAAAGAGGCAATTGAGGCACAGAAGACTTTTTGCGAGGAAGCGATTGCTGCAGCAAATGAATCAAAAAAGAAAGTACCCAAAAAGAGAACCTTTGACCCTCGGTTTTCACCGCAGGAGGAGTAATGAAAAGATATAAAGTAATAGTGTTATTATTATGCCTTACCCTGTTTGCGGGAATACTTGCAGGGTGCGGCTCCCATAAAAAGAAAGAAAAATCCGAAGAAAGTACATCTACCTCAAAGGATTCAGGAGAATTAGATGATATTACTTTAGAGGGGATGGTTTCTGATGCTCTTTCAAGTATGACCTTAAAAGAAAAAATAGGGCAGATGTTCATTGTCTGTACCGATTCACTTGATTTTGATGCGGAGACAGAAGTAACAAAGAAGATGCAGCAGAAATTAGAAGAGTATAAACCTGGTGGTGTTATCTTTTTTTCCTATAATCTTAAAGACCGTGAGCAGGTAAAAAGTATGATTGCTGACATTCAGAAAAGTAATGATATTCCATTGTTTATTTCGGTTGATGAGGAAGGCGGCTCCGTAGCAAGAATTGCAAACTCAAAAAATATGCAGACAACTAAGTTCCCTGCCATGTCCGAGATTGGTAAGAGTGGGGACAGTAAAAAAGCCTGCGAAGTAGGAGAGACAATCGGAAAAGAAATCAGGGAACTTGGATTTAACCTTGACTTTGCACCGGTAGCAGACGTGAATACAAATGCAGAAAATACGGAAATCGGAAATAGAAGTTTTAGTTCTGATGCCAAAACCGTAGCAGGAATGGTATCTCAGGAAGTGAAAGGCCTGCAGTCTCAGGGCGTAAGTTCTACTTTGAAGCATTTTCCAGGACAGGGACAGTGTGGAGAGGATACACACAAAGGGTATGTAGATCTAAATGCAACAATTGACCGCCTCCGTGAAGTAGAATTCCTTCCGTTTGAATCTGGAATTGCAGCGGGAGCGGATATGGTAATGATGTCCCATGTTGCTGTGAGCCAGGTAACAGGAAAGGAAACCCCGGCTTCTCTTACAAAACTTATGGTAACAGATATTTTAAGAGAAGAATTACAATTTAATAATGTTATTATTACAGATGCTATGAATATGAAAGTTATCACAAAGTTCTATGACGCAGATCAGGCGGCGGTAATGGCAGTTCAGGCTGGAAATGACATGATTTTAATGCCGGATAATTTTGAACAGGCATTTGAAGGTGTATTAGAAGCAGTGAAAGACGGCACGATTTCTGAGAGTAAGATTAATGAGGCGGTAAGCCGGATTCTTTCCGTAAAAATCCGCAGAGGAATCCTTCCAACAGATTCGAAACTATTTCGTCATAATGCAGGAAAATAATCTGTAAAATTCATAAAAAATACTATATAAAATACACATAAAATTTGTGAATGGTTCTGAAATCTGAGAAATGGCTTGTACGGACACTTATTTTATGTTAGTATACAATCGTTTCAATTATATTCACTAATGAAATTATGGAGGAAGAAAATGGCGTTTGATATGGAAGAACAGTTTTCTGAAGAGTGTGTGGATTCTGGAATTCACGAAGAATGCGGAGTGTTTGGAGCATATGATTTCGACGGAAATGACATTGCTTCAACAGTGTATTATGGGTTGTTTGCTCTGCAGCACAGAGGACAGGAAAGCTGTGGTATTGCAGTTTCGGATACCAACGGCCCGAAAAAGAACATTCAGGTTCATAAAGGAATGGGCCTTGTCAATGAAGTGTTTAGCAGTGAAAACCTTGAGAAATTAAAGGGAAATATCAGTGTGGGTCATGTCCGGTATTCAACTGCAGGTTCTAGTACCAGAGAGAATGCACAGCCGTTAGTACTGAATTATTATAAAGGTACGCTGGCTCTTGCACATAATGGTAATCTGGTAAATGCATTAGAACTTCGCGAGGAACTTGAAAAGACAGGCGCTATTTTCCAGACAACGATTGATTCTGAGGTAATCGCTTACCATGTTGCCAAAGAGAGAATTTCTTCCGCAACAGCAGAAGAAGCGGTACTTGCAGCAATGCGTAAGTTAAAGGGAGCCTATTCTCTTATCGTAATGAGTCCGAGAAAGCTGATTGGGGCAAGAGATCCATTTGGTTTCAGACCTCTTTGTATCGGCAAGAGAGACAATACATATTTCTTATCATCAGAGACCCGTGCACGTGTGCCTTAGATACAGTAGGGGCAGAATTTGTAAGAGATGTAGAACCAGGAGAAGTTGTTACCCTAACACCGAGTGGAATTGTATCAAATAGGGAACTTTGCTTCAAAGATTCTTCTAAGCAGGCAAGATGTATTTTTGAATATATCTATTTTGCAAGACCGGATGCAGTCATTGACGGGGTTGGTGTTTATGCCAGCCGTATTAAGGCAGGAAGATTCCTTGCTATGGATTCACCGGTAGAAGCAGATATGGTTGTTGGTGTTCCTGAATCAGGTAATCCGGCAGCACAGGGATATGCTATGGAATCTGGTATTCCTTACGGAACAGCTTTCATTAAAAATTCTTATGTTGGAAGAACGTTTATCAAGCCAAAGCAGAGCATGCGTGAGAGCAGTGTACAGGTAAAGCTTAATGTGTTAAAAGATGCTGTAAAGGGTAAGAGAATTGTTATGATTGACGATTCTATCGTTCGAGGAACAACTTGTCATCGTATTGTTCGTATGTTAAAGGATGCCGGAGCAAAAGAAGTTCATGTAAGAATCAGTTCTCCTCCATTTTTACACCCTTGTTATTTTGGAACGGATATTCCTTCCGAAGATCAGTTGATTGCCTATGGTAAGACTTTAGATGAGATTCGTGACAGCATTGAGGCAGATACATTAGCTTATCTTGGAATGGAACGTTTAAAAGAACTTAACAACGGACTTCCATACTGTGATGCATGTTTCAGCGGTAACTATCCGATTGAACCGCCAACACAGGATATCCGTGGAGAACAGGGATAAATTAACTAATAGAAAATCAAGTGGCAATTATAAAAAATCAGGAAAGGAAAAGCTATTTAGATGCAAATCATCTAGCATATACACATTTGTATATGTTTTTAGTAGCAGGTATAAACAATGTACGACAAATATCAGAGTCCTCTCTCAGAAAGATATGCAAGTAAAGAGATGCAGTATATCTTTTCTCCAGACAAGAAGTTTAAGACATGGAGAAAGCTTTGGATCGCATTAGCAGAGACAGAATATGAGTTAGGTCTTGACAGTGTGACAAAGGAACAGATTGAGGAGTTAAAGGCCCATGCCGATGACATTAATTTTGATGTGGCAAAAGCAAGAGAGAAAGAAGTACGTCACGATGTTATGTCCCATGTATATGCATATGGTGTACAGTGTCCAAATGCAAAGGGAATCATCCATCTTGGAGCAACATCCTGCTATGTAGGTGATAATACAGATATTATCATTATGACAGAGGCTCTCAAGTTAGTAAGAAGCAAGCTGATTAATGTCATTGCAGAGCTTTCTGCATTTGCTATGAAGTACAAAGACCTCCCTACACTGGCTTTCACACATTTCCAGCCAGCGCAGCCAACGACCGTTGGAAAGAGAGCTACATTATGGTTACATGATCTTATGCTTGATTTAGAAGACTTAGAATATGTTATCAGCACAATGAAGTTGTTAGGCTCTAAAGGAACAACGGGAACTCAGGCAAGTTTCTTAGAGTTATTCAACGGAGATCATGAGACAATCCGTAAGATTGATGGAAAGATTGCAGAGAAGATGGGATTTGATGCATGTTATCCAGTTTCCGGACAGACATATTCCCGTAAGATTGACAGCCGTGTACTTAATGTACTTTCTGGAATTGCACAGTCTGCTCATAAATTCTCTAATGATATTCGTCTTTTACAGCATTTAAAAGAAATTGAAGAACCATTCGAGAAACATCAGATTGGTTCCTCTGCAATGGCTTATAAGAGAAATCCTATGAGAAGTGAGAGAATTGCCTCTTTAGCAGATTATGTAATGTCTGATGCGATGAATCCGGCATTCGTAGCATCTACACAGTGGTTTGAGAGAACATTAGATGACTCTGCTAACAAGCGTCTTTCTGTACCAGAAGGTTTTCTTGCGATTGATGGTATCCTTGACTTATATCTGAATGTCGTAGATGGTCTTGTAGTATATCCAAAGGTAATTGAAGCACATCTTATGAGAGAACTTCCATTTATGGCAACAGAAAATATCATGATGGATGCAGTAAAAGCTGGTGGAGACCGTCAGGAACTTCACGAAAGAATTCGTCAGCACTCTATGGCAGCAGGTCGTGTTGTAAAAGAAGAAGGTAAAGAGAATGATCTTCTTGAAAGAATCGCAGCAGATTCAGCATTTGGAATGACAATGGAACAGCTTCAGGCCATCATGAAACCAGAAAACTTTGTTGGAAGATCTCCAGAGCAGACAGTAGAGTTCATTACAGAATACGTTCAGCCTGTTCTTGACGAGAATAAAGACATTCTTGGAATGAAAGCAGAGATTAATGTATAAAAATACAGAAACTTCGGATTGACATGCTAGAAAGAAATCCGTATAATACTAAGGGTTATCGGCAACGATAACCCTTAAGTTATGTAATTTATAAAAACAGGAGAAAGAATAACCCTTAAAGTTTGGAAAGGTGGTTGTCAGTTGAGTAGCAAAGATACAAAAGAAACGAATGTACTTGCCCAGGCTTCAATATTGATGGTGGCAGGTATCGTGACAAGGATTATCGGTGTATTATATCGAAGTCCGGTTACAAGTATTATAGGTGATGAAGGTAATGGATATTATAGTATTGCTGTGAATATTTATACGATGATATTATTGATATCTTCCTATAGTATTCCTATGGCAGTTTCCAAGGTGGTTTCGGCCAAGATGGCGGTACATCAGTATAAGATTGCACATAAGGTATTTAAATGTGCACTTATATATGTTCTGGTAATAGGTGGGATTGCCAGCCTTATTACTTTTTTTGGAGCCTCTGTATTAATTCCTTCGAATCAGCCTAAGGCGATTCCTGTACTTCGTATTTTAGCTCCAACTATCTTTTTCTCCGGATTTTTAGGGGTATTCCGTGGATATTTTCAGGCACACAGGACGATGATTCCGACTTCGCTTTCTCAGATTGTAGAGCAGGTGGCTAACGCAGTCATTAGTATCGGGGCTGCCGTATTCTTTATTCATGCATTTGCAGGTGGGGATGCCGATAAGATTCCAGTATTTGGTGCGATGGGAAGTGCCGCAGGTATTGGGGCAGGTGTTATAACCGGTCTCTTATTTATGTTGTTTATTTACTCCTGTAATAAAAAATATTTTAAAAAAGAAATTCAAAAAGATGATACGGGTGTTGACAGTTCCTATAAAGATATCTTTAGGATTATCTTTATGATGGTAACACCGGTAATTTTAAGCACGTTTGTCTACAATATCAGTACGGTAGTTGACCAGACTTTATTTATGGATATTATGGGATTTAAAAGAATGGCTTCTGAAACAGCGGCCTCTTTATATGGCGTGTTCTCCGGAAAATACTGGGTGCTCATCAACGTGCCGATCGCGCTTGCAAATTCTATGTCTACTGCTATGATTCCTGCAATTTCCGGCAGTTATGAGTTGAAAGACTATAAAAAATGCAGGGGGCATGTAAGGCAGGCAATTCATTTTACAATGGTTATTAGTATTCCTGCTGCAATTGGAATGGGGGCGCTTGCCTATCCAATTATGGAAGTGCTGTTCCCACAAAAAGCAACGATTGATCTGGCAGTAAGTATTTTACGCACTGGCTGCATCAGTATTATATTTTATGCACTGTCTACAGTAAGTAATGGAGTATTGCAGGGAATTGGAAAGGTAAATATTCCGCTTCGTAACGCAGCGGTTTCCCTTGTCCTTCATGTTGTTCTGCTTACACCGTTGTTGTATTTTACAAACCTGAATTTATATGCGCTTGTATTTGCTACGATGTTCTATGCTTTCCTTATGTGTCTGCTGAATAATTTGAGTGTACGCAAGTATTTAGGATATCATCAGGAAATGAAACGAACATTTATGATTCCATTACTTTCTTCTGTAATTATGGGAATACTCTGCTATGTATTTTATCAGGGAATCTACTTGATCTTATCAGGAATATTCGGAAGTTTTATTCATTTAAGAATTCTTGTATTTATATGCTTGATGATTTCAGTAGGCTTTGCGGTTATCGTATATTTCGTTCTGGTACTTAAGTTAAAGGGAATTACAGAGGCAGAACTTCGTAACTTCCCGAAAGGAAATATGCTTGTCAGAATGGCAAAGAAAAGTAAGTTATTGTAATTATTCTTTACTTATAAAGCAAAGTAAGTTATAATTAGTGTGTTTGGGTGATGGGACAAACCACATCCATAAAAATAGTAAGTTTTTAAAGCTGGGAGGAATGAGCTAATGGTAAAAGCAATCGTAGGCGCAAACTGGGGAGATGAAGGTAAGGGTAAGATTACTGATATGCTCGCACAGGATTCTGATATTATTATCCGTTTTCAGGGTGGTGCCAATGCAGGCCATACAATTATAAATGATTATGGAAAGTTTGCACTCCATACATTACCATCAGGTATTTTCTATGGACATACAACAAGTATTATCGGTAACGGAGTAGCACTGAATATTCCTATTCTTTTTAATGAGTTAAAAGAGATAACTTCTAAGGGGGTTCCTGCACCAAAGATTTTAATTTCTGATCGTGCACAGATTGTTATGCCTTATCATATTCTTTTTGATGAATATGAAGAGGAGCGTCTGGCAGGTAAATCTTTTGGTTCTACTAAGTCTGGTATCGCACCTTTCTATTCTGATAAGTATGCGAAGGTTGGTTTCCAGGTTAATGAATTATTTGAAGAAGAGGCAGTACTTCGAGAAAAGATTGAGCGTGTTATCGTACAGAAAAATATCTTATTAGAGCATCTTTATCACAAACCATTAATTGATGCAGACGAACTGTATAACACATTAATGGAATACAAAGAGATGGTTGCTCCTTATGTATGTAACGTATCTGCGTACTTAGATAAGGCAATCAAAGAAGGTAAAAATATTTTATTAGAGGGTCAGTTAGGAACATTAAAGGATCCAGATCACGGAATTTATCCAATGGTAACATCTTCTTCTACATTAGCAGCATATGGTGCGATCGGAGCAGGTATTCCTCCATATGAGATTAAGAAAGTTGTTACAGTATGTAAGGCATACAGTAGTGCAGTAGGTGCTGGAGCATTTGTAAGTGAAATCTTCGGTGATGAGGCACAGGAACTTCGTGTCCGCGGTGGTGACGGCGGAGAATTTGGAGCAACAACAGGACGTCCAAGAAGAATGGGTTGGTTTGATTGTGTTGCATCTAAATACGGATGCCGTCTTCAGGGAACAACAGATGTTGCTTTCACTGTAGTAGATGTACTTGGATACCTTGACGAGATTCCTGTATGTACAGGCTACGAAATTGATGGTAAGGTGACAACAGAATTCCCTGTAACAAATCAGTTAGAGAAGGCAAAACCTGTATTAGAAGTACTTCCAGGATGGAAATGTGACATTCGTGGAATTAAGAAGTACGAAGATTTACCAGAGAACTGCCGTAAATATATCGAGTTTGTAGAAGAACATATTGGATATCCTATTACTATGGTTTCTAACGGTCCGGGAAGAGATGATATCATCTACCGCGGATTTGAGAAATAATTAAATAAATATACTCTTAGGAATCTTTCTAGAGTGTGTTTGAAAAATGTTTTCTGTAAGATGTGCAGATTGCAGGAATGATTTCCCAAACACGCTCTAGGTTTGCTTTTTGACTGGGAGAATTTTTCGTACTAAAGCAGGAACAGAAAGATTCTAAAAGTATATAGGATACCAAAGGAGGTAATTCATGAAAATCCTGACAATTGCAATTCCAAGTTACAATTCTATGGATTATATGAGAAACTGCATTGAAAGTCTTCTTCCAGGTGGGGAAGATGTAGAGATATTGATTGTTGATGATGGTTCAAAAGATGAGACTCCTGCAATCGCAGATGAATATGAGGCGAAATATCCGGGTATTATTCGTGCGATTCATCAGGAAAACGGTGGACATGGAGAGGCAGTGAATGCCGGACTCCGTAATGCAACCGGATTCTTTTATAAAGTAGTAGACAGTGATGACTGGGTAGACGCAGAAGCTTACCAGAAGATACTTGCCTTTTTAAAAGAGGCAGTGAAAGAAGAAGAGCCTCTTGACATGCTGCTTTCAAACTATGTTTACGAGAAGGTTGGAGCAAAGCATAAAAAGGTTATCCAGTATCATTCTATTCTGCCGGAGAATCGTTACTTTGGATGGGAAGAGATTGGACATTTCCATGCCAGCCAGAATATTTTGATGCATTCGGTGATTTACCGTACAGAGCTGCTTCGGAGTTTTCAGTTTGAATTACCAAAACACACATTTTATGTAGATAACATTTTTGTATACTGGCCATTGCCATACGTTAAGAAGATGTATTATCTTGACGTAGATTTTTATCGGTATTTTATTGGGCGTGATGACCAGTCTGTCAATGAAAAGGTAATGATTTCAAGAATTGACCAGCAGATTCGTGTGAATAAGATTATGATTGACCTTTATGCAAAGCATGAGAGCATGCTTTCCTGTCCACAGCTTAAAGAATATATGCTTCATTATCTTGAGACGATTCAGATGGTAACCTCTGTGCTTCTTATGAAGATGAATACATCAGAATCAGAGGCGATGCGAGATGATTTATGGCATTATCTTGAAGAGAAATCTCCAGATGCTTATAAAATATTAAAAAGCTCTGTTCTTGGAAAGTTTACTAAGTCCCACAATAAGCTGAGTCATAAACTCACGATGGGAGGATATAAGATTGCACAGAAATGGATTGGATTCAACTAAGAAGTCTTATAAAAATGATATTTTGCTGATTCTGTTTTTTCTGATTATTGGTATTGGTGCCTTTGCTTTTATGCAGCCTAAGGGAAAGAGAGGAGCAGAGGTAAAAGTCAGTGTTAATAATAAGGAATATGGAACATACTCTTTAGATAAAAACCAGACTGTTACAATCGGCGAAGATGACTGGGAAAATATTCTTATCATAAAGGATGGGAAAGCCAGTATGGCAAAAGCAGACTGTCCAGATAAGATTTGTGTCAATCATGCAGCGATTAGTAAAAAGGGAGAGACCATTGTCTGTCTTCCTCATAAAGTGGTTGTAGAAGTCGTTGATGAGAATGGAACACAGGATGGGAATCAGATAGATATTATCAGTAAATAACATCAGTTGATATAATTTATTATTTAACAATAATAGATTGGATTGCATACAATATTGTTCTATTTTAAATACAGTATTGTAAAACTACACAAAAAAATTGCAAATAATTGCATAATAGCGAAGTTTTTTTATATAAAATATGGGAAATGGCGAAGTTGCTAATCGTTAAGAAAATGACGATTCTTGATTTCGCCCTTTTTTTCTTATATTATTATTAATGATTTTATATCAAATATTGAAATGCTTTCGTAAGAATTTATGTGAGACTTACAAAAATATGCATGCACTATTTGATTTAAAAAATTTTAGAAAGAAGGTAAAAAAATGGGACTACTAACATTTAAAGGTGGCCTTCATCCGTATGATGGTAAAGAGTTAAGTAAGGACAAACCAATTACTGAATATTTACCACAGGGAGAGCTGGTATACCCTTTAAGTCAGCACATTGGTGCTCCTGCCGTTGCCTGTGTAAAGAAAGGTGACAGAGTTTTAGTCGGTCAGAAAATCGCGGAGGCTGGAGGATTTGTTTCTGCCAACATCTATAGCTCTGTTTCTGGAACGGTAAAAAAGATTGAACCAAGAATGACAGTTTCTGGTAACAAAGTGAACTCCATTATTGTAGAGAATGACGGAGAGTACGAAACTGTTTCCTTCCAACCAGTAACAGAAAAGACAAATGAAGCAATCATCAATGCAGTAAAAGAAGCAGGTATCGTCGGACTCGGTGGTGCCGGATTCCCTACGCATGTAAAGCTTTCCCCAAAGGAACCGGAAAAAATTGATACAATTATTATCAACGCAGCAGAATGTGAGCCATACATCACTGCCGATTATCGTTGTATGATGGAGATTCCGGAACAGCTTATTTCTGGTCTTAATATTATGCTTTCCTTATTCCCTAAAGCTAAGGGTGTAATCGGAATCGAAGATAATAAGCCAGAGGCGATTGCAAAGTTGACAGAAATGTGTAAAAATGAGAGCCGTATTGAAGTAGCTGTATTAAAGACAAAGTATCCACAGGGTGCAGAGCGTTCTTTAATATTTGCAGTAACAGGTCGTGCCATTAATTCTTCCATGCTTCCAGCCGATGCCGGATGTATTGTAGATAACGTGGCAACTGCGATTGCGATTCATGAGGCAATTACACTTGGAAAACCCCTCTTTGAGAGAGTAGTAACTGTAACAGGAGATGCGATTAAGAATCCTGGAAACTTTAAAGTAAAGAACGGAACAAATGCTGCAGAATTAGTAGAAGCAGCAGGCGGATTTAAGTCTCAGCCAGAAAAAGTAATCTCTGGCGGGCCTATGATGGGTATGGCTTTATCTACATTAGATGTTCCTTGTGCAAAGACATTCTCTTCTCTTTTATGTTTCACAAAAGATGAAGTGGCTGCTTGTGAGCCAAGTAACTGTATCCGTTGCGGGCGTTGTATTTCCGTATGTCCTGCCGGCCTGATGCCTACAAAGCTTTCCGAAATCGCAGACCACGGAGATTTCGCATTATTTGATGAACTCAATGGATGTGAATGTGTGGAATGTGGATGCTGTTCTTACATCTGCCCGGCAAAGAGAAGATTAACCCAGTCTATGAAGACAGGTCGTCGTGAGGCGATGGCTCTTCGCAGAAAGAAGAAATAAACATAAGGAGAGGTGAAAAAATGAACGAACAATTATATAACGTATCAGCCAATCCTCATGTAAGGGATAAGGCTTCTACACATAGCATTATGCTTGACGTAATTATCGCTCTTCTTCCAGCAACATTATTTGGTTTCTGGAACTTCGGAGTAAAGGCAATCATCAATACAGTAATCTGTGTTGCTGTCTGTGTTCTTGCAGAATATGTATGGCAGCGCTGCATGCACCAGAAGATTACAATTAAAGACTGCAGTGCAGCACTTACTGGTTTATTATTAGCATTAAACCTTCCGCCAGAAGTACCATTCTGGATTCCTGTTATCGGTGGTTTATTCGCAATCATCGTTGTAAAACAGCTTTTTGGTGGTTTAGGCCAGAACTTTATGAACCCTGCGCTTGGAGCACGTTGCTTCTTATTAATTTCTTTTGCAGGAATTATGACCAACTTCTCCTATAATGGATTTGGTGGAAGTTTTGATGCGACAACAAGTGCCACACCTCTTGCTGCATTAAAAGCAGGAGAAGTCGTAAACTTAAAGGCTATGTTCCTTGGTAATACTGCTGGTACAATTGGTGAGACATCTGCACTCTTACTGCTTGTCGGTGGTGTATATTTAATTGCAAAGAAAATCATTAGCTGGAGAATTCCAGTATGTTATATTGTTACACTTGGTCTTTTTGTTCTCCTTTTCGGTGGACATGGATTTGATATGGCATATCTTGCAGAACAGTTATGTGGTGGTGGATTAATGCTTGGTGCATTCTTCATGGCTACAGATTACGTTACATCTCCAATTACACCAAAGGGACAGATTGTATTTGGTATCTTACTTGGTATCCTGACAGGAATCTTCCGTTTATTCGGTGGTTCCGCAGAGGGAGTTTCCTATGCGATTATCTTCTGTAACCTGTTAGTACCATTAATTGAAAGAGTTACAACTCCTACCGCATTTGGAAAAGGAGGTAAGAAATAATGAATTCTTTAGTAAAAGATGCTTTAAAACTTGTTATTATTACTGTTGTTGCAGGTCTTGTCCTTGGTGCAGTATACGGAATCACAAAGAAACCTATTGCTGATCAGGAAGCAAAGGCACAGATGGAAGCATACAAGGCTGTATTTCCAAAGGCAAGTGATTTCAAAGATGTTGACGGATTCTCCGAGGAAGCAGCTTCTAAAGTGATTGCTTCTTATAAGAATACTGTTGATGGACATGAGAGCGATGTTATCTCTTCTGCAGTAGAGGCAGTAGATGCTTCTGGCAAAGCACTTGGTTACATTTTCAATATCACAACTTCTAAAGGATACGGTGGAGACATTCAGCTTACCGTTGGTATTCAGTCTGACGGAACAGTAAGCGGATATTCCGTACTCTCTATCAGTGAGACAGCAGGTCTTGGTATGAAAGCCAAAGATGACCCAAGCTGGGGCAAACAGTTTGCCGGTAAGAAAGCAGATGCTTTCTCTGTTGTAAAAGATGGTTCCGGTTCTGGAGATGACGCAAAGATTGATGCCATTTCCGGTGCAACAATCACAAGTAAAGCAGTTACAGGTGCTATGAATAGCTGTCTTGCTTATTTCCAGTCATTAGAAGGAGGTAACTAAGATGAAAAATAATAGTGCTTTAGAAAGACTTTATAATGGTATTATCAAAGAGAACCCTACCTTAGTTCTTATCTTGGGTATGTGTCCTACTCTTGCGGTAACAACATCAGCAATCAATGGTGCAGGTATGGGACTTTCCACAACCGTAGTATTAATGTTCTCCAATATGATTATTTCTATTCTGCGTAATTTTATTCCGGATAGAGTTCGTATTCCTGGATACATTGTAATTATCGCATCCTTAGTTACAGTAGTACAGTTCCTCTTACAGGGTTATGTGCCAGCATTAAATGATGCTCTTGGTGTATATATCCCATTAATCGTAGTTAACTGTATTATTTTAGGACGTGCAGAATCCTATGCAAGTAAAAATGGTCCTGTTTCTTCTTTCTTTGATGGACTTGGAATGGGTCTTGGATTTACAGTATCCCTTACTATTTTAGGTGCGTTCCGTGAGTTACTTGGTGCCGGAACAATTTTTGGAAAGACAATCTTATCTGAATCTTTCTACACACCAATTACTATTTTTATTCTTGCTCCTGGTGCTTTCTTTGTACTTGCCTGCTTAGTAGCTGCAAGAAATAAGATTATGAACCGTAAGGTAAAGAATGGCGAGATGGAAGAGATTCCTGCAGGATGTGGCGATTGCTCTGCCTGCGGTAATTCCTGCTGTTCGAGCAAGAGTTTCTTTGATATGTCTGTAGACAATAAAAAAGAAGAAACAAAGGCTGCTTCTGAAGAAAAAGCAGAGAATAAATAGAAAGGGGAAGGATTATGAAAGAATTAATATTATTAATTATCAGTGCAGCTATTGTTAACAATGTAGTACTGAGTCAGTTTTTAGGATTATGTCCTTTCCTCGGAGTATCCAAAAAGGTAGAGACTGCCGGTGGAATGGGAGCAGCCGTAATCTTCGTTATTACAATTGCTTCTTTAGTGACATCATTAATTTACAAGTTTATTCTTGCACCACTTGATTTAACTTATTTACAGACGATTGTATTCATCCTCGTTATCGCTGCACTTGTACAGTTCGTAGAGATGTTCTTAAAGAAATCTATGCCAGCTTTGTATGAATCATTAGGAGTATATCTTCCACTGATTACAACAAACTGTGCCGTACTTGGTGTAGCTTTAAACTCTGTACAGTATGGATATAATATTTTACAGTCTGTAGTTTATGGTCTCGGTATTTCTATTGGATTTACAATCGCGATTGTTATCCTTGCCGGAATCCGTGAGAAAATGGAATACAACGACATTCCAGAGTCCTGGCAGGGTATGCCTATCGTAATGGTAACAGCCGGACTTATGTCTATTGCATTCTTTGGTTTTTCAGGAATCATTTAATTAGGAGGGACAAAAATGAGTATAAGTGGAATTATCCTTGCGGCAGTAGTTGTCGGTGGAACCGGACTTGTTATTTCCATTCTCCTTGGCATTGCTTCCGAGAAATTTAAAGTGCCGGTAGACGAAAAAGAAGTTGCTGTAAGAGAGTGCCTTCCGGGAAACAACTGTGGTGGTTGTGGATTTGCCGGTTGTGATGCACTTGCTAAAGCAATCGCTGCTGGAGAAGCTCCAGTTGGAGCATGTCCTGTAGGTGGACAGCCAGTAGCAGATAAAATCGCTTCTATCATGGGTGTAGAAGCTGGAGTAGGCGAAAAACAGGTTGCATTCGTAAAATGTGCCGGAACCTGCGATAAGGCAAAATCAAAATACAAATATGCTGGTAATGAAGACTGTGTTTCTGCCATGAGTGTACCTGGCGGTGGACCAAAAGCCTGCAGCTTTGGCTGTACTGGTTTTGGAAGCTGTGTAAAGGTTTGTGACTTTGATGCTATTCACGTTATCAATGGCGTTGCTGTAGTTGATAAAGAAAAATGTGTTGCCTGCGGTAAATGTGTGGCAACTTGTCCGAAATCTTTAATCGAGCTTGTTCCATATGCAGCTCCTCATAAAGTACAATGCAGCTCCAAAGAATTTGGTAAAGCAGTAAAAGAAGTATGCTCCGCAGGATGTATCGGTTGTAAGATGTGTACTCGTGTCTGTGAAGCAGATGCAATCACTGTTGAGAACAACATCGCAAAAATTGATTACAGCAAATGTACCGGATGTGGAAAGTGCGCAGAGAAGTGTCCTGCTAAGATTATTCTTTAATCTGTATGATTTAGTTGATGCTATATTCAAGAATGCCCCGGCATTCTTGAATTTGCGGAGAAGATTTTTTCTTCTTCTCATATGTCTTTGAAAATACTTGTTGCAAGTTATGAAATATAGGTTGCTATAGTAATTTTTCAGCCATATTCTGGAATATAGTTTATTGTAAGAAACTTAATAAAAACGAAAGAAAAGGCAATCTATCTTAACGAAAATGCAAGACAGATTGTCTTTCTTTTTTCACATTTATCCTGTATAGTAGTTGAGAAAAGGAATCTGTCATATACAGAGAGGACGGGAGGCTTTTGTATGGCTTATCAGAAATTTACAGGAACATATCAAAGTTCTGATCATATAAACAGAATACATTATTATATCTATGAACCGGAGACAGATCTTCGTGCTATTTTACAGATTGTGCATGATTTTGGAGATTTTGTGGAGAGAAATGAGAATTTGATTCGTTTTTTTACAGATCATGGCGTTATGGTTTGCGGATGTGACCATATCGGGCATGGACGTTCTTCTAAAAAAGAGGACTATGGCTATTTTGGCAGCAAGAATGGATGGACTTATCTGGTAAAAAATACAAAAAAGCTGACACACTATATGAAAAGAGAATATCCAGATACACCGTATTTTATCTATGGACACGGACTGGGATCTCTCATTGTGCGAATGGATTGTATCCATGAAAAAGGCATTAATGGAGTGATTTTGTCGGGGACTAGCGGTAAACAAAAGTATTGTTGGAGAAAGATTCTTTTAGCGGCCCTTTTGAAGAGGATTTGGGGGGCGGAACACAGAAGTGTATATCTTGAAAAAGATATAGAAAAACGTTTAAATCATCGTTTTTTAAAGGAACAGGACACATATTCCTGGATTGCTGCGAATGAAAAAATAAGACGAGAATATTCCAGGATTTATTCTGAACATCTTCCTGTTACCGTAGCAGCATATGAAGATATTTTAAAAATGCTTGCATTAGTCTCCACCAGGAAATGGTATCGTTCCGTAAATGAAGATATACCGATTTTGTTGCTTGGCGGAAAAGAGGATCCTATTGGTAATGGCGGAAAGGGGATATTGGAAGTACACCGGCAGTTAGAAGACACTCGTCATTGGGTGGAGCTGCATTTATATGAAGGGATGCGTCATAATATTTGTGATGAAGTGCGAAGAGATGAAGTATATACAGATATGCTTCAGTGGATGAAATTGCATATGAATGAGGAATATGAACTGCAATAAAGAAATTTATAATAAAAAGAACTTATAATTCCATTACGATCACAATATTTTGCTCCTAGAGCGTGTTTGAAAAATCATTCCTACAATCTGCACGCCCCAATTTGCGGTATATTTTGCCTTCATTCAGTTGACGTAGCCCGCTACGCCGCCCTCATTCAGGCGAAATCTCCCACAAATTGTAACGCACATCTTGCAGAAAGCATTTTTCAAACACCCTCTAGATAATAAATGAATAGCATATAGATAGCATTATTTTAAGAAAGCCCTCATAATTTAAAAGAAAGGGCTTTTTTGATGCGTTTTTGGGAACTTAGTAATAAAGATGTGATTAATTGTAAGAATGGACATCGCTTAGGCTGTGTTGGAGATTTAGAAATTGATGTATGTAAATTATGTATCACAGATTTCTATGTTCCTACAGGAGGAAAATATTGCGGTTGTCTTGGCAAAAAATCAGAATATAAAATTCCGGTCGGAGCAGTCATTCGAATAGGCGTAGATAGTATCCTTGTAGATATTGACGAGAAGAAATGTCTTGTAAAATAGCTATTTTTCTGGTATAATAACCGGCACGATAAATGTAAACATAAGAGATAGAAATACTGGAGGATAAGATATGAAATGCCCTTTTTGTGGATTGGATAACACCCGTGTAATTGATTCAAGACCTGCAGATGATAATTCATCCATACGACGGCGAAGACTTTGTGACGAATGTGGAAAAAGATTTACTACATATGAGAGAGTAGAGATTATGCCACTCACTGTCATAAAAAAAGATAAAACAAGAGAACCATATGATCGTTCTAAGATGATGTCCGGAATTTTGCGCGCCTGTCATAAACGTCCGGTATCTGTAGAGCAGATTGAACAGATGGTGAATAAGATAGAGAATGAACTTTTTAATTTAGAATATAAAGAAATTGAAAGTAAGCAGATTGGCGAGGTGGTCATGGAGCATTTGAAGTCCTTAGAGCAAGTTGCGTATGTGAGATTTGCTTCTGTTTACCGTGAGTTTAAAGATGTGGAAACATTTATGAATGAACTCAAGAAGATGTTGGATAATAACCGTTAAATAATAACTTGTGTGGCTAAACAGACGCCCACTGGAAAATAAATAAAGCATATTTGTGGCCTCGGAGCAAGGTTTGGAT
>ENA-OPBS01000562-OPBS01000562.1-human-gut-metagenome-genome-assembly--contig:-NODE-562-length-31476-cov-3.295503_pt1 | contig 31476 bp, 30 predicted proteins | sample MGYA00241074_ERZ501463 | MGnify/ENA primary metagenome ERZ501463 (study PRJEB25962, sample SAMEA2042578) | human gut metagenome | biome: human gut; feature: human-associated habitat; material: faeces...
CAGGTAATCTGTTTGGCAGAGAGATTGAACGATCTCTTCCGATCCAGATGACGAAAAAGGCAGTAGATCAGCTGCTGAAGACGGACAACAAAGGAAGTCAGGTTATGCTGGAAGTAGACGGCAAGACCTACGATGCACTGATCAAAGAGGTTGATTACAATGCAATGACAAACCGCGTGGATGAGATGGATTTCCAGGCACTGGTAAGTACCGAGAAAGTACATTCCGTAGCGGAAATCGTTCTGCTCAACCATGAGAAAGTAGAGGCAGGTGTTCTGCAGGAAGATCTGGAAGAGATTTCTTATAAGGCACTGCCTGCTGACCTGATGGATAAAGTTCAGGTGGATGTCGGTGAGATGAAGATCGGTGATGTGATCAAAGTCAAAGATCTGGAGATTGCCAAGAATCCGAACATCGATCTGAAAACGGATCCGGAAGCAGTTGTTGTATCCTGCACCGCAGTTCACAACAGTGTACCGGAACCGGAGACAGATGAAGACGCTGAATAATAATCAAATACTGGAGGACGAATAAATGGCTGAAATTACTGCTGCATTAGTAAAAGAACTGCGTGAACGTACTGGCGCAGGTATGATGGACTGCAAAAAAGCTTTGAGCGCAACCGATGGCGATCTTGAAAAAGCAATCGACTTCCTGCGTGAAAAAGGTTTGGCTGCTGCTGCTAAAAAAGCGGGCCGTGTAGCGGCTGAAGGTTTAGTTGAAGCTTATATCCATGGCGGCGGACGTATCGGCGTTTTGGTAGAAGTTAACTGCGAAACTGACTTTGTTGCTAAAACTGATGCTTTCAAAGAATTGGTAAAAGACATTGCTATGCATATTGCTGCAACGAATCCGTCTTACCTCAAACGCGAAGAAGTTCCTACTGCTGAACTTGAGCATGAACAAGCTGTTTTGGCTGAACAGGCTCGCAACGAAGGCAAACCTGAAAAAATCATTGAAAAAATGGTTGCAGGACGTATCGAGAAATACTATAAAGAAGTATGCTTGATGGAACAACCTTTCGTTAAAGATCCCGACAAAACTATTTCTGATTTGATTACCGAATCAATTGCTAAAATCGGTGAGAATATTTCTATTCGCCGTTTCACCCGTTATCAACTGGGCGAAGGCATTGAGAAAAAAGAAGAAAACTTTGCAGAAGAAGTTATGTCTTTCGTAAAATAATGAGAAACCGCATAAGAGAACACTTCGGTGTTCTCTTATTTTTTGCCCGAATGGCTGTAGTTCACAAAAAACTCAAGGTAAAAAAGAGGAAATATTGGTAAAATGTAGAATATGAAATAGGATATAGAGTTGCAGAAAATAGGAGGTCGTGGAAGTGGCGGAGAAATCGAAGTATAAGCGTGTCATTTTAAAATTGAGCGGTGAAGCTTTAGCAGGTGATAAAGGGTTCGGTATTGACCCGGAAACGGTTGAGTCCATAGCTTCACAAATTAAAGATGTTACGGAATGTGGTTTAGAAGTCGCTATTGTCAACGGCGGTGGCAACATCTGGCGTGGTTTATCGGGAAGTTCGAAAGGTATGGACCGCGCTACTGCAGATTATATGGGAATGCTTGCCACAGTTATCAATTCTCTGGCGCTGCAGGATGCTTTGGAGACTTTGGGAGTCCCAACACGTGTGCAAACAGCGATCGAAATGCGTCAGATTGCAGAAACGTATATTCGCAGACGTGCCATACGTCATATGGAAAAAGAGCGTGTAGTTATTTTTGCCGCTGGTACTGGTAATCCTTACTTTTCAACAGATACCACTGCTGCTTTAAGGGCGGCCGAGGTAGAAGCCGATGCGATTTTGATGGCTAAAAAGGGTGTTAACGGTGTTTATGATTGCGATCCGGCTAAAAATAAAGATGCGGTAATGTTTGAAAAACTTGATTATATCGAAGTTATTCAAAGAAAATTGAGTGTAATGGATTCTACGGCAATCAGTCTTTGCATGGATAATAAAATTCCTATCGTAGTATTTAATATTGATAAACCGGGTAACATTTTGCGTGCTGCCTTAGGCGAAGAGATCGGTACCCTGGTGGGAGGAAAATAATCATGGCAACAGTAAAAGAAATCATTGAATTAGCAGAAAGTAAAATGCACAAAACTACTGACGTACTGCGCGTAGATCTTGCTTCTGTTCGTGCAGGACGTGCTACTCCGGCTCTGCTGGAAAAGGTTATGGTAGATTATTACGGCACACCGACACCTGTTAACCAGGTAGCAAGCGTTACTGTACCTGAACCGAGAATGATCATTATCCAGCCTTGGGAGAAGAATCTTCTGAAGGATATTGAAAGAGCTATTATGAAATCTGATTTGGGATTGAACCCTAACAGTGATGGTGCTGTAATTCGGTTGAATCTGCCGCAGCTGACAGAAGAACGCCGTAAAGAGATTGTAAAAACTGTTCATAAAAAATCTGAAGATGCACGTGTGATTGTGCGTAATCTGCGCCGTGACGCCAACGATGCTGTTAAGAAAGCAGAGAAGGCTAAAGAAATCACTGAAGATGAAGCTAAAAAGGGTACTGATGATATTCAGAAAATGACTGATAAAATTATCAAGGAAATCGATAATATCATGGCTAATAAAGAAAAGGAAGTTATGGAGATCTGATGCTGATACCTGATGTGTTGGCACTGCCTTTGGCAGAAGCTATTGCCAGACTGGAAGCTGCCGAGATCGGATATACGGTTGCTGCTACGCAGCCGCCGCGCCGGCAAAACGAAGTTGTGGCGGAGAAGATAGCTGTTGAATATGTGGTTAGGCAGAGTTTGCTGTCTGACAATAAAGTAGCTCTTGTAACAGTAAAAAAATATAGAAAGGAGGTGCTGGAGAATGGCATTAGTAATCAATAAAGACGAATGTATCGGTTGCGGTTCCTGCGCTTCTACCTGCCCCGTAGGTGCTATTAAAGAAGCTGACGGTAAATATGAAATCGGTGATGAATGTGTTGAATGCGGAGCTTGCGCTGGTGTTTGCCCTGTAGGTGCTATTAAACAACCTTGATTTTAAGTTTTTAGGACTGCAAGGCCCCCTCTTAGAGGGGGTCTGTCAGTTTTATTTATTCCAGGGAAGGGTTGGTGTGCTTGTGTTTAACAGCTTGTTCAAAATCAAGAAGAATACAAACCCCGACGTAAATATCGATATCGATGGTATTAATTTGGCTAATGTGCCGCAGCATATAGCAATTATTATGGACGGTAATGGCCGTTGGGCTAAAGCGCAGGGAAAAGTGCGAACATTTGGGCATCAGGCCGGAGCTGAAACTTTAAAAACTATTGTTAAAATTGCTGATAAAATTGGTGTTAAAGTTATCAGCGCGTATGCTTTTTCAACAGAAAATTGGAAACGGCCTGTTACTGAGGTCAGTTTTATTATGGAGCTTTTAAGCCGTTATCTGACCAGTGAGATTGAAGAATTTAATCGAAATAATGTTCGGGTTCGTTTTATGGGCTCACGTGAAGGTTTGCCGGAAGTTGTAAAACAGAAAATGGACCACGCTGTGGAAGCAACTAAAAACAATACCGGTATTATTTTAAACTTGGCAATAAACTACGGTGGGCAGGCCGAAATTTTACAGGCAATACAGCGTATTGCGGCAGATACCGAAAAAGGCTTGCTGAAAGTAGAAGATATACAGGCAGAAACTTTTGAAAATTATCTTTATACGGCTGGCTTGCCTGCGCCTGATCTTTTGATCAGACCAGGAGGAGATAATCGTATCAGTAATTTTATGCTGTGGCAAATCGCATATGCGGAAATTTGGACTACAGATGCATATTGGCCTGCTTTTACCCCTGAAATGTTCTTGCAGGCAATCAAAGAATATCAGGGACGCGAACGACGCTTTGGCGGGTTAGTGACAAAATAAATTAAGCAGGTGTAAAAGATATGTTGACTCGTATTTTGACAGGTTTGGTAGGCGTTCCGATAGTAGTATGGCTGCTTCATAGCGGCGGTATGCTTTTTAATGCTGCAATATTTGTACTGGCAGCTATCGGCTGGCTGGAATTTTATAATATGGCCAAAAATAAAGGCTATAATGTTTTTTATTTTTCGTCCGGTATTATGACCTTGGTGCTGGTAGGAAGTTTGATGTATTTGGATGATTCTATTTATACATTATATTCACTGCCGCTTTTTCTGGTCGTAACTATTATTGCTATTTTACTGGAAGGCCTGCATAAGCACTGTAAAGGTCATTTGGTTGAGAATGTTGGTTTATCGGTTATGGCGGTTTTATATATCGGCATTCTGTTTTTTCACTTTGGCCTTTTAAGGCAGTTACCATTTGAACCGGTGGTTATTGGCTCATTTGTTTTAGAAGGCGGCGAATGTTTTTTCTGGCTGATTATGCTTGGAACATGGGCCAGTGATACTTTTGCTTATTTTGTCGGCTGTGCGATAGGTAAACGCAAGTTGTGTCCAAATGTCAGTCCTAATAAATCTGTAGAAGGAGCTGCAGCCGGATTTATCGGCTGTCTGGCTGTAATGGTTTATTTGGGAGTAAATGTGTTAGATATGGAGATAGTACAGGCAGCTGCATTAGGTTTATGCGTAGCTGTTTTTGCGCCGCTGGGAGATTTGGTAGAGTCGATTTTGAAACGTTCCTTTGGCGTTAAAGACTCTGGTAAGATTTTTCCAGGCCATGGTGGAGTTTTAGATCGTTGTGACAGCTTGTTGTTTGCCATACCGCTTGGCTATTATGTTTTAGTGTTTTCGGTTTTGTTGACTAAAACACACTGATTATATTATTCGGAGGCTTCAAAATGAAAAATGTTTCCGTGCTTGGCAGTACCGGGTCCATTGGTAAACAGACATTAGAGGTTGCTGCAGCTAATCCTGATAAGATAAAAATCAGAGCGTTGGCGGCACATACAAGTGACGTTTTATTGGAAGAACAGATTAATATTTTTCAGCCTGATATTGCGGCGCTTTCTGATGAGGCCGCTGCAGAGCGGTTGAAAAAACGTTATACCGGCAAGACGAAAATCCTTGCAGGAGAAGCGGGTCTTTTGGAAGTGGCTACGTTCAGCGAAGTTGACACAGTTTTAGCTTCAATGGTCGGTTATGCCGGTCTGAGACCTACTCTGGCTGCGATTGAGCATGGTAAAGACATCGCTTTGGCTAATAAAGAAACGCTGGTTGCTGCAGGAAGTATTGTTATGAGTGCGGTAGCAGAGCACAATATTACTTTATTGCCGGTCGACAGTGAACACAGTGCCATTTTTCAAGTTTTGGCAGGTGGCAAACATCAGGAAGTTAAGCGGTTGCTGATAACTGCTTCTGGCGGTCCTTTTCGTGGTAAAAGTAAAGCTGAGCTTGAAAATGTGACTTTAGAACAGTGTTTGAAGCATCCAAATTGGAGTATGGGCAGAAAAATAACTGTTGATTCTTCTACTTTGGCTAATAAAGGGTTGGAAGTTATTGAGGCGCATTGGCTTTTTGACATGCCTTATGAAAAAATCGATGTAGTTGTACATCCGCAGAGCGTAATTCATTCTTTGGTTGAATATCAGGATGGTTCTGTTTTGGCTCAGTTGGGACTGCCCGATATGCGTTTGCCGATACAGTACGCTTTTTCATATCCAGAGCGATTTGATAATGCTTTCGGACAGCTGGATTTAGTAAAAGCAGGTCAATTGACGTTTGAAGCTCCTGATTTGGAAGCATTTCCGGCACTGAAACTTGCTGTCGAATGTGGTAAAGCAGGAGGTACCTTACCTTGTGCATTTAATGCGGCTAATGAAGAATCTGTTTACGCATTTTTGGACAATAAGATTAAATACCTTGATATTCCGATGACTATAGAAAAGATTATTGTCAGACATCAGAATATATTGCAGCCTGTTATTGAGGATATAGAGCAGACAGATGCTGAAACTCGCAGGCTGACCAGAGAAATTTTAAAAAACTTGTAATGAGAGGGGGAACTCGGACATGACAACTATTTTAGCGGCTATTTTTGTTTTTGGTGTTTTGATCACCGTACATGAATTCGGCCACTTTATTACGGCAAAAATGACAGGCATGCGCGTGGACGAGTTTGCCATTGGTTTCGGACCCAACATTTTTCAGAAAAAAGTTGGTGAGACCCTATATAGCTTAAGAATTATTCCTTTAGGCGGGTATAATAAAATAGCCGGTATGGATCCGGAAGAGCCTGACAGCGATGATTCTTTTAAGTCAAAATCTATTCCTGCCAGAATGTTGGTTATTTTAGCAGGTTCGTTAATGAACTTTCTGCTGCCGATAATTTTGTTTTTCAGTATTTTTATGATCAATGGTATTCAAAAGCCAGTCGATCAGCCTATTTTGGGCACGATTATGGAAGATAAGGCGGCCGCGCAGGCAGGCTTGCAGGTAGGCGATCGTATCCTTGCCATTAATGGTGAAAAGATTGCCACATGGAATGATTTGGTAGTTACCTTGCAGAAGTATCCTGATAAGGAGATTACTGTTACGGCAGAGCATCAGGGCGCAGTAAAAAATTATCAAATGACGCCAGCCTATGATGCGCAGTACGGCAGGCCCTTGATAGGTATTTCTCCTACATATGAACAATATCAGCCAGGCGTTGTTGAAGCGGCTACCATGGGCGCTGGCTATACTAAGTATATTATATTTGCGATGATTGACGGTCTGCAGAAAATAATTACCGGGGCGGCGCCGGCAGATGTTTCAGGTCCTATCGGCGTAGCTAAAATGGCAGGGGAGATGGCAAATCAGGGCATGCTTCCGCTACTGAACTTTATTGCTTTTCTCAGTATTAATTTAGGCGTTATCAATTTATTGCCATTGCCGGCTTTGGACGGCGGGCATTTTGTTCTGTTAGTTTTGGAAGCTGTACGTGGCAAGCCTTTAGGAGCGCGTGCGACCAATGCTATTCAAATGGTTGGCGTAGCAATCATTCTAAGTATTACTGTTTTGGCGGTGTTTAACGATATCAGCCGATAAAATAAAGAGGTGTCTTTATGAAGCGCAGAATAACCAGACAATTACAGTTGGGATCTGTATTTATTGGCGGTGATGCTCCTGTTTCAGTACAGTCGATGACTAATACGAGGACAGACGATGCTGCAGCGACTTTGAAACAAATTAAGGAACTGGCGGCAGTTGGCTGCGATGTCATTCGTTGTGCTGTACCTGATATGCCTGCAGCGCAGGCCTTAAGGGAAATAGTTGCGCAGAGCCCGATTCCTGTAATAGCTGATATTCATTTTGATTACAAGCTTGCTTTGGCGGCTATAGATGCCGGTGTCAACGGACTTCGGTTAAATCCTGGTAATATTGGCGGACGTGAAAAGGTAGAAGCGGTAGTTGCAGCGGCCAGAATAAAAAATATACCTATTCGTATCGGTGTTAATGCCGGTTCACTGCCGAAGGATTTATTGGAAAAATATGGGCATCCGACAGCAGAAGCATTAGTAGAAGCTGCTTGGCGTCATATTCATATTTTAGAAGAACTTGATTATCGCAATATCAAAATTTCTTTGAAAGCACATGACGTACCATTAACGATTACGGCTTACAGGCTTTTAGCTGCTCAATGTGATTATCCGCTGCATGTGGGGATTACTGAAGCTGGTACCGTTAATTCCGGGATTATAAAATCGGCAGTTGGTATAGGTACGTTATTGGCGGAAGGTATTGGCGATACGATTCGTGTTTCGCTTACCGGGGATCCGGTTAATGAAGTAAAGGTTGCTTATAATATTTTGAAAGCTTTGGGGCTTAGAGAATATGGGCCGACTTTGATTTCCTGTCCAACCTGCGGCAGGACCAGAATCAATCTGGAAAAGCTTGCTTTAGAGGTCGAACGCCGTTTAGACGAAATAGCAGAACCAATTACGGTTGCAGTTATGGGCTGCATAGTTAATGGACCTGGTGAAGCCAGGGAGGCCGATATAGGCATTGCCGGCGGTATTGGCGAGGGCCTGCTGTTCCGCAAAGGCGAGATCATAAAAAAAGTCAGCGAAGATAAAATCGTTGACGAGCTGTTTGATGAAATTAAGAAAATTTTGGTTGAGAGGAAGATGAAATAATGCGAGTTTCCAAACTGTATGCTCCTACTTTGCGTGAGGTACCTGCAGAGGCGGAGGTTGTTAGTCACCAATTAATGCTGCGTGCCGGCTTTATGCGTAAAGCTGCCGGTGGTATTTATACTTATCTGCCGCTTGCCTGGCGTGTATTGAAAAAAATAGAAAGAATAGTACGTGAGGAAATGGATGCCAAAGGTTCACAGGAGCTTTTGATGCCTATTGTACAGCCGGCTGAGATTTGGCAGGAAAGCGGACGTTGGGATGTATACGGTGCGGAAATGTTCAGGTTGCAGGATCGTCATAATCGCTGCTTCTGCCTTGGGCCTACACACGAAGAAATGGTAACGACTTTGATCCGCGGTGATGTTCGTTCTTATCGCCAGCTGCCGCTTAGTGTTTATCAAATCCAAAATAAATATCGTGATGAACGTCGCCCGCGTTTCGGTTTGATGCGCGGCCGTGAATTCATTATGAAAGATGCGTATTCCTTTGATCGTGACGAAGCTGGTCTTGATAAATCTTATCAGGATATGTACGATGCTTACACCAATATCTTTACGCGCTGCGGCCTGAACTTCCGCCCAGTTGAAGCTGATTCCGGGGCTATCGGCGGCAGTGGTTCCCATGAATTTATGGTAATTGCCGACAGTGGTGAAGCAGAGATTGTTTTCTGCACCAGCTGCGATTATGCGGCCAATGTTGAAAAAGCAGAGCTATTTCCTTTGGAAGCTCAAGAAGAAGCAATGCTGACTAAAGAAGAGGTAGTAACACCAGACTGTAAAACTATTGCTGATGTGTGCGCTTATTTAAAACTTCCTGTTGACCATTCTGTTAAAGCTGTTGCTTATAACAGTGAAAAAGGTTTGATTCTTTGTTTTGTACGTGGCGATCACGAAGTCAATGAAATCAAAGTTATCAATACCTGCGGCGTTATTGACCTGGAAATGGCGACAGAGGAACAATTAGCTGCTGCTGGTACTGTCGGCGGTTATATGGGCCCTGTTGGCATCGATAATAAAAAAGTCATAGTAGTTGTTGACGCTACTGTTATGAAAATGCATAATGTTTGCTGCGGCGCTAATAAAGAAGGGTACCATTTCATCAATGTTAACCCGGGCCGTGATTTTACACCAACATATGTAGCAGATATCCGTCTTATTCAGGAAGGGGATCCGTGCCCGCATTGCGGCGGCGAAGTGAGCAAAGCCCGCGGCATCGAGGTAGGGCAGGTCTTTAAGCTGTTTACTAAATACAGCTCTGCTTTAAAAGCTACCTATCTTGATGAAAACGGTAAAGAGCAGCCTATGGTAATGGGGTGCTACGGTGTCGGTGTCAGCAGGACGATGGCGGCTGCTATTGAGCAGAATTATGATGACAATGGTATCATCTGGCCAATCGAAATAGCACCCTATCATGTGCTGGTTGTGCCTGTTAATACAAAAGATGAAGCATCTGCAGCGAAAGCTGAAGAAATTTATATGCAGTTGAAAAAAGTAGGTCTGGAAACAGTTATCGATGATCGCAACGAACGCCCTGGTGTTAAATTTAAAGATGCTGATCTGATCGGCTATCCGTTGCGTGTTGTAGTTGGGCCGAAAACATTGACTGAAGGTAACCTGGAAGTTAAAATTCGTAAAACAGGCGAGATCAGATATTTGCCTTTAGATGGCGATTACGTACAAGATATCAAAAATATTATCGCAGAACTTGCTTTTTCAAAATAAAAGATTAAACTGACAGTAAGGAGGTGCCGATAATGAGTTCTCATGATTGGGAGATGCTTATTCGTCTATTATTGGCCGCTTTTTTAGGCGGAATAGTCGGCATCGAACGCGGCAGCGGCGATAGACCGGCTGGCTTTAGAACACATATTTTAGTTTGTGCCGGTGCGGCGTTATTTATGCTGGTTTCTATGTACGGTTATGATGATTACCCTATGCATGGGGAAGAATTCCCACGCAATCGTGATTCTTCCCGTATTGCTGCACAGGTAGTCAGCGGTATTGGTTTTCTTGGTGCCGGTACGATAATGCATGAGGGAGTTACCGTACGTGGTTTAACAACAGCTGCCAGCTTGTGGATGATTTCGGCCATTGGGTTGGCTGCCGGTGCTGGGATGTATGTTTTAAGTATTGGTTCTACGGCGGTAATGATGGTTACTTTGGTAACTTTTCACAGCTGGGAAAAACGTTTTGCCGGCAGCAGCAGAAATGCCCGCCGCTTTATTCGGATTGTTGCCGAAAATGAACCCGGTATTATAACGAATATTACTGCGTATTTGACTGAAAATGGCGTGAAGGTACGCACTTTAAACGTAAAAAACAACTCCAGAAAAAATGAGGTAGTTTTAGAGCTGTATCTCAAAATAAGTAAAGATAGAGATGATATTGATATTATTCGCGGTTTACAAAGTATTGAAGGCATCATTACTTTAGAGAACGTTGGTTGATTGGTAAGAAAGGACGCAAGCATGAAGGCGAAATATTGTATTGTTCCTGATAAAAATAAATTTTTTGCTTTTTTAGCCGAGCAGTCCTTAACGGAAGCAGAATTATTGCGTGCTCGTTTAATCCAGCCGGAGAAAATCTTTATGGATATCGAGGCTGCCGTGTGGCAGATAGAGTATAAAGCAGTTGCTCCCGTGACAGAAACTTTACTTGCAGCGGTGGCAAATAAGCTTACCGCTGCTTTTAATTTAAAAAAAGTGGAGCTGCAGCAGACAAATCTGCTGGAAACTTCCGTTGTGGCTGAATCGGTTAAAACAGAAAATAAGCTTGAAACAGAAAATAAGTCTGTGCAGGTAGAGCCGGAGCGTGAAGAAATTCCTTTGCCGCCGGAAGAACCTGAAGCAGTCGAAATAGGAGAAGCTGCCGCATTTGAAGCAGTACCTTCGTGTGAGGCAGAGCGTAAAGACGATGCTTATGAAAAGGCTTATAACCTTCTCTATGGAGGGAATAAAAAAGCAGACGGCCTTATTTTTGGTAAAGCATTTAAAGGTAAGCCCAGGCCGATGATCGACGTTATCGAAGAAGAAAATCGAGTCGTAGTAGAAGGGACTTTTGTAAAAAGCATTGATAAGGACGGTAAGCTGACTGCTTTTATTGAGCGAGTCCTGCGTACCGGCAATGTGATGCTCACTTTTAATTTGAGTGATGAAACCAGTGGACTTTATGTTAGAATGCGTTTTGAAAATCTGGAAGAATGTCTGCAGTTTAAAAAGAAGATCAAACCGGGGATACAGCTGCGTATTATGGGTAATGTTGCTCCTGACAGATTTTTATTTGATGAAATGGTCATCAGTCCTCAGGGTATTATAGCTGTTCCTAAAAAAGAACGTATGGATAACGCTGAAGTTAAACGTGTCGAGCTGCATTGTCATACAAAAATGAGTAAGATGGATGGCGTAACACCAATGGAAGAATTGGTGGAGACAGCGATAAAATGGGGGCATAAAGCTCTTGCTATCACAGATCATGGCGTTGTACAGGCTTTTCCGTTCTGCTTTGATGTAGCAGAAAAAGCGGATATCAAGCTGATTTTCGGTATGGAAGGTTATTTGATGAACGACGACGGCCATGATATCGATCTGGAGCCGACGGATACGATCAAGAAAAGCCGTATCAAGAAGGTCAAAAATAACCACATTATCATTTTAGCAAAGAACGAAACAGGTCTGCGTAATCTGTATAAACTGGTAACAATCAGTCATTTGCGTTATCTGCATAAACGGCCGATGCTGCCGCGTGAGGTTATCGAAGAATATCGCGAGGGTTTGATTCTGGGTTCTGCCTGTGAAGCTGGTGAACTGTACAGGGCTATTTTGGCAGGTCGTCCCGATGAAGAATTAGAGAAAATAGCTTCTTTTTATGATTATCTGGAAATTCAGCCAACCGGAAATAATATGTTTTTAGTCAGACAGGAGCGCTGCACAGTCAAACAGCTGCAAGAGCATAATAGGAAAATTTATGAACTTGGTAAAAAGCTGGGTAAGTTGACTGTCGCTACCTGTGACGTGCATTTTTTGCATCCGGAGGACGCGCAGCTGCGGGCTATCCTGCAGGCTGGGCAAAATTATTCTGATGCTGATCAGCAAGCACCTCTTTATTTCAGGACAACAGAAGAAATGCTCAAGGAATTTGAGTATTTTGGTAAAGAAATTGCTTATGAGTTGTGTGTAACCAATCCGAATAAGATTGCGGAGATGGTAGAAAAAATCAAACCTGTTCCTGATCGTGATCAGCTGTATTCACCATTTATACCTGGGGCAGAAAAAGCTATCAAGGAAATGTCTTATCAGCGTGCGCACGAATGGTATGGTGAAAATCTGCCTCAGGTAGTCAGCGACAGACTGAAAATGGAGCTCGATTCCATTATCAATCATGGGTTCTCAGTTCTGTATTATATTGCACATAAGCTCGTAAGAAAATCTTTGGACGATGGTTATCTGGTTGGGTCCCGTGGTTCTGTCGGTTCTTCTTTTGTAGCGACTATGATCGATATTACAGAGGTCAATCCGCTGAAACCGCATTACCGCTGTCCACAATGTAAACACAGCGAGTTCTTCATGAAAGAAGAAGTTGCGTCAGGTTTTGACTTGCCTGCTAAAGCATGTCCTGAGTGCGGTACAGAGATGATCCGTGATGGGCACGATATTCCGTTTGCCGTGTTTATGGGTTTCCATGGTGATAAAGTACCGGATATTGATTTGAACTTTTCCGGAGATTATCAGCCGACAGCACATAAATATACAGAAGAACTTTTCGGACGCGATAATGTTTGCCGCGCTGGTACGATTTCAACGATTGCTATCAAAACGGCTTTTGGTTATGTCAAAAAATATTATGAGGCAAAAAATCTGCATGTGCATTCGGCACATGTTGCAGGTCTTGTAGAAGGCTTTGCCGGTATTAAACGAACTACTGGCCAGCATCCAGGCGGTATCATGGTTGTACCGCGCAATATGGATATTCATTATATTTCGCCGATGAACAGACCGGCCGATGAAAAAGATTCGGAAACAGTAACTACTCACTTTGATTATCACTCGATCAACGACCGTCTGGTTAAGCTTGATATACTTGGTCACGACGATCCGACGGTTATCAAAATGCTGGAGGAATTGACAAATATTCCACCGCAGCAGATACCCGTCGGCGATGAAAAAACTATGTCTATCTTCCGTTCGACTGAGGCTTTCGGCGTAACACCTGAGCAGATCGGCAGTGCCGTTGGCACTTATGGTATTCCTGAATGTGGTACACAGTTTGTACGGCAGATGATTCAGGATGTTCAGCCTAAAAATTTCAGTCAGGTTGTCAGGGTATCAGGCTATTCGCATGGTACTGATGTATGGCTGAACAATGCGCAGGATCTGATTCGCGAGGGTAAACCCAGTGAGGAAACGATTTCGACGCGGGATGATATTATGACTAATCTGATCGCGAAAGGCGTAGATCCCAGTATGTCCTTTAAAATTATGGAATATGTTCGTAAAGGCAAGGCAGCTAAAGGCGGTCTGGAAGCACCCATGCTTGAAGCGATGCGTGCCGCAAAGGTGCCGGAATGGTATATTGAATCCTGTAATAAGGTCCAGTATCTTTTTCCGAAGGCGCATGCAGTGGCATATGTTATGATGGCTTATCGTATAGCATACTGTAAAGTGCATTATCCACGTGAATTCTATGCGGCATACTTTACTGTGCGTGCACCGGACTTTGATATGGATCATGTTGTCAAAGGCGTTGATTATATGAAACGTTATATTAAAGATGTTTATGCACAGGGCTATAAAGCAAGTAACAGAGATAAAGATACGGTGACGTATCTGGAGTTGGTGATTGAAATGCTGGCTCGTGGTTTTGAAATGGAACGTATCGATTTGTATAAATCCCATTCGACGCGTTTTACCGTCACTGAAAAGGGATTGAGGCCGCCGCTTGCTGCTTTGGGAGGAATTGGTGTTACTGCCGCTCAAAGTATCAGCGAAGCCAGAGAAATCGGTCATCCTTTTATTTCCCAGGAAGATCTGCGGGTAAGAGCCAAGGTTGGTAAAGCTGTAGTTGAAAAATTGGCAGAACACGGAGCCTTAGGGGATTTGCCTGAAACAGATCAGATAGATTTATTCTGACATTAGGAGGCGATTAGTATGTTAGAAGCAGGAGTAAAAGCACCGGAATTTTCGTTGCAGGACAAAGATGGTAATATTGTGAGCCTGAAGGATTTTTTAGGGAAAAAAGTAGTTGTCTATTTTTATCCTAAGGATTCTACACCGGGGTGTACACGTCAGGCCTGTTCTTTTCGCAATAATTACGGTGAGTATAAAAAAATGGGCATTGAGGTTATCGGCATCAGTAAAGACAGCGTAAAATCTCATGCTAATTTTGCCGCGAAACAGGAGCTGCCTTTTATTCTTTTAGCTGATCCTGAACGTCAGGCCATCGAAGCTTATGATGTATGGCAGGAAAAGAAATTGTATGGCAAGGTATCAATGGGAGTAGTGAGAACGACTTATATCGTTGATGAAAAAGGTATGATCGAAAAAGCATATCCCAATGCTAATCCTGATACTAATGCTGAAGAAATTTTAGCCTATTTGAAAGGTTAAGAATCAAAAGCGCGTTCTTGTATAAGGACGCGCTTTTTGATAAATACTTGCAGGAGGATACGATGCAGATAATTATTTCCCCAGCAAAAAAAATGCGTATTGATAATGATGACCTTGTTTCTGCGGCAGAACCGCGCTTTTTAAAAGATACAGAAGTTTTACTGGCAGAGCTGAGAAAGATTCAGTATGATGATCTAAAAAAGTTGTGGCAATGTAACGATGAGATTGCGGCATTAAACTATAAGCGTTTACAGACTATGTGTCTGCGTGCTAATCTTACCCCGGCAGTATTGGCTTATGACGGTATCCAGTATCAATATATGGCACCGCGTGTTTTTGAAAATGGACAGCTTGATTATGTGGCAGAACATTTAAATATTTTATCAGGATTTTATGGTATTTTAAAAGCAATGGACGGTGTTGTTCCTTATCGTTTGGAGATGCAGGCAAAGCTGCCGGCTGCCGGGTGTAAAAATCTGTATGACTTTTGGGGAAGCAGGCTTTATTTTGAGCTGACGCAAAACGATAAAAGCATTCTTAACCTGGCATCAAAAGAATACAGTAAAGTTATAGAAAAATATTTGACGCCGGAAGTGGAATATGTCAGCTGTATTTTTGGTATTTGGCAGGACGGTAAAGTAAAGGTTAAAGCTACTGAAGCGAAGATGGCCCGTGGTGAAATGGTGCGCTGGTGTGCCGAGCATAATATTTTACACATTGAAGACACAAAAAAATTTGACCGGTTAGGATATAAATATCAGAAGGAGCAATCCACCGCAAAGGAATTTGTTTTTCTGAAAAACTGAAATTTGTGACTGGGCTTGATAAAAGTTTGAATTTTGCCATATATATTGTAGGGAAGTTAACAAAAAACTTGTAATTAATCTTACAGGGTGGTATAATATAAGCAGAAAATTTATGACTTCTTTTGAGAGAGTGGGTGCTATACCCGCTCTTTCCGCTTATTTAAGATAAATTACAGACCGGAGGTGAGTATTGTGCAGAAGGAAGCTCTGGAAGCTTTGATTGCTGATTTGGTAACGCCGCTCTTAGATGGTACCGATCTGACTTTGGTAGATGTAGAATATGTGCGTGAAAAAGATTGGTATCTGCGTATCTACATTGATAAACCGGGTGGAGTTGAAATCGACGATTGCCAATTAGTAAGTGAAAAACTGACTACAGTTTTAGATGAAAAAGACCCGATTAAAGAGAAATATTACCTGGAAGTTTCATCACCCGGCATTGACCGCCCGTTGAAAAAAGATAAAGATTTTACAGCAGCTTATGGAAGTAAAGTTGATATTTCCTTTTTTGCTCCGTGGGAAGGCTTAAAAGACCTGGTTGGAATTTTAATAAGTCACAGCGATGAGACAATAGAAATAAAAACGATTATCAAGGGAAAAGAAGCCAAAAATCCGGTCAGCATTGACCGAAAACTTATCGCAATGATCAGACCGCATATTGATTTTTAAAGATTATAAAGTATAGGAGGATTAAGAAACGTGAACGCAGATTTTATTCTGGCAATAGGGGAATTGGGAAAAGAGAAGGGGATTGATCCGGAACTCCTGTTCCAGGCGGTCGAAGAAGCTCTTGTAACAGCTTATAAAAAGAATTTTGGTTCTAACCAGAATGTCCGTGTTGATATGAACAAAGTAACAGGTGAACTTCACATATATGCACAGCGTCATATTGTGGCAGAGGTAGGCGACGATCCTAATGAGATTTCTCTGGAGGAAGCCCGTAAAATAGATCCTCGCTATGAAGTCGATGATATTGTAGAAACTGAGGTGACTCCACGTAACTTTGGTCGTATTGCAGCACAAAATGCCAAACAGGTTGTTGTACAGCGTATCCGTGAAGCAGAACGCGGCATGGTTTTCGAGAAATTTTCCAGCAGAGAGAATGATATCGTAACCGGTATCATTCAACGTATGGAAAATAAAAATGTTTATATTGATTTAGGTAAGGCCGAGGCTATTTTGACTCCTAACGAGCAGATCCCCGGAGAAATTTATCAATATCATGATAGGATGAAAACCTATATCGTGGAAGTAAAAAAGACAAGCAAAGGCCCACAGATTATGGTTTCCCGAACACATCCGGGATTGCTGAAAAGACTGTTCGAGCTGGAAGTTCCTGAAATTCACGACGGATTGGTCGAGATTAAGTCAGTAGCTCGTGAACCTGGTATGCGTTCTAAGATATCCGTTTATACTAAGGATGAGAATATTGATCCGGTCGGCGCCTGTGTTGGACATAAAGGTATGCGTGTTCAGACTATTGTTAATGAGCTGCGCGGTGAAAAAATCGATATCGTCAAATACAGTTCCGAGCCTGACCAATATGTGGCTAATGCCTTATCGCCAGCTAAGGTTGTCAGTACTGAAGTTCTGGAAGAAGAAAAAATCTGCCGCGTTATAGTGCCTGACTATCAGTTGTCTCTGGCAATTGGTAAAGAAGGACAAAACGCACGTCTGGCAGCGAAGCTGACAGGCTGGAAGATAGATATCAAAAGTGAATCTCAGGCTGCCGAAGAAGCAGAACAGGGAGCACAAGAAGTTGGTGTAGCCTATGAAGCAGACGAAGATTAAAAAGATCCCTCAACGTAAATGTGTGGGCTGTAATGAAATGAAAGAGAAAAAAGCTCTGCTGAGAATAGTACGTTCTCCGGAAGGTGAGATAAGCCTTGATTTGACTGGGAAAAAGGCAGGTCGTGGAGCTTATGTTTGCCAATCTAAAGAATGCATCACAAAAGCAGTGAAGGAAAAACGTTTGGAACGGGCCTTGGAAAAGCCGGTCAGCGAAGAAGTTTATGCCAAATTGCTGGAGGATTTGCCTGATGGCGAATAATGGTGTGACTTTTGCCTTAGGATTGGCACAGAAAGCAGGTAAACTGGCATCAGGCGACTATGCTGTAAGATCTGCTCTGAAAAACGGTAAAGCTAAGCTATTGCTTGTGGCCGCAGATGCTGCTGAAAATTCTAAAAAAGATATGTATTTTATGGCAGAGATGTCTGATACACCCGTGGTTGAATGCCTGACCAGAGATGAACTGGGCTGGGCGATTGGCAAGGCTAAAAGAACCGCAGTAGTTGTTTTGGATAACAGCTTTGCGAATATGATAAATAAAAATATATGACATAAATACGCTTGGAGGTGGATGAATGGGTAAGCATAGAGTATATGAGATAGCAAAAGAACTTGGTAAAACAAACCAGGAAGTAATCGATATTTTAGCTAAAAATAACATTCAGGTAAAAAGTACGTTAAGCACTGTAGACGATACGGTTAGAGATTTGGTAGTGAAAAACTCGGCCAGGAAGCCTGTACAGGAGAAGAAGGCTGCTCCTGCACCGCAACATATAGTGAAAAAAGAGCCGGTTAAGCAGGCTGAAGCTGCTCCGAAGCAGGTGCAAACTCAACCGAATTCCGCTGCGAATACACAGCGTCCGCAGCAACAACAGGGTCAGCGTCCCAACAATCAGGGACAACGTCCCAACAATCAGGGTCCGCGTCCTGCTGCCGTTAATCATCAGCAGGGGCAGAACGCAGGTCAAAACCGTCCTAATCAGGGCATCAGCCAGCAGAATCGTCCTAACAACCAACAAGGTCAGCGCCCACAGCAACAGCAGGGGCAACGTCCTAATACCCAAAATCAAGGTCAGAGGTTTAATCAAAACCGTCCTAACCAGGGCGTTAATACGCAAAATCGTCCCAATAATCAACAGGGACAACGCCCGCAGCAGGGAAACAGACCGCAGCAGCGTCCTCAGGGGGGCATTTATATAGGCCCGCGCGGGCAGCAGCCTGGTCAGCATAATGCTAACGCAGCGCGCCCGCAGCAGCAGGGTAATGCGCGCCCGCAACAGGGAAATATGAATAACAATAATAATGCACGTCCGCAGCAAGGCGGTACCGGTGCACAGCGTCCGCAGGCCAATACTGCTCGTCCTGCTGGTGCCAATAATAAACCTTTTAATAAAAATGCCCGTAAAGATAAACCGCAGATCAAAGGTTCTTATGCAACTAAAGACAGCCGTCCTAACCGCAGTAATAATCATATGGGACGCAGTAATAAACGCCAGGGCGGCAATAATAATGTTCCGCGCGTGCAGCCTGTAGTAGAGGTTCAGAAACCTACTTATGTAGAGATCGGCGAAACTATCAATGTCAAAGATTTTGCCAACCTGCTGAAACGTGAAGTCAGCGAAGTTATCAAATCTTTGTTCATGTTGGGCGTGATCGTTACTATCAATCAGGATATCGACTTTGATACGGCATTGTTGGTCGGCAGTGAATTTGATGTCGAAGTTGCCGCGTTACCGCCTGAAGAGGATCCGACTGAAATTCCGGAAGTGGAAGATGATCCGGCTAAACGTTTGCCGAGGCCGCCGGTAATCACTGTTATGGGTCACGTTGACCATGGTAAAACTTCTCTGCTTGACGCTATTCGCAAGGCTAATGTTACAGCAAGAGAAGCTGGCGGTATTACGCAGCATATCGGTGCTTATCAGGTTAATTATCAGGGCAAAAAGATTGTTTTCCTTGATACTCCCGGTCACGAAGCTTTTACAGCTATGCGTGCGCGTGGAGCACAGGTAACAGATGTTGCTATTTTGGTAGTTGCTGCAGATGACGGTGTTATGCCGCAGACGCTCGAAGCTATTAACCATGCAAAAGCAGCGAAGGTACCTATTATCGTTGCCATTAATAAAATGGATCGTCCCGGAGCTAATCCGGATCATGTAAAACAGCAGCTTGCTGAGCATGAGCTGATCCCGGAAGACTGGGGCGGCGATACTATCATGGTTCCGGTTTCCGCACATCAGAAAACAGGTATTTCCGAACTGTTGGAAATGATTCTGCTGGTTGCAGAAATGCAGGATCTGAAAGCTAATCCAAGTCTGCCTGCTCATGGTACGATTATTGAAGCGCAGCTTGATAAAGGCCGCGGCCCTGTCGCTACTGTTTTAGTTCAGCGCGGCACTTTGCAGATCGGTGATACTATTATTGCCGGTACTGCTTATGGCAAGGTGCGTGCAATGGTCAATGACCGTGGTGAAAAAGTCAAAAAAGCACTGCCTTCTACGCCTGTAGAGGTTTTAGGCTTGAACGATGTGCCGCTGGCAGGTGATATTCTTGATTCTACTGATGAAAAGATTGCCCGCAGTGTTGCTGAAAAGCGTGTTGCGAAAAAACGTATTGAAGAAATTCAGCAGAATTCCAAAGTTTCGCTGGATGATTTGTTCCAACGTATTCAAGAGGGCGAGATTAAAGACCTGAATATCGTCGTTAAAGCCGACGTTCAAGGTACTATCGAAGCTTTGCGTTCTTCTTTGCAGAATATAAAAAATGACGAAGTTAAAGTCGTTGTTGTACATGCTGGTGTAGGTGCTATTACCGAGTCCGATGTTATGCTGGCCTCAGCCGCCAATGCCCTCATTATCGGCTTTAATGTTCGTCCTGATGCTAACGCCCGTAAAGCAGCGGAAGCAGAGAAGGTAGATGTTCGGACTTACCGCGTTATTTATGACGCTTTGAATGACGTTGAAGCTGCTATTAAAGGTATGCTGGCACCGAAATTCCAGGAGACTATCCAGGGCCGTGTAGAGGTTCGTCAGATGATCACTATTTCGAAAATGCTGATTGCTGGCTGCTATGTGCTGGAAGGTAAGATCACCAATACTTCTAAAGTGCGCGTAGTTAGAGACGGTATCGTCATCAACGAAGACGAAATCGACACTTTACGACGTTTCAAAGACGATGTGAAGGAAGTTGCTGCAGGCTATGAATGCGGTGTTACTTTGGAAAAATTCCGCGATTTGAAAGAAGGCGACGTGTTCGAAGTCTTCACTATGGAAGAAGTCGCCGTCGAATAGGTGAACTATGGCTAGATTAAGAGTAGAAAAAGTACAGGAAGCAATCAAACAGGAGCTTAGTAAAATGCTGCTGATGGATATCAAAGATCCACGGATCCAGTTTGTTACCATTACTGGTGTTGAGCTTACTGATGATATGAGCATTGCTAAAGTATATGTCAGTCTTTATGGTCCGGAAAAGGATCATGAAGCCGCCTGGCAGGGATTGAATAAAGCACTTGGTTTTATGCGTACGGAAATAGCAAAGCGGATTCGCCTCCGCTTTGCTCCTAATTTGATTTTAGTAAAAGATATTTCGATGGAGTATAGTGCACATATCGAGGGATTGCTGAAGAAAATCAAAGAAGAGGAAGGTTCCTCGCATGAGTAAGCATTGTTCCCTGCAGGAAACAGCCGCTTTACTGCAGGCTGCCAATAAAATAGTATTATGTTCTCATGTGAGCCCAGACGGTGATACGCTGGGCTCTGCTTTAAGTTTGATGAAAGCTTTGCAGAAGCTTGGGAAAGATGTCATTGTGACTGTTGATGATGAAATCTCAAAGGTCTATAAATTTTTACCCGGTATCGAAAGCTTTGTCCGTTTTCCAAATGATGAGCGGATAGCTGCGGATCTGTTAGTCGTGATCGACGCCAGTTCTTTAGATAGAGCCGGTAATGTGTCACAGTGTGTCAGTGCTCCTAAAACACTCAATATCGACCATCATATTTCTAATACCGAATATGCCGATTATTTGTATCTTGATACAGCTGCGGCTGCTACCGGTGAAATTATGTATGAGTTGATTTATACATTAGGAGTTGAAGTGGATCTGGAGATGGCAACGTGTATCTATACGGCGCTGTATACGGACTGCGGTTCTTTCAAATATTCTAATACGATGCCGAAAACGATGCGGATAGCAGCAGCTTTATTGGAAATAGGGGTAAAACCCAATGAAATTTCTGACAGTATGGAGATTAAGCCGCGCTCTAATATCGAGATGCTGACAAAGGTTCTGGAAACATTGACCTTTGATGCTGATGGTAAAATTGCATATATTTCTATTAATAACGAAATGTATGACAAAGATGTTGATACAGATACCTTCATTTCTTATCCAAGGTATATTGAAGGCGTCGAAGTTGCTATTATGTTTAAAGCTGTGGAAAAAGCTGTTACCCGTGTCAGTATGCGGTCTCGTAACCTTGATGTTTCTGAAATCGCTATTACCTTCGGAGGCGGCGGTCATCTGCGCGCGGCAGGCTGTACTATCGAAGCTGCTTTACCTGAAGCGCAGCAGCAGCTTTTGAAAGCCTTAAAGGAAAAATTAGTATGACATCAGGCATTTTGAATGTACTCAAGCCCTGTGGAATGACGTCTCACGATGTGGTCGGCTTTCTGCGCAGGACTTTGCAAACTAAGAAAATCGGACACGGCGGCACACTTGATCCTGATGCCGCGGGAGTACTGCCTGTTTTTACCGGTACGGCAACAAGGCTGTTGGAATATGCAGTCGAAGGCCGTAAAAATTACCGGGCTGAACTGAAATTCGGTATCAAGACAGACACAGGAGACGACAGTGGTACGATCATTGCCAGTTCAGAGGTTCGTGTTGTTACTGAAGCCGAAATTCAAGAAACTCTGCAAAAATTTATCGGTGAACAAAAACAGATTCCGCCCATGTACTCTGCTATAAAAAAAGATGGTCAGAAGCTTTATCAGCTGGCACGGCAGGGGATTGAAGTTGAACGGGAAGCACGGAGCATCACTATTGATGCTTTAGAGCTGCTTCATAAAACTGGTACTTCTTTAACACTTGATATTGTATGTTCAAAAGGAACTTATGTAAGGACTTTGCTGGAAGATATTGCGGCAGAACTTGGTATGTGCGGCACAATGAGCTTTTTATTACGCAAACAGGTAGGAGATTTTTACCTGTCAGAGGCCAAAACTCTGGAAGAAATTGCCGCTGCACCGTATGCTTATCTGCTTCCTGCCGAAGCAGCAGTGCAGGATTTACAGGAACTGGTTTTGACAGATAAGCAGGCGCTGCGGATTACTCAGGGGGTAAAGACCACTGTGCGAGACATTTCAAACGGTACATACCGCTTGAAAACGATTACAGGTGATTTTCTTGGCATTGGCAGTGCAGAGTCCGAGCTCGTTAAAGCTGAAAAAATATTGAAACAATTTCAAGCAGATGCGGAAATGATTTAGATTGAGGCAGATATGGAAATCATTACTTCATTAGAAGCTGTGAAAACTGAATATAGTCCCAGTGTTATTGCTTTGGGAACTTTTGATGGGCTGCATTTAGGTCATCAGGATATTATAAAAACAGCACGTGATTATGCCCAAAAGCATGGTTTGAAGCTGATTGTTTTTACATTCAGCAATCATCCCTTATCCCTGATCAAGCCTGATTTAGTGCCAGTGCGAATTATTACGCAGCAGCAAAAAATAAAATACCTGGAAAAATTAGGCGTTGATATTTTGGTGAACGTACCTTTTGATCATGATTTAGCCGGATTATCGCCGGATGAGTTTTTGAAAAAACTGGCTGTATTTAATTATCGATGCTTAGTAGTAGGTGAAAATTTCAGCTATGGTTTTTTAGGCAGCGGTAAAACAGATACTTTGCAGCGTACCGGATTGCACGATCACTTTACCGTGATTATCAGGCAACTGGTCAAATGCGGTAAAAACGTTATCAGCAGTACTGGCATCAGAAGTCTGATTCAGGCAGGGCATGTGGAGCATGCTAATCAGATGCTGGGGCGTGCTTATGCGCTCACCGGTATAGTTACGCATGGGGCGCAGCGCGGCAGGACAATTGGTTTTCCAACTGCGAATATCGAACTGCAGCGCAGTGAAACTGCTGTGCCGGCAACTGGTGGTTATGCGGTCAAGGTCAAGGTAGGCGATAAGCTGTATTTCGGTATGGCCAATATCGGCAATAACCCTACTTTTGGCGATGTGGAGCATGCACGTCTGGAGGTAAATCTGTTTGATTTTAAAGGCGACCTGTATGGCAGGGAGATCACTGTTTACTTTTATAAATATATACGTGGTGAAGAAAAGTTTGCCAGTATCGATGAGCTGAAAGCACGTATTACTGAAGACCGTGAAAATATTAAAAACTATTTCCAATATTACAAAAAATAGTTGTCTTTAAAAGTCAAGTGTGGTATACTACATAAGTACTTTAACCAAGGCTTGGATGCTCGCTTCTCCAACGACCTCTATGCTTTGGGGATTATAAAAAAATGGAGGAATTACAATGTTAACAGCTGAAAGAAAACAACAACTCATTCTTGAAAATGCACGTCATGAAGGCGACACCGGATCTCCGGAAGTACAAATCGCTGTTTTGAGCGAACGCATCAAATATTTGACCGAGCATCTGAAAGAACACAAGAAAGATCATCATTCCCGTCGCGGCCTGCTGAAAATGGTTGGTCAACGTCGTGGTCTGCTGAACTATCTGATGGCTAAAGATATCGAACGTTATCGCGCTATCATTGCTAAACTTGGTATTCGTAAATAATTTTGAGTATCAGAGCCTGCCTTTTCGGCAGGCTTTTTTATTTTCCTGTTAAGGTGACAGAGTTTTGTAAAATATTGTTTTGTTTTAGTAATAATGCTGTTAGTAACAATGATTTTGCTATATAATAGGGAATAGATAATATGCTAATAAAACTACGCCGGGAGGTTAAATGATGAGTAATTATTCCTTGCCGTTGTTTATGCAGGTCAAAGAAAACGCAGTTCAGGACCTCAATAAAAATTTAAGTTTATATATGCCTAAACTTATTCATACCAAAACTTTGATTTTAACGACAGACGGACTTTTACAGACTTTAGAGAAAAAAGTCGTTGTTCTATTGAAACAGTTACTGGATTTTGAAATCATTACCGTTCAGGAGAGTTCCTTTGATTTTGCTGTTGATGTTGCTAAAAAGGTAGCAATGAACAATATCAGCCTGATCATTGGTTTGGGCGGTGGTACAGCACTGGATACGGCCAAGTATGCTGCTTTTGTTGCCAACGTAGCTTACATAGCGATACCGACTACACTTAGCAATGACGGCGTTGCTTCTCCTGTTTCCGTATTGTTTGCAGAAAACGGCCGCAAACATTCTTTTACTTCTAAAATTCCTGACGGATTATTGATCGATACTGATATTGTTTTTGACGCGCCGAGGCTTTTGATGAAAGCCGGTGTCGGTGATACGATCAGTAATTATACGGCACTGTATGATTGGAAGCTGGGTTGTGAAGAAAACAGCGATCGTCCTAACGATTTTGCCTATATGCTTTCTGAAACGGCGTTTACTTCGCTTTTATATTCTGAGGCTAAATCACTGACGACAGTTCCCGGGATTCAAATGCTGGCCCAGTCACTGGTCTTGAGCGGGCTGGCGATGCAGATAGCTGGTAATTCACGTCCTTGCAGCGGGTCGGAACATTTATTCTGTCACGCTATGGATGAGCTGTTTGAGCATAATATCCCACATGGTATTTTGGTAGCTCTTGGCAGTGTCGTAGCCTGCCGTCTTCAGGGACGTGACCATCATATTCTGCTGGATTTTCTGGAAGCTTACGATATTTCCGTTAGCCCAAAAACTTTGAATATTACTGAAGAAGAATTTATCAAAGCCTGGATGTTTGCCAAAGAAGTCCGTAAGCGTTATACGATTTTAAATAAGATCAATTTACAGCCGGAGATTTTCAGACAGATGTATGAGATGCTGGTGAAGGAATGTAAGTAATATGCTGTATGTACATAAGTTTATTTCGGGCTGGCTGCTGCCGCCCGGCGGTATTATTGTAATGCTGTTTTTACTGTGCGGTTATTGTTTTAAGAAACGCAGCAGACTTCGTTATCCTTTAACAGCAGTAACGGTCACTTTATATCTGTTTTCGATTCTTCCTGTTGCTGGAATGCTGATGCAGGGACTGGAAAAGCAGTATGTTCCTCCGGCGTTGGAAAAAATAATCGGTAAAACTGATGCTGTAGTTGTTCTTGGTGGCGGAGCTGTCAGGGATGTGCCTGATATCAGTGGTAGAGAGGCCTTGTCGGCGGTCTCTATGAATAGACTGATCACCGGGGTGCGTTTGCAGAAACGATTAGATATCCCGATCATTATCAGCGGTGGGCAGGTTTTTGCCGACAGTGGTACAGAAGCTACAGTGGCAGAAAAAGTGCTGCTAGAGCTGAGTGTACCGCCACAACAGATTTTTACTGATACCGAAGCAAGAAATACAACTGAAAATGCTGTTAATGTTGCTGCGTTGTGCCGTGAACAGCAGTGGCAGAAAATCGTATTGGTGACCTCTGCTTTTCATATGCCGCGCAGTGTACTGAATTTTGCGGATAAAGGTTTGGACATAGTGCCTTTTCCCTGTGATTATCAGCTGAGCGGAAAAATGCAGCTAAGTATTTTTAGCTTTATGCCGCAGGGGTTTGCGCTGGAGCTTTCTGCAATGGCGTTAAAGGAATATTTAGGGCTGCTGGCTTTAAAGATATTGTAAAAATAATCATGGTAAAATAAAAACACCTGGTCGGTAAACCAGGTGTTTTTATTATTTGCTTAAAAGTTTTTGAGCCGCTGCTTCATCAGGCGTAGCATAATAGGTTGTTTGATCGGTATAGATCACAAACCCAGGTTTAGCGCCATTGGGTTTCTTGACAAAACGCCGCTCGGTACAGTCTACAGGTACTTTGCTGCCACTGCGGCTTTTGCTGAAATAAGCGGCCAGTAGAACTGCTGCTGCAATATCACTTGCCGTTGCCTGAGGCAGCGTTGTTTTTAATATGACATGTGATCCGGGAATGTTTTTAGTATGGAACCACAGATCCTTACAGCGTGCTAAGGTAAAAGTCACGTAGTCGTTTTGTTTATTATTTTTACCGATATATAAGGTCGTTTCTTTGGAAAGCTTTATGAGCAGCGGCTCCGATTTTGGCTCCTGACCTTTATGTTTTTTGCCCTGATTCTGCAGCAGTCCTGCGGTGATAAGTTCCTGTTTTATTTCAGCAATTTCGTTCTTGGTTGTTGCCGTAGTCAGTGAAGCGTCAATGGAAGCCAGGTAATTGAGCATCTCCCTGGTCGTTTCAATTTGGTTTTGGACTTCGCTTTGTGCACGTTTATATTTATTGTACCGTTTATAATAAGCCTGTGCGTTTTCAGTAGGTGAAAGTAAGGGGGATAATTGGATTTCAAGTGGCTCGTTGTCATAAATATTAAGCAGTTGGCAGGAACTTTGTCCCTTGCTGATCTGATAAATATTAGCCATGATGGTATCGGCGATCATCCGCTGTGCTTCAGCTTTATCAGCGGTAAGCAGATCTTTTTCCAAAACCGGCAGCTTCTTTTCCAGACGCTGGCTTTCGCCGATGACTAATTTTTGCAGTGTTTCCTGTTCAGGTAATTGAATTGGCGTCAGGGTGACTGCATAATTAAGTGCGCTGTTGATATCTGGCAGTTGTTTAGTATTACAGCCTGGTTCCAAAATCGTGGGCGCAAAAGGCAGAATAGTCTTGACCTGATTAGTGCGGCTGATGACAGCATATACCGGCGCTGATGTTTGCTGATTAGCTGATTGCTGTAATGAATAGATTGCATTGGCGAGACGTTGTTCTTCCTCTGCAGTCAAAGCAGTTGTGTTGCTATCTATACCAGCCGCAGCTAAAAGCTCGGATGCAGTTATTTTGCCAATGCCTGTAGTGGCAGCGATCAAAGCAGCTAAACTGTTTTTAGTTTTAAATTCGTGCATTGCCTCAATGATTGCATTAGCTGGAGCTGTTAAAATAGAAAGGCCGGTCTGCTGAGGCGGCGCAAGATAAGGCAGATTAGGCATGATCTGCCGGAAAGAACTCATTGCTTTATTAACATGCTTCAAGCTGTCGAAAATCAGACCGTTTTCGGCAAAAATGATATTGCTGTTTTTGCCGGTCAGTTCAAAAATCAGTTGTTTAGTAACTATTTGTCTAGCGGTACCGATTGTATCAATATCTATGGTAATGATACGATCCAGACCGCTTTGCTCGATTCTGGTTATACGGCCTTCTTCCAGATGCTTGCGCAGCAGCATACAAAAAGCCGGAGGACTTTCGGGACGTTCGGGTAAATTATTCGGCAGGTACAGCATCGGTGAACCGCAGCTGAAATCAGCAAGCAATGCCGCAGTATCGCGTTCGCGTTTTACAAGCAGCAGCAGCGACTCGTATGAGGGCATAAAAACCTTGTAGATCTTGCCGCCTAAAAGCTCTTCTTTTAGTTTATTTGTTAAAATATGCAAGGTCAAACCTTCTAAATTCATTGATTTGCTCCTTTTTACTTCGTTTTTTAGTGATTTTGATTTGCACGTGAAAGCAGAATAAGATATAATAATAGTTCAAGAATAAGTATACAACAGATTTCGCGATTAGCAAATAATCGGAAGGGGATACGATTATGAAAAATCTGCTTTTGGTGCTGTGCCTGGTTGTCTTTTGCCTGCAGGCAGAAGCGGCGCTTCCAGCTACTGATCAGAATTTAGAAGCGGCTATTGCCTATGGTAAAAGCTATCAGGGTGAAAAAAATGACGCAGTTATGCTGCAGCCGTGGGTAATTGCTGAAAGTTTTGAAACCAATCCTTATCGTGATGAGGAAAGGATCATAGTTTATACTCCTTATCTGCTGACGGCTCTGGATACCGCAGGAAAAACGCAGGAGGCTGCCGGTATAAGTGTGGAGAATGCTAAAGAACTGGTAGCGCGTTACGATGGCGTGCTAGTTATACGTGCGGTGATCAACGCACCGATAATTCTGAATGAAAAAGATTTGGAAGTGCAGCTTGTGCAAAATGGGAATTTTGTCACACCATACCACAGCGACTATTTAGACGGCAGATATCTTGACAAGGCGGTCAATAAGCCTATCGTTGATGTGGAGGTACAGAAAAAGCTGGATCGGATGGAAACGATCCAGGAAAAAGCGGCAGCACTGCAAAAACAGCTGGATGCCTTGAAGGAAAATAAAATCAAGCCTGCAGACATCGATCTGGAGCAGAAAACGGAATCGGATGTCAAATCTGAGTCTGTGGAAGTAAAGCAGAAGATCTGCCAGCTGCAGTATAATTTTTATTTTGATCAGGCAGAATTCAATGTTGACAAACCTTATTTACTGGTCATTAAGGACGCTTATTGCGGCGGACGAGAATTTGCCGTGGATCCTGCGTTATTAAAATAAAATGAATCATCATAAAATTTAGGAGGTTTTAGCTTGCTGAAAAGTATGACTGGCTTCGGCCGGGGTGAATATGAAGACGAGCAGTTTTCAGTAACGATTGAAATGAAAACGGTCAATCACCGTTATAACGAGGTAGCTATTCGCTTACCGCGTTTTTTGAATCCGGTAGAAGACAGAATCCGTAAGACTATTTTAAAATCTGTTAATCGTGGACGCATCGATGTTTTTATCAATGCTTCTTATACCAATACAGAAAACGTTTCGATTAAAGTAGATAAAGCTTTGGTACTGGCGTATCATAACGCTTTGCGTGATGTTGGTTCCGCTATCGGCTGTGAAGACTATAAGCTTAACGAGCAGTCGGAAATTTTATATTTGTCACGCTGCCCGGATGTGATCAATGCACAAGAAGGTTTTTTTGACGTTGAGAGTGTTTGGCCGAAGCTGGAACAGGCTTTGCGTCAGGCTATCAGTAATCTTGTCGCTATGCGTGAGACCGAGGGCAGTAATATCTATGGTGATTTCATTAAACGTGCCGATCTGATTGCCGAAAAACTGGCAGTAATCGAAGAACGTTCGCCGCAGGTAGTTGAAGAATACCAGATTCGCCTGAGCGACAGGATCAACGAACTGCTTGCGAAACATAACCAGGTCATTGAACCGGAACGATTGCTGCAGGAAGTCGCTATTTTTGCTGACCGTACCAGTATTACTGAGGAGATCGTCAGACTGAAAAGCCATATTAAACAATTCAGGCTGATCATTGATGCAGATCAGCCTGTCGGTCGCAAGCTCGATTTTCTTATCCAGGAATTCAACCGCGAGGCAAATACCATTGCTTCCAAAGCCAACGATTATACTTTGGCGCAAGTTGTTGTGGAGATCAAAGCTGAGATAGAAAAAATCAGGGAACAGATCCAGAATATCGAGTAATGGGGAAAGGGTGAAAGTATGGATATCAAATTGATCAATATTGGCTTTGGCAATATTGTAGCTGCCAACAGGATCATTTCTATCATCAGTCCTGAATCTGCTCCTATCAAAAGGATTATTCAGGAAGCGCGCGACAGAGGTATGCTGATTGATGCCACTTATGGCCGCAGAACCAGAGCGGTTATCGTGACTGACAGCGGTCATATTATTTTATCGGCTGTGCAGCCGGAAACAGTCGCCAACCGTTTAGTGCAGACTGACGACGAAGACGAAGAATAAATAAAACGGAAGGTGGGCTAATCGTGAAGCCGCAGGGGTTATTATTAGTTTTGTCCGGGCCTTCAGGAGCCGGCAAGGGAACGATTTGTCAGATGCTTAGGGAAAAGCTTCCCGACTTGGCTTATTCCGTTTCAGTTACTACCAGACAGGCGCGTAACGGCGAAGTTGACGGCGTGAATTACTTTTTTAAATCTGTGGAAGAAGTAAAGCAGATGATCGCAGAGGGAGAACTGCTGGAATATGCCGAGGTTTATGGAAATTATTACGGTACGCCCCGTTCTTATGTTATGGAACTGCTGAATCAGGGTAAGGATGTTATTTTGGAGATTGATATCCAGGGCGCGATGCAGATTAAAAAACGCTTTCCTGATGGAGTATTTGTGTTTATCGTACCACCGTCACTTGATGAATTATGCTCGCGCATTTATAAACGCGGCACGGACAGCGAAGACGTTATTAAACGCCGTTTAGCTTCGGCAACAGGTGAACTGGCTTATGCCAACGAATATGATTATATAGTCGTCAATGATGTGGCGCAGAAAGCTACCAGCAAAGTTTTGACGATCATGGAAGCAGAACGTTACCGTGCTGCCAGAACTTATTTTATTATCAATGAAATTTGCCATGCGGCACATAAGGAGAGAGAAATATGAGTATGGTTGACCCTTCTATCGATTATTTAGCAGAGAAAGTTGACAGTAAATACACCCTGGTGATTTTAGCTGCCAAACGTGCCCGTGAACTGACGGTAGGCAATCAGAATATGCCTCAGAAAGAAGTAAGCACCGCTTTACGCGAGATCGCTGACGACGTTATTACTTACGAGCGTAAAGTACGCTGAGATAAGGGGGCTTAGTGCCTTGTTGCTAAAAGGAAAGAAAATCGTTTTAGGCGTTACTGGCGGTATCGCCGTCTATAAAGCTGTCGATCTGGTAAGCCGTCTGCGCAAGCAGGGGGCCGAGGTGCGTGTCGTTATGACAGAGCATGCCCGGCAGTTTGTTACGCCGCTGACATTTAAGGAAATCAGCGGCAATGCTGTTGCGACTTCTATGTGGAACAGTAACCAGGAATTTAATGTTGAGCATATCGCTCTGGCAAACTGGGCTGATGTTTTTGTAGTAGCTCCGGCTACTGCCAATATCATTGCGAAAATGGCGCACGGTCTTGCCGACGATCTGCTTTCTACAACTTTACTGGCCGCTCAGGCACCGATCATCGTCTGTCCGGCGATGAATACAGGTATGTATGAAAATGCTTTGACGCAGGAAAATATTACCTGCCTGAAAGAGCATGGCGTAACTGTGATGGCCCCGGCGATAGGCTTTTTGGCCTGTGGTACTTCTGGTGCGGGACGTCTGCCTGAGCCTTGTGAGATCGTGGAATTTGTCAAAGCTTTCTTTGCCAGAAGTTGTGGCGATATGAAAAATCTGCGTGTTTTGGTAACTGCTGCCGGTACCCGCGAGCCGATCGACCCGGTACGGTATGTCGGCAACCGCTC
>ENA-OPBS01000565-OPBS01000565.1-human-gut-metagenome-genome-assembly--contig:-NODE-565-length-31393-cov-6.664018_pt1 | contig 31393 bp, 29 predicted proteins | sample MGYA00241074_ERZ501463 | MGnify/ENA primary metagenome ERZ501463 (study PRJEB25962, sample SAMEA2042578) | human gut metagenome | biome: human gut; feature: human-associated habitat; material: faeces...
TACTATCAAGAATTCTTCCTGCTGCAAAGGCTATAGACGCATGTGTATCTAAAAATATTTGATATGCATACTTGTTGCTTGTATTTGTGAGCAAAAATTCCTCCAAATTTCTATAAATATCTTTGTTCCAATCGTATTCACCCTTTATATTGCGACCATCAAACTTATTAATGAATGATAAACAACTCTCTGTGTCTTTTTCCAAGTTTTCTGCTCCACGGGTAAAGCTTTTCACACCAATAGATATTCTTTTAGGGGAATACTTATCGGCAACAAGAAAAATGCGTTTTTCCATTTCTTCATCAAAGTCTTTTCTATCAATACCTTTACCATGTGTTGAAGAAATCATCTGATCATTTACAGTCGCTGAAGCAATAAACCTAATTTGGTCAAACGTCATCATTTGATTGCTATCTGAAATATACTGATGCAACGAATCTCTTACAATTTTTTCTAAAACTTTTATTTCAAACGGCAAAATAAAAAACCGTATTCTCTTATTATCAAGCAAATCTGTATCAAACCCATTTAGCGACGATTTTGCTTCTTTATCAAGCACTTTCCCATAATACTTTTCGATTGACTTTATAAATGTGTTGGCGGACTTATCACATTGCCCGATTAAAAATAATTCATATTCAGGTCTTTCTATATCCTTTATAAGGTCATCTAGCCATATTTTGATGTCTGATTTGGTAAAAGTATTTATCGTTGATTTTACTTGTATGCATTTAACAATTTGATTTTGCTGCTCTAATGCTATATCAACCTTATCATTTGATGTTGGAAATTCGACATATATCTTATCCCAGTTACCTTTATCAGTTAAGGCCTCTAATACTGAAGCAAACCCCTGGTATAAAAATCCCCGTGATGCTTCTTTTCCACCCATAATCCTCACCCTTTCCATCATTTATTTGCTTTACTAATCCATGTGATATTCTATAAACAGGCTACCTATTAAATAACCCCAAAATATTTCAAAGCATCTTTGATTGCTTCTACCTTTTCCGCTGTCGGATGCTTCCTCGGCTGTTTCAATTCTTCTACCGCATTAGGAGCATCGTACATTGGCAAGCCTAAATCTCTCTTTACCTCTGCGATATATGCGGTATGTACCTTGAAGCCGTATTTAGCTTCTATGTACTCCTTTATCATTTTGTAGGTCACTCGTTCTTTGGGCTTATATTCTTCCGCTCTTTGAGCGATATTATCAAGCGGAACTTTTCCCTCACCCTCGCCAAACTCAACTTTTACGTTGATATGTCCGTCTGGCTTTTTGTGGGAAAGCAGTACTACCGTCTCGATATGAACCGTATTCGGGAACTGATCTACCGCTGTAGCTCGCTTAACTTTATATCCTGCTGCCTCAAACACTTCCAGATCTCTCGCAAGACTTGTCGGTTTACAACTGATATATACCATCTGTTCAACCCCAAAATCAATAATCTTCTGAATCGCTTTTGGATGGATTCCATCTCTAGGAGGGTCAAGTACGATAAAGTCTGGCTTATCTTCTAATTCATCCACAACCTTTAATACATCTCCTGCAATAAATTCACAATTATCCAATCCATTTAATTCTGCGTTGACTTTCGCTGCCTCTACCGCTTCCTCAACGATCTCAACTCCAACAACTTTCTTAGCAACTGGTGCTAACATCTGCGCGATCGTTCCAGTTCCACTATACAGATCAAAGATCACTTTATCTTTTGTCTCCCCAACAAAATCTCTGGCAGTCTTATAAAGTACCTCTGCCCCTAATGTGTTTGTCTGGAAGAATGAAAATGGTGAAATCTTGAATTTTAATCCTAAAATTTCCTCATAGAAATAATCCTGTCCATATAAAATATCTATTTTGTCTGCCTGTACCACATCTGCAAGGCTGTCGTTTGTTGTATGAAGAATCCCAATGATCTTTCCACTCAATGGTAATTCTAATAATGCATCTCGAAGTTTGGTAAGATCTGCTTCTACCTGCGATGTCGTTACAATATTTACCAAAATATCTCCAGAACTTTCTGCTCTTCTTACAACTAAATGTCTGCAATATCCTTCATGACGCATCTTATGATAGAATGGCAGCTCCATCTGTTGTGCGATATTTAATGCACATTTTACGATCAGATTGTAATCATTGTCTACAATCTGGCAGTCTGTGATGTTTACAATATCATGGAATGTGTTCTTTTTGTGCATTCCCAATGCTAATGGACCGTCTTTTACCTCATCACCAAAAGAGAATTCCATTTTATTGCGATACCCATGCACTTTGGGACTTCCTTTGATCTCTTCCCATATATCATCATTGACATAATCTTTTAACAGATCACGTACCATTCCCTCTTTGATCTTTAACTGGTTTTCATAAGATACCGTCTGATAAAAACATCCACCGCATATTCCAAAGTGTGGACAGACTGGTTTTGCATCTTCTAATGGAGATTTCTCTAATACATCTAACAATCTTACCACACAACCACTTTTTCTCTTTTTGGTAACCTGCCCTTTGATCGTCTGCCCATCAATGACACCTTTGACTGTAACTTTCTGATCTTCGCAGATAAATGTTCCCTTATTCGGGAATTCTGTCTTTATGATCTTTCCTTCAATGATATCTTTTTTCTTCATTGTCATCCCTTTCTTATCTTATCAAATCAAACCTATCGCAGAAAAAAGATGGAAATACCACCTACGATACTTCCATCATTCATATTATAGCATTAATTCGTCAAACTGTTCTTTGTAATATCCATGGGCATAATGTGCCTGTCCTTCTTCGTCAATCTCCATAATAAGAAATGTTGGCTTCCTTCCTGGCTGACGAGGATAAGATATACTTCCTGGATTCAAGATCGTTACATCATCCCCAATCTCAATATATGGCACATGAGTATGTCCATACATTACAACATCATATCCATATTCCAAAGCATGTTCTCTTAAATAATCCACACCTGAGTTTACATAATAGCCATGTCCATGAGTCACTAATACTTTATAATCGCCAATTCTCACTTCTTCTTCGCTTGGCAGATCTAAGTAGTAATCATTGTTGCCTGCGACCATAACTACTGGGCAGTCCGCTATTTCTCGTATGTATGAATCTCCACGTTCCACATCTCCGCAATGGATCATCATATCGATGTCGCCTACCTGTTTTAAAACTCCCTCGATATCATCATTGCGTCCATGGGAATCACTGATCACCAATATCCTCATAAACTTTCTCCTTGTTTTATTTACAAAACTTCTCGTATACGTCTCAGTGCTTCGCCTCTGTGACTGATCGCATTCTTCTCATCACTGCTCAGTTCGGCACTATACTTCCCATATTGTGGTAAATAGAAGATCGGATCATATCCAAATCCATTCTCTCCTTTGATCTCATATCCTATAATCCCTTCCATAGTACCACGAATTACCTTCGTTTGTCCATCTGGAAATGCAGCTGCGACCGCACAAACGAATCTCGCGCTTCTCTTCTCTTCTGGTACATCTTTTAATCTTTCAAGGATCACACTGTTTTTCTTCACATAAGAAGTATCTTCTCCAAGATATCTGGAAGAATAGATTCCAGGTTCTCCATTTAGTGCATCAATTTCTAATCCTGAATCATCTGCAAGTGTTAACTGTCCTGTGACTTCCATCACTGCTTTTGCTTTGATCAACGCATTTTCTTCAAATGTTTTTCCATCTTCTACAATGTCAATGTCTACTCCTGCTTCTTTCATAGAAATGATCTCGTATTTGGATTCATCAAGGATCTCTCTGATCTCTTTCATCTTATGTTCGTTGCCCGTGGCAAAGATTAATCTCTGTTTCATTATTTTCTCCTTCTTGGCGGTTTCGGTCCAAGGTACTGGTAAAACTCTCCTCGGATCATTCCATTGTAAACTTTACGTTTCTTTGTTGGTTTTCCAAGATATTTTTCTGTATCCTCATAAGAAGTGATGACATACTTAGACCATGTATCCAAGCGGTCAAATGCTTCTTTCATCTCTGTATATAGCTGTGGGAGAGTCTCCTGATCTTCCAGTCGTTCTCCATATGGAGGGTTAGCAATGATAAATCCATATGGCTTTGGATGTCGTAAATCTTTGACCTCTCTTTGCTGAAAATGAATCAAGTGATCAACTTCTGCATCCTGAGCATTCTGTCTTGCGATCTTTAACATTCTTGGATCTTTGTCATATCCCTGAAGATCCATCTCTATATCATGATCAACCAGATCATTTGCCTCATCAATGGTATCATACCATGCTTTCTTTGGCAGGAAATTGCTCCAATGTTCAGATTCAAAAGAACGGTTCATTCCTGGTGCCATATTCATCCCCATCATTGCCGCTTCGATCAAAAATGTTCCACTTCCGCAGAATGGATCGACTAAGATTCGATCCTTATGCCATGGTGTGAGCATAAGAAGAGCTGCTGCCAGTGTCTCACGGATCGGTGCTTCACTGACCAACTTACGGTATCCTCTCTTATGAAGCGGTATACCTGTTGTATCTAAACTAATCGTCACCTGATCCTTTAAAATAAATACGCGGACCGGATAATCATCTCCATCTTCATTAAACCATGATACTTTGTATTTGGACTTCATACGATCAACCATAGCCTTCTTGACAATTGACTGGATATCCGGTGCGCTAAACAATTTACTCTTCGCTGTTGATGCCTTCTTTACCCAGAAACGTCCATTCTCTGGAATATAATCTTCCCATGGAAGTTTCTTTGTTCCTTCAAACAGATCATCAAATGTATATGCTTTAAAAGAACCTATTTTTAATAAGATTCTTTCTGCTGTTCTTAAAAATATATTCGCACGGGCAATCCCATCTAAATCTGTACGAAATGTTATTCGCCCGTCTTCTACTTTAACAATTTCATATCCTAAGTCCAGGATCTCTCTTTTTAATACTGCTTCCAGCCCAAAATGGCATGGTGCAATCAGTTCAACTGTCTTCACTCAATTCTCCTTTGTATTTTTATTCTGTTCCTATTCTACCGTTTTCCTTATTTTTCGTCAACTGTCAACTTTTGTAACATGCTAAGCCTCTGACTTATTTTGTTCTTTTTCTTTCATATAATAATAGACACCACCGATGATATTATAAACTTCAAATCCATCTTTCCTCAAGTGTCTGGCTGCCATCATACTCTGTCCGCCGAAATCACAATAAACAATGATCTTTTTCCCATCCATCTGTTCATAACACTCTTTTAAGATTCCATAGGGACAGCTGATCGCATTTTCTAAATGCCCTTCTTTGTACCGTTCTTCCTCTCTGACATCCATCAAAATATAATGCTTTTTATCTCTTGAAAGCTTGATCCCTTCTTTTAATGATATATTTTCAAATTCCATAAAAGTCCTCTTTTTGTTAGCATATGCACATCACAGACTCTTGGAACTAACAAGTATTTTCTATAGAAAAGAGGAATCCTTATGCCGATTTCACAAGGATTCCTCTTTTCTAATTAGTATTCATCATTTGCATTTTTGCTGCTGTTTGTTGAACTATTCTGACTTTTGTTTTTATTCTGGTTCTTTGATCTGTTAGATCCTCCGCTGTTGCTTGTATTGGAAGACTGATTTTTGTTACTTGAATTCGAACAATTCTTTGCCATGTTCATTCTCCTTTCTTTTTAGTACAGCATTATTTTGTGCGAAATCTCTTTCATATATACACAAAAAAAATTATTTTACTTTTATTTTACTTTTTTTAAAAAAATCACTTGATTTTTTTCAACCAATCATATATCATGAACTTATCGAGGATATGTTTATTTTCGATTATAACCCCTTATTAATTTATTTATACTCCCCTCAAAAAGAGCAGATTTCCCTATCTGCTCTTTTTACTATTTATCTTTAATGTTTTTAAAAATGTACAAATGATTTTATTGACATTTTCTATAGTATGTGTATAATTAAGATTGTTCAAGAACAAAGGCGTTCCGATCATAGGATTGGAGCGCCTTTTTTTGTATATCAATGGTAATTCCTTGGGTCTTCTCCATCGATATACGAAATTCTTTCTTAAGACTTTATACATAACCGCGTACTAGTTTTTGACAAGTTTTTGGCATCTTGCAGACAAGAGTAACGGACACATCATTGACTTGAACACAGACTTGCTATGTTGACTAGAATGAGACTAACAATGACGACTAGAATGAGACTGACAATGGCGACTAGAACGAGACTAGAATGAGACGAATCATAATGACTAGTTTTGAAACTTAAAAGTAAGACCCAGCACAATACCCAAACTACATATGACATTAGAGAAGCCTCGGACAAATGTCCGAGGCCTTTCTCTTTGTATACATTTTTAGATCAATTCCGATTGTTTTACAGCATTTCGTCTGGTTTCTGACGGTCTTCCGGACGCATAAATCCTGCGAGTAAAAGTTGATAACTTCCAAAATAAGAAATAAACATCCACGCCATTCCTGTAAATATCGCAGAACCGGCAGTAACACCAATCGTTTCCACCAGCTCAAATATAACTCTGGCATAAATAGACAGCTTAAAGATCTTTCCAAAGGATACATCTTCTCGATTCTTACGGTCCATTCTTGTTCTCTGATTAAAATATGTGAGCATTGTAATAAAAATACAGACTGTTAAATAAGAAATAATATTTGCGATCCATTGTGTAAAGAACATGATCACAATAAAAATACGGATCATCGGCACCATAGATAGCATTGCCTGATTATTGAATTCAACATTCTTCATATTCTTAAATGAAAAAGTATTCATCATGTTTCCAACAGCTGTATTCTTTACCACCATCTCATTCTTAGCAAATACCAGTTCCATCTGATACTTATTGCTTAAATCTTCAGTTGATACTTTATCCTTGGATGTATCTGCCACAAAATGTACACCGCCGATCTCAAAATCCATCTCCTGATCAACAGATAATGTTCCATCTTTTAATTCAAATGCAGGCAGTCTGTTTAAAATAAAATTCTTCCATCCACCAACACTGACTGTAAATCCTGCAACATCCATTCCATATCCGAGAATCGTTGTGATCAATGTGATCGCTGCAAGAAATAAAATAACTTTCCCTTTTGCAAGGTTAAGAAGTCTTTTGTACTGGCTTGGTTTTAAGCAGGCGATCTTAAACTGCTCAAACCAGCTGATTTTCTCTGATTTGTCCATAAATGATTATTCTCCGTATACAATACTTTTCAGTAATTCGTCCTTCTCTTTTGTTCCTTTGATGATTTCTACTAATTTGGCTGCAAAATCAATCGCTGTTCCCATTCCACGACTTGTAATGATTTTTCCATCTACTACAACTTTATCTGTCTGGTAATCCGCGGATTTTAATTCTTCTTCCATCGCTGGATATGAAGTTGCCTTTCTTCCTTCTAGAAATCCGTATTTTTCAAATACTGTTGGTGCTGCACAGATGGCTGCAAGATACTTCTCGTTCTTATACGCCTTCTGAAGTAATTTTCCAAGTCCTTCATGATCTTTTAGATGAAGCGTTCCTGGCATTCCTCCTGGAAGTACATACATTGCTCCCTCCGCTTCTAATACTTCATGAAACATGATATCTGCTTCAACTTCAATACGATGTGCACCAATGATATTTCTGGAACTTCCGATAGAGACTGTAACTGTTGGAATCTCCGCACGTCGCAGCATATCAACTACAGTTAAACCTTCGATTTCTTCAAATCCATCTGCTAAAAATACAAAAACTTTTCCCATCATAATTCTTCTCCTTTATTCTTTCTATATTATAACATCGTTCTTCTTTTCTTCCTCTTCTTTATTATTACAATAACTTTAAAGAAAAAATGGTAAAAAGTCAACCCGTCTTAGCCTTACTAGTATTTCTTTTCTATTTTCAATTGACATTTTCGTTAAGAATCTGTAAAATAGATTTCGATAAATTATATGTATGTTTCCGTAGCTCAGCTGGATAGAGCGACCGCCTCCTAAGCGGTAGGCCGGGTGTTCGAATCACCTCGGGAACACTTCATGTGCCGGAGACTTATGCCTCGTTTCCGGCACTTTATGTTTATAAGGAGGAATCTCAATGAAAGGTTTATTTATTATCAACCCATCATCCGGTAAACAAAATATTGATTCTATGTTACGAGAGATCATGGCAACATTGATCCTTGATCAAATTTGTTCCCATGTTGATGTTTTTTACACAAAAGGCAAGGATGATGCGAAGAATCGTGCTGCCGAATTAAAACCAGGAGATTATGATTTTATTGTATCTGTTGGTGGTGACGGTACATTAAATGAAGTTACGAACGGTCTGATCTTAAGTGAAAGTAATATTCCTATGGCAATCATTTCTGCTGGAACAGTCAATGATTTTGCTACATATATGAAACTTCCTCAGACTGCGGATGGTTTCTGTCAGATGATCAAAGACTTCCAGACAAAAAAGGTTGATGTTGGACGTGTCAATAACGAATACTTCATCAATGTTCTGGCTGCAGGTATGTTAACAGATATCGCTTACAAAGTTCCAAAAGATAAGAAAGCCGTTCTTGGTAAGATGGCCTATTATCTGGAAGGTGTAAAAGAATTTCCAAAACAGCTTTCACAAAATATGACTTTAACATTTAACAGTAAGGAATATTCCGGAACTGAAGATATCATGTTGTTCTTGGTTGCAAACTCAAAGAGTGTCGGAGGTTTTGCAGACGCGGCCCCTCTTGCATCTGTTTCTGACGGATATTTAGATGTTATGATCATCAAGAAAATGGCACTTCTTACAGAAGCACCAGATCTGATCTTTAAATTATTCCAGGGAGAACATCCAAAGCATCCTTCTATCGAATATTTCCAGACGAAGGAATTATCTGTTCTTCCAACAGAACAAACTGCCGGGATCGCCATTGATTATGATGGTGAAATATTAGAAGAAGGACTCCCAGTCGATATCTCTATCGTACCAGAAGCCCTTAATCTGATCATTTTACGTACAACTAATTAATCTGTACTAATAATTAATGAAGTTTCACAGAACCAATCTGTTTTCCATCATAACTTATGATATATTTATTATCTTTACATTTATATGTAAGTTTGGAAGCAGATTGGTTTTTTTCTAACATCACTGTCACGTCATTTAAATGTTTTAATGGAATCTTATATGGGGATAATTCATTTCCTGTTTTTAAGAAACCATATGTATCATCTTTCAGTACTGTATTCATTGTCTTAAATGGTGCGATTGTCTTATAATTGTTAAATCCATAATTTAACATCTTGATCGTATCTTCATATAACTCATATCCATGTGCACAAAGATCTACTACGATCAGTTCTTGATCTCCTCTCTTGGCAAATGTTACAAGAGTCCCTCCTGCTTTTGTTGTATATCCTGTTTTACCACCTTCAACACCATCATAGTTAAACATTGTTCGTTTCACCATCTTATGATGATTCCAAAGCTCTTTTCCATGTTTATCTTTGTTCGTTGGTGCAATATAATAATTAGGTTTGCATGCAACATAACGGAATGTTTCATTTTCAAGTGCTGCTTTTGAAATCTTTGCCATATCTCTTGCTGTTACATAATGATCATCATCATGCAATCCGTTGGTTGTTACAAAATGAGAACCTGTACATCCAAGTTCTTTTACTTTTTTATTCATCAGTTCTACGAATTTCTTTGTAGTTCCTGCTGTATGTTCTGCTGCTCCGTTACATGCCTCATTCGCAGATTCTAACATGATCGCATTCAGTACATCGATCAATGGAATCTTCTCTCCTGCCTTAATTCCGATATGTGTACTTCCTGGCTCAATGCTGTTAACTGCATAACTTGAAAATGTAACTTCATCATATAAATCTTTGTTATTCTCAATCGCAACCAATGTTGTTAGGATCTTTGTGATACTTGCTGGATAATGACGGTCATCTACCTTCTTTGCATACAAAATCTTTCCTGATTTCGCATCAATAACGATTCCTGATCTTCCATAGATCTTTGGCTGTTTTGCCGTTGTTTTTTCTGCTGTTGCAACACCATCTGCTGCCTGAACATTCACCTGTGGTGTCTGAAGTTGTGTCGCTGCAAACAATGACATGACCGCCATTGCAGTAATTTTCTTGATGATCTTTTTCATGATTTTCTCTCCTTTGTATGTTAGATCAGACCAAATTTCTTCAAGCCTTTTTCAATTCCATCTTCATCAACTCTTGCTGTCTGATATGGTGCGATTTCTAATAATTCTGGTACAGAATTACCCATTGCAACACCATATTTTACATATTTGATCATATCGATATCATTGGCACTGTCACCAAATGCATAAGAATCTTCTCTTGAAATTCCTGTATGATCAAGGATCACTTCTATTCCCTTCGCCTTATTAACACCTAATGGTACAAATTCTACTGAATTTACAGGCTCATGATATGTTCCTTTGTATTTGTGTCCAAGGATCTCTTCGATCTCTGGTTTCTTTGAAAGCTCCATATGATGGTATGTCCATTTTGGAACATCCACTGCTTCATTTAATGGATATAATGTTGTTTTACAGTCTGCTTCTGTTTTATTCTTCATCGCAATATAATAATCATCTGTGTTCTCCGGATCATAATATCCATATTTTTCTCCTTCTAAGATGATTCCGATCTTCTGTTTCTTTCCCCAGTCGATCACTGTCTGTACTTCTTCTGGTGTCATCAGTTCCTGATGCAGGATCTTGCCTTCATACTCTACATAAGTTCCTGCCCCTAAGATCACTCCATCAAATCCCATATGGAAATATTCTTCTGGAATCATTCCCTTGCTTCTTCCCGTGCACATAACGATCTTGTGCTCATTTGCGATCAACCGATTCAATGCATTAACTGTTGATTCTGGAATTCCGATTCTAGAATCATATAATGTTCCATCGATGTCAAAAAATATTATCTTACTCATTGTTTTCCTTGTTCTCCATTAAATATTCTCTATCTGCCAATCAATTGGCGCTAGTCCATGTTCTTTCAAAAATTCATTTGCCTGACTAAAATGATGGCATCCAAAAAATCCTCTATATGCTGATAACGGGCTTGGGTGCGGTGCTTCTAATATCAAATGATTCGGATTATCAAGTAATGCTTTCTTCCTCTGTGCTGGACGTCCCCAAAGCATAAATACGATCGGACGGTCCTGTTGATTCAACACTCTGATCGCCGCATCAGTAAACTCCTCCCATCCAATACCTCTGTGAGAATTCGCACGATGTGCCTGTACAGTCAATACTGTGTTTAACATCATAACACCCTGGTCTGCCCATTTCTTTAGATATCCATTATTCGGAATATAGCATCCAAGATCTTCGTTCAATTCTTTATAAATATTAACCAATGATGGGGGCGCTTCTACTCCAGGTTTTACAGAAAATGACAATCCATGTGCCTGTCCATCTCCATGATATGGATCCTGCCCTAAGATCACAACTTTTACATCCTTTACTGGAGTAAAATGAAATGCATTAAAGATATCGTCAGCTGGTGGAAAGATCAGCTTAGTGTGATATTCATCCATAACTTTTTGGTATAATTTCCTATAATATGGCTTTTTGTATTCTTCTTTTAAATAATCTGCCCAGTCATTCGTAATTGGCGGCATTTTTCGACCTCCTTTTTAAAATCTTTTCCCATTATATCATAATTTGTAGTAAAATAAAATTCGATATGAATATGAAAAGAAAAGGAGGGTATTATTTTGAAGCAAATGAAAAGCTTACTGGAAAATCCCCACGGATTTTCTGTCTCACTTGTATTTGACGGACTGCTTGTCGGAATCTTTGCCGGATGCATTTCTGTCATTTACCGCCTGCTTTTAAATAACGCTGAAAAACTATTATTTACGATCATTGCATTTACTAAAACAAGGCCTTTCTGGATAGCTGTCTGGTTTATCGTTTTGATCGTTATGGGACTGATCGTTGGATGGCTCATGTCTTGGGAAGGCATGGCTTCTGGAAGTGGTATCCCACAGGTTCAAGGAGAGCTGAAAGGTTATTTAAATCAGAACTGGCACCGTGTTCTTTGTTCTAAGATCATTGGTGGAACTTTATGTATTCTTGGAGGTTTATCTCTGGGACGCGAAGGCCCTTCCGTACAGCTTGGTGCCATGGTTGCAAAGGGTATTGCTAAGATTACAAAAAAATCTCAAACCAAAGAACGCTATATGATGACTTGTGGTGCAGGTGCCGGTCTTGCCGCTGCCTTTAATGCACCGCTTGCAGGTGTGATGTTTTCACTGGAAGAATTACAGAAGAACTTTAACAGCTCTATGTTAGTCTGCATCATCTCTGGATGTGTAACTTCCGATTTTATTTCAAAAAATGTCTTTGGATTATCTCCAGTTTTTGATTTTCATTTAAAGGCTGCTCTTCCTCTTGTACATTATTGGATGTTAATACTTCTTGGAATCCTGCTTGGGCTTTGTGGTGCTTTTTATAACTTTATCATGTTGAAAGGACAGGATTTATTTGGAGCAATGAAAAAAATCCCAGCAAAATACCGTATCGTATTTCCTTTTGTAGTATCTGGGATCGTTTGTTACACGCTGCCTTCTATCTTAGCAGGTGGACATGCTATGATCTCTCTGATCACAGGACATACTTTACTTGTCTCTACGATGTTATTATTATTAGTTGCTAAGTTTTTCTTCTCCGCCTTCTGTTTTGGTTCCGGGGCTCCTGGTGGAATCTTCTTTCCACTGTTGATTCTCGGTGCATACCTTGGGGCGATCTATGGAACACTGGTGATTCAGGCAAGTGGAATTCCTTCTTATTACTTAGTGAACTTTATTACGATCTCCATGGCTGGATTCTTTACAGCGATCGTACGTGCACCGATCACAGGTATCCTGCTGATCGCTGAGATGACTGGTACATTTGAACACTTCCTTTCACTGGCAGTTGTTTGTATCATCAGCTATCTTGTTGCACATCTGTTAAAGAGTGAACCAATTTACGAAAGTCTGCTAGGACGAATTCTTGCTAAAAATGGCTTTAAAGAAAGCGAAGATGCTGATCATAAGGTTCTTCGTGGATTTGCCGTTGGCACTGGTTCCATTGCAGCCAAACAGCTTGTAAAAGATATTCCATGGCCAGAACATTGCTTGATCGTTACTTTAAATCGTGGCGATGAAGAGATCATTGCTCGAGGAAGCACTGAAATTCATGTTGGCGATACGATCATTGCCTTGATCGACGATAATTATCTTGGAATGGTCACGGAAAGCATTCAGCTAATCTGCGGTGAGATCATTCCTGAATAATTTTATATTCAATTTACTTTTATTGAGAAAGTTTTCAGTTTTTATATGTTGCGATTGACTAACCTTACTTTTGACTAATAAAATATAAGAAAGAAATACATCATATAAGTTCGAAGGAGGGATTATCATGCAACCATTAACAAAAGTCATGCAGGGAGCGACTTGCACTGTCAAGTGGGCATTAGGCTTACCTGAAACTGTTGAAAAGCTCCGCGAACTGAAGATTGAACAGGGAAGTAAACTGCAAGTTGTTTGTAAAAGCAGCGATTATATGATCATCGGCGTTGGATCAAAACGGTATGCTGTTGGGAATGAAATTGCTGGAAGAATTCAGGTTTAGATAATTATAAAAATAAATAAGAACGAGAAAATCTCCATATAACTTGATTTTCTCGTTCTTATTTTGTTTGTATTTGCATCATAAATCAATACTCGTATTGTTCAGGATATCCCCTGCCTGTTGATTCTCTCAAGTCCATCGACATCATGATCTGCATGTCTTCCTTTGATAATTCAAAATCAAAGATATCCGCATTCTGTATGATCCGTTCTTTGTGGACAGATTTTGGAAGGCTTACGATCCCTCTCTGCAAATGCCAGCGTAAGATGATCTGTGCAGGTGTTTTATTGTATTTTTTAGCAATAGCTACGATTTCTGGTTCTGAAAGCTGTTTTCCTTTGCCTAGAGGTCCCCATGCTTCTACAACAATATCATGTTCCTGGCAATAATTTACGGTCTCTTCCTGCACAAGGAATGGGCAGATTTCAATCTGATCAACCGCTGGTGCAATGTTAGCTGTTACTTCTAATTGTTTTAAATGTTTTGGACGAAAATTGCTGACTCCTATATTCTTGATCAGTCCTTGTTCATAATATTTCTCAAGAACTTTCCAGGAACCTTTGACATCATTGATCGGCCAGTGTAATAAATACATATCCACATATTCAAGTCCAAGCCCTTTTAATGTCTTTTCAAATGCAGCTTCTTGTTTTCCTTCTACCATATCTTCGTACCACATCTTACTTGTCACAAAGATTTCCTCTCTTGGGATCTCGCAATCTCTGACAGCTGCTCCAACCAGCGCTTCATTCTCGTAATAGGCTGCTGTGTCTATATGACGATAGCCTGATGATAATGCATCAAGACATGCCTGATATGCTTCGTCCCCGCGGCTGTCCCAGCTTCCGAGTGCCATCACTGGTATTTCATTTCCATTGTTTAATTTAAACGTTGAACTTACATTCATGTCTTCCTCCTTGTATCTGTTATCTTTGTCTTTATACTACAACTGGAACCATCGTCCCTTGATAGTTCCTATTATAATCGATTTCTTGCTATTTATAAATGCAAATGATAAAATCAACATAACAGGCAATGGAAAGGAGCGTGTACAGAAATGGATAGGAAGCTGAAACTGCCCATAGGAATTGATAATTTTGAAAAAATTCGAAAAGAAAATTTCTATTATGTAGATAAAACAAAGCTGATCGAACAACTTCTTGAACGATGGGGAGAAGTGAATCTATTTACAAGACCACGCCGTTTCGGAAAAACATTGAATATGAGTATGCTGAAGTATTTCTTTGAGATTGGGACCGATCAAACATTATTTGATGGACTTTATATTTCAGATAATCCGCAGCTAAAAGAAGAATACATGGGAAAATTTCCAGTCATATTTCTTTCTTTAAAAGGAGTCGAAGGCCTTACGTTCGAAAATGCAAAATATCGATTGATGCAGCTAGTTGGAAGGGAAGCTAATCGTTTTCATTTTTTATCAGATAGTGATCGACTGACAGAAGATGATAAAAAAATATATCATGCAATGATTTCTTTGAGTGATGGAATGTATTCGATGAATGAAGAAGTATTGATCTCATCCCTAAAGATATTATCAGAATTGCTATATAAGCATTATGGGAAGAAAACCATCCTTTTAATTGATGAGTATGATGTACCTTTAGATAAGGCATTTCAGAACGGATATTACAAAGAAATGACAACATTGATCCGAGGAATGTTTGGAGAGGCACTTAAGACAAATGATTCTTTGCAATTTGCAGTATTAACAGGCTGTCTTCGTGTTTCAAAAGAAAGTATTTTTACAGGACTTAATAATTTTAAAGTCGTATCTATTACAGATTCACGCTTTGATGAGCAATTTGGATTTACTGATGAAGAAGTTCAAAGGCTATTAGCTGATTATCATTTGAAAGATCATATAGAAGAAACGAAAGAATGGTATGATGGTTATCATTTTGGAGATACCGATGTATACTGTCCATGGGATGTTGTCAATCATGTAGACTGCCTTCTGGAAGATCCGAATGCAGAGCCTCAATCCTACTGGATCAACACAAGTGGAAATGATCTTGTAAAAAGATTTATTGATAAAGCTGATAAGACAACCAGAAATGAAATTGAACGATTGATTGCGGGTGATATGATAGAAAAATCAATTCGAATGGAATTGACTTATGATGAGATTGATAACAGTATTGATAATCTTTGGAGTATTTTATTTACAACAGGATATTTAACACAGCAAGGAAAATCAGAACGAGGAGTATATCGTCTGGTGATTCCGAATAAAGAAATCCGAGAAGTTTATATTTTACAGATTCAAGAATGGTTTAAGGACAGCGTTTTGCATAACAGAGAACCAATAAACCAGCTTTTAAAAGCAATCAAAGAAGGTGATGCCGATACAGTTGAAAAAGACTTAACGAAGATTCTTGTAAATACGATCAGCATCTTTGATACGAAATCCAGAAAAGAAGAAAAAGAAATTTTTTATCATGGAATTGTTTTAGGATTATTACGATGTGAATCTGAATGGCTGATTCAATCAAACATAGAATCTGGAGATGGACTGGTAGACATTCTGATCGAGACAGAGGATCCAGATGCAGGAATCATAATAGAACTAAAATATGCCCAAACATTTCAGGGACTTTCTAAAGCTTGCGAAAATGCAATGCGGCAGATTAGGGAACGCAGGTATGATGAACGGTTAAGAAATGAAGGACGAAATGATATTCTTGCATACGGAATTGCTTTTTGCAAGAAAAAATGTAAAGTGGTTGTGGAACGGCTGTAGAGAATAAAAAGAAAGCTTTGATCGGTGGGATAAATGCTGTCTTCCATACACACCACTTGAATTTTTCAATCTTGTAATTGTCCACTCTATAGACTTCAGGTATATGATAAAAAATAAATAAGCAACCGAAAGCGATGCATTGGAATTTTGCCATATTTTGAATAAATTCGCAGCCCAATTGGACGAATGTCTGAGCTTCAAAGACTTTGGTCTTAGACAAAACTTCAGAGCGAGTTTTCGTAGGAAATTGGGCGAATCAGCGATTTGTTCAAAATATGAGCAAAATTCCACCGCATCGCTTTCGGTTGCTTATTTATTTTTTATCATATACTCAAAATCTACAGTTGGCCAACTTACAAATTAAAATTTTTTAAAATGATCAAGCAGTATCTTCTCTGCTTCTGGATTCCACAATCCACCATGTCGTTTACAAGATTCATCTAATTCTCCAAAGACTGGATCTTTCTCAGCTAATTTCCCAAAGTCCTCTATTGCTGTCAATGGCAGGTTGATCTGTGGGTATGTAATCTTCTTTGATCCTGGTATCTTCTTTAAATATAATGTTGTATCGACAATCGCATTGATTCCTCCAATGTGTGTGATTCCAACTGCTGGATTGATCTTACCTGTTGTGATCAGGTCTAAGGCTTCGATCAGGTCTGAACGAAGTCCTCCAGATGAACCGATCAGTTTAGTTTTTAAATAATGGCTTCCGTATATATTCATTCCAGCACGATAATTTTTATCTGCTGTTGATGCATAAATATTCATGCAGCCATCCATTGCCATAATACGATTCCCTATTTCAGCTACACATTTGGGTGGTGCATAGACAAACACATCATCGTATCCTTTTTCATTGGTTATTGCCAGTAACACTGGAACGGAGTCTGTAAACATCGATGGATTGATATAATAAAGCTCTATTCCATGCCTGGTTCCTTCCTGCATCGGTATCATTTTCCTTACTTTTTCCAAACGCTCTTGATTCGTATCTGTGATCACGAGTCTTCTTGGCTTTTTCTTCATTCCAAGGACATAACGGATTGCCATTAGTCCCATGGGACCGGCTCCTCCAAGGATGATGGTATTCCCACCTTCTTTAATTCCAGATATATGATCGTGGGTTCCCTCTTTACTGTGATAGTTTGAATGAAAACTTCCCACTATACTATATAAAGCCTGAGCCTGTGCAAGTTCATAGAATGAATCTGCTTCATATTGCAACAAACATCCTTTCTCAATTACATCTGCTGGTATGATACAGTATGTTGCTGCACCTCCAAAATAAGGGTAAGAATATCCTGGTGATTCGATCTGGTGAGGAATCTCTGGTACTAATACAAATTGTTTTCCTTCCTGATAATCCTCTTTCCATCTTGTTCCGACTTTTGCTATCGTTCCAGAAAATTCATGTCCGATCAGTACAGGATTCTTTTTAATATTCTTTGGTACTCTTAAATGTCTCTGTGCCAATGTGATCTCTTTTAAAGTTGACACTGCAATTCCGTTACATTCTATCTTCAAGAGAATCTCATCTTCAGCTATCTCAGGGATCTCAAATTCTTCCAGACGTATATCTTTGACTCCATAAAGTCTGACTCCTTTAACTTTCATAACCTTCGCCCCCTAAACTTAGTCAAATATTTATGTCTTGTTAAATTTAATTAATTTTTTTCATTATAACATATTCTCAAACTTCTGTCTGCGAATTCATAAAGATCTGAATTGTTATGGAGTCTTTTCTTTATTTTTGATTTTTACTATATAAAAATGCTGCGATCCAGGAGGTCACTGGAACTGCCATGATAACTCCGAGACTTGATGATAATCCCTGCATGATTTCAATCCCTACGGAATACATATTGATCACCTGTTGATATTCGTAATTGTATGCAAAGATAAATACTAATGTGTTGATCGATCCACCCGTAAATGCAAGAATCAATGTATTGGTCATTGTTCCCATCATATCTCTTCCGACATTCATTCCTGATTGAAACAGTTCTTTTAACATCATCTGTGGATTTTGTTCTTTTAATTCATTGAGTGTAGAGGCGATTGACATTCCAACGTCCATGACTGCACCTAATGATGCGATCAAGATTCCTGCAAATAACAATTCACCAATTTTTATGTCTGTCATTTCTCCGACATAGACCAAATTCTCTATATCAGACACATTATATCCGGTGATCGATGTCACTTGTCCAAAGATCAATGCAAATGCTCCAGAAAATACCACACCTATGATCGTTCCAAGCATCGCGGCTACTGATTTCTTCGTAATTCCATCAACCATACACATCGTCACAACTGTTGTAAATGCGACCACTAATACAGCCGCCAGTATCGGGGATATTCCTTTGTAGATCATCGGAAGAAAAATAAAAAAGATACAAAGCATTGTAAATACCAAGCTTAATATTGATGAAATTCCTTTTCTTCCACCGACTGCAACCACGATTGCTACAAACACTGCTGCCATCAGCCATACCATAGGTCCTCTGTTTACACTATATACAGACGCCAGCAACTCTCCTTTCGATTCATTAATGATCGCTATGACTTTCATTCCTTTTTTACATTTTGCACCAAATAAATAACTTTGAGAGCTTGTTGCCTGTATTATTTTTCCTTTATGATCCCCTGAGAGAAGTTTTAATTCTACGGTTTGTTTTCCACTTCCACTATTTGATAAGTTTCCAGAGATCACGTTTGTTACTTCTGCTTTTTCAAAATTTCTTCCATCTGTATCTAGAAGTTTTGTCTTCTCAATTCCAGAAAAAGAAAAAAACAGCAGAAGAAAGAGAATGCCTGCGATCAGCAGACACACTCCTTTCATCTGTTTTTGTTTCATTGTTATTTCACAGTCACTTTCAGAACTTTGCTGTAAGAACCGTAGATTTTCTTACCTTTAACTATTTTGTATGCACGAACCTTTACATAACATTTTTTCTTTGATCTTAATGACTTGATCGTATAAATTGTTTTTCTTGTATTTCTTGTCTTTGCTTTTTTAAAGTTCTTGTTTGATGCATATTTAATCTGATATCCAGATACAGATGCTTTTTTGATCTTAACTGTTACTTTCTTTTTGCCAGCTTTTAATTTTGCAGATGCTTTTGCTACTACAACTTTCTTCTCTGCTGTTGATTTCTTTACTGTTGCTGGTTTTGTTGTTGCTTTCTTTTCTAATCCTGCTTTTGCATTTGTCAGAACTTTTAATGCATTTTCAACTTCATCTTTTGTTGCTTTTTTGTCTGCTGCAACTTCTTTGGCTCCTGTAAGTGCCTGTTCAAAGACTCTATAGCTTTCCGTTGTATATGCATCTTTTTGCTTTACAATGCTTTCAGATGCTTTAATTTCTGCATTAAGTAATGTCGTATCCCCTTTGCTCTTTGTGATAGAAAATGTTTCATCAATCTTTTCATCATTATCTGTACGATATGTATTGATCGTTAAACTATTTTCTGTTACATCAACAACTGAATATGTTGGGACATCTTCCTGCCAACGGTGTGCAATATATGTCTGCTGTCTTGGTACCAGATCATAATATTTACTTCCTGAAGAAGAACCTGCTGTCATATAAAGGACACCTTCTGGATTGATTACAGAGCTTCCCTGTTTTTTGACAGTCTCAATTGCTTTTTCATCCATGATACTTTTAAGATATGTTAAGTATTTCTGATCTTTTTCATCTGTGCTGTCATTTTTAATATTTCCTGGTGCCACTGTTTTTGTCGTTGGATTTTCACCCGCATCCATATCTTTCTCTAATTCTGCATCAAATTCATCATCTGTATAATCATTCGCTTTTGTTCCACCTAATAACATTTTAGATCTTGAATAAGCATGATCATGACCTGTTAATACAGCATCAATATCATTTTGTTCGAAAATCGGTGTTAACTGATATCTTAAATTTGTGATCTCTGGCTCATTAGAATGTTCTGCTGATCCATAAATATCCTGATGCAGTGTTACGATTCTCCATTTACAGTCTTTATTCGCTGCAACTGTCTGCTCAATAAACTGTTTATGTTCTGCTACATTTGTATCCTGTGTATTTAACATGATAAATAATGCATTTCCATATTTGAAATAATAATCTCCACCGACTACCTTATTACTTCCAAGTTCACTTGCATTTGTTCTGTTAAAATGGTATGTATAGTTTGCATTATCTGCATCATGGTTACCTACTGTCGTTGCCACTGGAAGTGATTTTAATGCTTCTGGACTTAAATATCCTGTATACTCAATTTCACTTTTTGATGCATCTTTGTTTGGTAACTTTTTCTTTGTTGTCTGAATCTGGTCACCTGCGGATACAACAAAACTTAACTGATCATCTGTCTTTTCTAATGCTGCGTTTAAAGTAGAAGACCAGTTAAATGCATCACTCTTTACTGCATTTGACTGTGCATCGTAAAATTCTTTCGTATCTTTTCCCTTTAATTCATTTGAAGATCCGATCTGTGGGTCACCTACAAATGCAAATGAGAAATTGTTTGTAGATTTTGTCGTGTATTTAGCTGGCTTTGTATAGCCATTTCCATTGTCGTAACTATAATAATATGTTTTGTTTTCTTTTAATCCTGTTGCTGTTACTTTATTAGAATTATAAGTTTCCCCATTGTTATCCCGTTCATCTTTTACTGCTGTTTGTTCTGCCTCGTACACCTTGGCATTTTTCATATTATGTCCTTCACCAATAATCAGTTTTGGAACATTTGCATTTGAATGATCATCATTTGTCTGCTTTGGTGTATACCATGCAAAATTCAACTCCGTTGCATTGCTTCCTGGTGACAATGAAATTTGTGTCCAGTCATTTTTTAAAGTTTCCCATTCTTTCTCCCAACGATTCCACTGTGCCGTTGTTCCCATTGTCTGTGCAATATCTGCTGCATTTGTCTTGCCATCTGGAGCGGCACTTGCAAATACTGGTGCTACATTTGTTGCAGAAAGTGTCAATGCTAATGCACTGATCATCATTTGTTTTCTCCAATTAGATCTCATATATACCTCCTGATACCTTTGTCTTTTCATATCTTTCTGACTCTTAAAGGATTCTATCATATATATGTAAATTCTAATTGCATTGAATCGTAAATAATATGTAAAAAAAGATTCTGAAATATCAATCTATCTCAGAATCTTTTTGATGATGTTATATTAACTTTTTGTGTTATTTACCTTGATGTTCTAAGGCTGCTTCTACAAATCCTTTAAATAATGGATGTGCTTTATTAGGTCTTGATTTAAACTCAGGATGTGCCTGTGTTGCCACAAACCATGGATGTTCTGGAATCTCTACCATCTCTACGATTCTTCCGTCTGGTGAGCATCCGGATAACATCATTCCATTCTCCTGAAGGATATCACGATATTCGTTATTTACTTCATATCTATGACGATGTCTTTCGTGAATCTCTTTCTCTCCATATAATTCATATGCTTTGGATCCTTCTGTTAATACACATGGGTAAGATCCTAAACGTAATGTTCCACCAAGATCTGTGACTCCATCCTGATCTGCCATGATATGAACCATCGGATGTGTTGTGTCTGGATTAAATTCCTGACTGTGTGCATCAGAGAATCCTAAGACATGTCTTCCGAATTCTACTAATGTAAGCTGCATTCCTAAGCATAGTCCAAGATATGGGATCTTGTTTTCTCTTGCGTATTTGATCGCACAGATCATTCCTTCAATTCCACGATCTCCGAATCCACCTGGAACTAAGATTCCATGAACTCCACCTAACATCTCATCGACATTGTAAGAGCTGATTCTCTCTGAATCTACCCAGCGGATCTTCACATCTGCTGAATTTGCGACTCCAGCATGCTCTAAGGATTCTACGACACTGATGTAAGCATCGTGTAAAGATACATATTTACCAACTAATGCGATCTCTACTTTATGTTCTGGATGTTTCCATGCATTGATCATCTTCTTCCAGTCATCAAGATCTGGATCTGGGCATGGCATGTTCAGACATTCACATACTTCATGTGCTAGATGTTCTTTCTCCATCATCAAAGGTACTTCGTATAATACTTCTGCATCTAAGTTCTGAATAACTCTTGAACGTTCAACGTTACAGAACTGCGCGATCTTTCTCTTGATTCCATCATCTAATGGATAGTCTGAACGGCATACAAGGATATCTGGCTGGATTCCCATTCCCTGTAAGTCTTTGACACTTGCCTGTGTTGGTTTTGTCTTTAATTCTCCTGAACTCTTTAAGTATGGAATTAATGTTACATGAATTAAAATACAGTTTTCATGTCCCACTTCATGCTGGAACTGTCTTAATGCCTCTAAGAATGGCTGACTTTCGATATCTCCTACAGTTCCTCCGATTTCAATGATCGCTACTTCCTGATCGCTTGGATCTTCACTTCTGTAAAAACGGCTCTTGATCTCGTTTGTTACGTGTGGGATTACCTGTACTGTGTTACCACCATAATCTCCACGACGTTCTTTGGATAAGATACTCCAATATACTTTACCTGTTGTAACGTTTGATTTCTTATTCAGTCCTTCATCGATAAATCTTTCATAATGTCCAAGGTCTAAGTCAGTCTCTGCTCCGTCATCTGTTACGAAAACTTCTCCGTGCTGGATTGGGTTCATTGTTCCTGGGTCAATGTTGATATACGGATCAAACTTCTGGCTTGTGACATGATAGCCTCTGGCTTTTAGTAATCGTCCCAGAGAAGCTGCTGTGATTCCTTTACCTAATCCAGATACAACTCCTCCTGTAACAAATACATACTTTACTGGCATGTTTCTTCCTCCTATATGTGAATTTCTACTACTTTCTTATATTATCCCATTCAAAATAATATCATATCATATTATTTTTGATTTGTCATTGTGATTTGTTAAAAATAATGAAAAGGATTCTTATGTTTCTATATCATAGAATCATAGGAATCCTTATTTTCATATTTTAAAAATCGAAAGTGCTCACATCACAACTTAGATAGAGGATTGCAGATAAATATAAAATGATTGTTGATGATGATAATCTAAAATACAATTCTTTCGAGATTCTATGGGGTATGGGCGATGAACAATCGCAGGAAAACCGTAGTTCTCGAACTGTTTATTAAGGGGAGTTTGTGCTGTAAGCACTTTCTACCCATAATTTACCATATCATTTTATATTTGTCAATTATTTCCTTTACTTTTTTTGTAAAAATTTACATAATTATTATTTTCATTATGATTGATCAATGATATTACCTGATTTTTACTATTTCCTTTGCTGTATGTCCAGCTTCCTAACTTACCGCTCTGTGGCGTTTTCTTGATCATAAATGTATTTAACCATTCTTGTGCATCCTTGGATGAGATACCCATTTTTTCGAAACAGCCTTTTAAGAATATCTTTTCTTCTTTTGTGAATCCTTTGAATGCCTCTGTTTCATCCCAGTAGATCAACATCTGTTTGATCTTGTGATCTTGCAAAAAGATCTGAACATTTTTCCTTGCATATAATTCTTCATCATTATAAGAACGAAGAATAACTTCATTCGCAGCTGATCCACTATGATCCGATATAGCTGTCCACATTTCTCTGCCACTTTGTGGAAGGTCAGATAGATTACTCCTAAACCCAATCACTTTGTTAAAATCAAATCGAATGATAAAACGTTTGTAATTATACAGACATGTTAATCCATTTTTCTTGAATGTATGCCATTTGTCTGTATTATGGAACAAGTATGTTTTATCTCCAACTTTTACTTTAATCCCTGCTGTATCTTTTTCGCATTGTTCCATCCATTTTTTGATTCCTTTGTATCCTGAATTTTCCATCGTATTGATCAATTTGGAGTTTTTCATATAATACTGGGATGTTCCATTGATACATCTCTTATGATTTTCATTTGTTGCATACAAAAGACCGTCTTTGTAATTCCAATTGAGATTCTGAATTTCTTGTTTTTCTGAATCTGTAAGCTTTTGATAATTTTCTTCGAATGTATTGTCTGGTCTTTGAATGATATCATAAAATCCGTCAGTATTGTAACTGTCGAAATCTACGTCAGAATCAATATCTTCATCCGATTGCTGTATTGAAAATCTACGAAGAACGGTGTCTTCTGCTCTTAAACGCAGCTCATACTCACCCGTTTTATCTTCCAGGATACTCGTCTTCCATACTTCATAACTTCCTATGTCATTTAAAAGAGTCGAACTTTCATCGTCTGATTTCATCATCTTATAAAATTTTTTCAGCCATTGCTCATTTTTTATTTCTCTTCTGTCTTCTGAAATCTGATCGATCTTATCTTCTGTGATAAAATTGTTTTCATTTGCTGACAGACTGATCGTTGATACGAACTGTTTTTTGCTTGTCAAAGGATAGATAAGTAGTCCTGCTGCCATACAAAATCCAAGAAGAATCGCTATTTGTTTAATTCTTTTTCTTTTCTTAAATGATACGCTATACCATTTTCTCTGTAATTTTGACGGATGACGGTAAAGTACGATTCCGATCGTTGCCAATAAAGCTAGAAGGATCAGTGGTGATAATATGATAATATAACCAGTTGCAGTTGAATAATACATTATACTGCCCTCCTTTTCTTACGCTTTTCTACTATATAATATATGATCGTTGCGATCACTGCTGCCAGAATGCCGCCTGTGTATGACTGAATCTTGAACCCTGTCACTACAATGAATAATGAAACACAGAATGGGAAGATCCATACAAACAGATGCTCCATCCATGGAAAATACATAAAATTATTCCTCTTTGCCATATCCGACTTTTGAAATACATAAAATGCAACTCCAAAAAATACTGCGATCAATACGATCTGAATCAGAAGGATCTGTGCAAAATGATCAAACGAAGCCATCGTCACCAGCTGGTTCACACCTTTATCCCATATAAACTGTTTTGTGATCGGTCCATTTTCAAAAATTGCAGCCATCCACCAGCCATGATATATTGTATCTGGGAATGATAATACTTTTGGCATCATATAATCCATAAAGTTTGGAAATAACATTGCTCCGATTCCGATCGCTCCTGCGATCCATGGTCTTTTGCAGATATTCTGAAAAAATATAGCAATGGCATAGATGAGTGTCAATGATACCCATATAAATAGAAGATACGCACACAAATGTATGATGTTATCATTTCCAAGAAGTACTGCTCCGTTTTTACATACGGATAGATTCATCTCATACCATGACTGTGCTTTTGTTCTCATCATGATCATTCCGAATGAAAGAAAAAGCCATGGAATCGTATATGTCATCATTCCTGTGATCGTCCTTGTCAGAAAAATCTGACCTCTTTTGATCGGAAGCTGCATTAAAAATTCTCCACATTTTGATGTACTGCTTTCCCGATACTGTATTACCGCTACAAAACTAACCGGTATCATAAGAACGATAATGAACATTTCATAGTATTGATCTAATGTTCCTAAAAACAGATTGCCATAATTATTATAAATGCCTCCATAAAAATTATTGATCTGATCTGCAGTTCCTGAAATATCGTTTGCGATCACATATTGTAATATGAAACATATCACTATGGTATACACTAATGTTATGGCTAGCAGATTTCGTTTTTCATGATTAACAAGCCCTCTCATAACATTTCCTCCTTATTGTCTGAATAATCGATACAGCAAAATATGTGATCACTAATATCACTACCAAATATATAAACCAATGTACTGCATTTAATTTCTGTATGATCAGTTTATAACTATCTGATGAACACATAAATTCTTTTCCCCATGCGATCAATCCATAAATTCTGGTTCGAAGTGTCTTGTCATACTTAAATATATAAACATATATCTCATGATTACTTAATGCATTAAAACACAGGATCGTGATCACTATCGTCGTGATGACTTTATTCTGCATCCCTGATAACCTTGTTAACATTCGGTTCTGTGCCTGCTCCTGCTTGATAAACTGTCGTTTTGCAAACCAGATACTAAAGACTCCTGCTGCAAATAAAACGGCAATACAGATGATCGCAGAATTTACATATTGTGCTTTCCAGATCGGATTGCTCTCCAAGCTATTTGTATCAAGCTGAAAATTTAATGGATATAAAAATGTTCTGCCGAATCTTCCATAGATAACCCACTCGAGTATCGCAAATCTAGAAGATCTTACCTTAAACAGCAACTGGAGTAAAAATGCCAGATTCTGAAGGATCATCGGCAATATCACATAAAATGTAACGACTGCTATGACAAGTCCTTGCCAGATATATGCTGTCACGATCAATGAAACCTGTATCAGTGCACAAAATACAAAACAAATTACTGCATTCCATAATGTGCATATGATCACATTCGTGATTGATTCCGCATTCGGAATCGTTGCGATCTTCATTGCAAAGAAAATTCCATAGATGATCTCTGCGAACAAAAGTGATATATGCAGTTTTGTAAGACTCTTTTGGTAAATGTCTTTCTTTGTCCATGGAAGGCTGTAGATATATTGCTGTTTTTTATTTTGCTGCAGTTGATATACAATTCCTGCTGATAATGCTGCAAATAAAATTATGATCAAAAGCCATCCATTGACAAGATCATCCATCATCGTCTGTGGCAGTCCATCCTCCGGATATTTGATATTCCATGCGGAAATCCCATATAACAATGCTGCTGGTGGAAGTACCAGATTATATTTTCTAAAAAATTTCATCTCCAAGTTCCTCCTCTTAGCGGTTGCTGTAGACGAATACTTCTTCTAAACTTAATGGAATTTCCTCTACTACAATCGCTCCTGCTTGTTTTAATGCCTCATGAATTGGCTCTCCATACCCTTCTAATATTACTGTGTATACACTTCCAAGATTAGAATACGTGATCACTCCCGGAAGTTCTTTGAAGATCTCGCTTCTTGATTCTTCAAATACAACCTGTAATTTTGTAAATCGTTCTTTCATCTGATCCATTGTTCCATGATAAAGGATCTTTCCGTCCTTCATCATACTTGCGGAATCGCAGAAACTTTCTAAATCCTTTAAATCGTGTGATGAGATCAGAACACTCATCCCATTCATATCGACTTCATTGACAATAAAATCTTTGATCTGTTTCTGTGCGATCACATCCAGTCCTGACATTGGTTCATCCATGATCATCACTTTTGGATGGATGGACAGATTCAACATCGAAGCTAATGACATTGCCTGTCCTTTAGATAATTCTTTGATTCTTTTGCTTACATCTAATCCGATACTCTGATTGTAGTCCCTAAATACTTTCTCATCGAATGTTGGGTAGATCTGTTTATAAAATTCTACCATCTCATCGATATGATACCCTTCAAAATACTGGTTGCTGTCCGCAACATATCCTACCTGTGCTTTTACTTTTGGATTCTCGAAAATTTCTTCTCCACAGACCAGAATCTGTCCTTGATCCTGTTCATAAATTCCTGTTAGACATTTGATCAGTGTTGTCTTTCCACATCCATTGCGTCCTACCAGCCCATGAATGCTTCCCTCTTCTATATCCAGGCTGATTCCATGAAGAATCTCATTCTTTCCATATGATTTTTTCACGTCCTTTAGTTCGATCACTTTCATATCCTATCCCTCCAAATCCTGATAGATCTCATGTATCAGGCTTGCTATCTTCTCTTCATCATACCCTTCATAACGAAGCTCACTTAATATCTCTTTTAAACTTGTCTTGATCTCCTGCATCTTTCCTTTGTCTACCTCTTGTGAAGCATTCTCTGCCAAAAATGCTCCCTTTCCTCGTATTGTTATAATTACTTTCTCTTTCTCCAACAACTGATATGCTTTCGCTACAGTGTTGGGTGTTACACTGAGACTTAATGCTAATTTACGAACGGACGGCAAAGCATCTCCAGGTTTTAGATATCCTTTCCACGCTGCTTCTTTTACTTGTTCCATGATCTGTTCATAAATTGCCTTGCCACTGGCAGGGTTGATTCGAAACACACCTGTACCTCCTTATTGTTTTTGTCGTACTGTATGCCATACTGTATTAGCTGTACTAACTGTACCATTTCATATGATACAGTTAGTTTATATACTTTTTTCTTATTTGTCAATAACTTTTTTAAAAATGTCAAGAAAATTTCCTATGAAATGAAAAAACCTCAAAGCTTCTTTCCGAAACTTTGAGGTTCTTCCTAAACAAATTGTATGAATATATAGAGGGTTCATTGCTTTCGCAATATAAATCATTCTTATAACAGGCTCTTTGCTGTGCTTCCAATGGTTGTGATGATGAAATAACAGCTGGTTGCTCCTGCATCAAGAACACCTCGAGAGCGTTCTCCAAGGCGGCTTGCTCGTCCGATCTTGGCTACAAGATCTTTTGTAGACTGCCATCCTTTTTCTGCTGCTGCATTCATAGCATCCAAACATTCTGCAAAATCTTTTCCTGCTTCTTTTGCTTCTACAAATGCTTCTTTTGCTGGAATCAATGTATCTAGCAGTGATTTGTCTCCTACCTGTGCAGGGCTGATATCCTGAATTCCTTCTACAGAGGCTGTGATCATTTCTGCGAATACATCTGCTGTGATCTCTTCTTCATCTTCACATGCCTGAGCCATCTCATCAAATAACATTCCATACAGAGGTCCCATTGATCCACCGATATCTTCTAACAGTGTCTCACCTAATGTTGTCAGTCCTTCTGACAAATTATATGTAGTTCCTTCTAATTTCTTCTCGCACATCGTAAAACCTTTGTTCATGTTGATCCCATGATCTCCATCTCCGATCTTACCATCAATCTCACTTAAGTAATCTCTTTCTTTCTGAATTGTCTTGATCAGCTGGTCTACGATAACTCCTGCATCTGCGTTTTTAAAACTTGACATAATTTCCACCTCTTTGAATTAATGTTGTACTTTTCTTATCTGTGTTTATTTTAACATACAATCTTTTTTACCTGAAATGATTTTCAGTTCAAATATGGTGCTCATTATGGTGCTATGTTTCACTCTGGGTTGTTGTTGGTTTATATAACGTACTCTAAAATCGCTTCAGGTTTCTCTACAATATATGTAGCATTATTTTCTCTTAACTCCTCTGCTCCTCGAAATCCCCATGCTACACCTATCGTATCCATCTTGGCATTCTGTCCTGTTTCCATATCTGTTTTTGAATCACCAATATATAAAACTTCTTCTGCTGGCAAATTCATATGATTAGCAATCTCTAATGCCGCGCTTGGATCCGGTTTCTTAGGAATTCCTTCTCTTTCACGTTCCCCATACACTGCAATCCATGAAAACTGTGAAAAATATTTATTTACCAGCGCATTCGTATAATCTCCACGTTTATTGGAATTTACTGCAATTTTAATTCCTTTTTCTTCTAAAGTTCCCAGTAACTTAAGAATTCCTTCATACGGAATCGTTTTGTTTAAATATCTCTTCTGATATGCTTTTGAAAATTGATCAACTGCCTCATCAAGAAACATTTCGTCTTTCTGTTTCTCTTCTGGCAATGCTCTCTGGATTAATTTACGAAATCCATTTCCAACCATCATCTTACATGCTTCGCTATCATATTCTTTCCATCCATAGATTTTCATTACATCATTGACACTGTCTGTAAGATCATTGATCGTATCTAATAAAGTACCATCTAAATCAAAAATGTATGCTTTAAACATCACTTCTCGCCCCGCAAATCTATCCCTAACTGCTTCATCTCCCAAAACAACATACTCACTGGCAGGCCGACCACATTGTTGTAGTCTCCATAGATTTCTTTGATATAGACGGAAAAATCTCCGCGTATGTCATAGCTTCCAGCCTTGTCCATGGGATCTCCCGTAGCTACATAGGCACGAATTTCCTTCTCATCTACCGGATAAAAGGTTACATCCGTTCTCCTGGAAAAAGTCTTTGTGATTTCCTCTTCCTTGTCACGAACAATCACCGTGACTCCCGTATACACCTGATGAGTATTGCCCTGAAGCAGCTTCAATGTCTCCACTGCCTCTTCTTCATCCCTGGGCTTTCCCAGGACTCTGCCCTCATAGGCCACCAAAGTATCTGAGCCGATCACGATCACGTCCTGGCCTGTCTTCGACGCCACACTGGCCGCTTTTTGCCAGGATAAATTCTCTACGATCTGAGCCGGTTCTTTCTTCTCTATATGTTCTTCCTCTTGGCTCGGCATCACTTGAAAATGCACTCCCGCTTTCTCTAGTAATTCCCGCCTTCTCGGAGAAGAAGAAGCTAAAATAATCTGTCTCATGGCACTCTCCACTTTTAAATTGTATTTGTTCCATAATCTATAAGTCTACAGGATTCATGCTTTTTCGCACGTATTATTATAGCCGCTATGCCCTCTCCCTGCAAGACATTTGTTACAGTTTATAGCAGTTGTTCTTCTCCAAAAATCCCCCTTTTCTTTTTCATACAAAAGTATTACAATGTTAGATATAGTATGTCTAAACAAATGACTGACATTTTTTATCAGAAAGGAGACTGTTACCATGTCAAAGCTTGGTAAAATTTTGAGTCTGGCTGTTGTCGGCGCCGCCGCTGGCGCTGCTGTCTATTACGCGCAAAAATCCAAAGAAGAAAAAGGCCGCGATTTCGCGTCAGATTTTGAAGACCTATTTGAAGAGGAAGAGGATCTTTGGGAAGAGGTTCCTGAGACAGAAGAAAAAGATTCCGCTCCAAAACAATACATCAAAATTGCGGCTGAAGCCGCCGGTGAAATGAAGGAGATCGCAAAAGATACCGCTCAAAAAGTAAAAGAAATCGCAAAGGATACTGCTGAAAAAGTAAAGGAAGTGCAGTTCGAAGAAGACCCTTATATGGAAGAAATCGATAAAGAGTTCGCGCAAGCTGAAGAAATGCTGAACAAAGAAACGGACTCTCCTTCCGAAAAGGAAAATAAGACAGATACTCTCCCCTGATCTTGAAGTTCTAGAAAAGAATCCTGCTTGCAGGATTCTCCGCCTGCGGCAAGGCGCAAAGCA
>ENA-OPBS01000577-OPBS01000577.1-human-gut-metagenome-genome-assembly--contig:-NODE-577-length-30935-cov-3.373154_pt1 | contig 30935 bp, 34 predicted proteins | sample MGYA00241074_ERZ501463 | MGnify/ENA primary metagenome ERZ501463 (study PRJEB25962, sample SAMEA2042578) | human gut metagenome | biome: human gut; feature: human-associated habitat; material: faeces...
CCGTCCGCCATTTTTACCGTGCCTTAGCTGGAACCGAGTTCTGCGCGTGGACGGACATCTATCCAGGGGAGCCGGAGCTACAGTCGGATTTTTCTAGGGATTCGCTTTTTTGTATCCGGGATGATGTGTCGGGGGAGATCGCAGGGCTGGTTTCGATCGATGATGATCCGGAGGTGGAATCGATTGCTTGCTGGTCGGAGGAGCTACAGCCGTCGGCAGAAATTTCCAGACTGGGTGTGGCGGAGAAGTACCAGAACCGAGGCATCGCACGCGAGCTTCTGGCAGGCGCGATGGAGGAACTTAGAAGACGCGGCTGCAAGAGTGCCCATATGCTGGTGGCGAAGGACAATGTGAAAGCGCTGCGTTCGTACCAGAAGCTGACATTTGTAAAGGTTGGCGAGTATGTGCTGCAGGGGCATGATTACTGGTGCTATGAGAAGAAGCTGTAGAATGGAGAGGGGAAATTTAATCCCCTCTTTTTATTTATGTCATTCATTCGTCTTCTACCGTCAGCGAGCTGGCATTCAGCTACGATATGGTAATCGTTCCGATCGATGGTGAAGGAGTTCCGGAACTTGTTTTTTATGTAAATGCTATTCATATTTATTTTGACAATATAAATCAAGATTTTCTAATTAACAAAATTCAAAATCATATTTCAGATGATAAAATTCCCAATTTGATAATTACATATTTAAAATGGACTGTGATTGATGTTCATATCATATATGACGTAAACGCAAAAGAGCCAATAAAGTGATGAAGGACAGTAAAAAGTATCTGATTCACTCAAATATTCTACGAAGGAATCCATAGGGCTGATTATGGCAAATGACAATAGCCTAAAAAAGTCTGTCGACATCAAATGTTTGCAGTGAATGGATTGGTGGAAATCAACGGATTTTAAGGTATACGTTATTGATTTTGGGGATAAAAGGGGGTAGTATAATTATTAGATACTATTGGAAAACATTGTTATATCTTAGCTATAAGAAATTGAGAATGTTCAACGGATTCGTTTAATTTTATAAACCAATTTAAACATTGTTAGAAAAATATAAGAGGATTATAATGAGCGAAAATATTTTTATTAACTTTTCAAATCATCCATCAGATAGATGGTCTAATGAACAAAAAAAGGCAGCATTAAATTATGGAGAAATTATAGATATTCCATTCCCGTCTGTGGATTCAAACGGCGATGAATCTTACATTAAAGAAACTGGTAATAAAATGATTGAAAGAATTATGAGTTATCATCCTAAGGCAGTATTGTGTCAGGGAGAGTTTACATTGGCGTATTATATAATTTCCGCATTAATGAGAAATGGAATTATCGTGTTAGCTGCGTGTAGTAATAGGAATGTAAAAGAGGATGGAAATAAGAAAATAGTTGAGTTTAATTTTGTAAGATTTAGATCGTATATAGCGTAGGGAGAGTATTATGGACTATAATATTATTATTTTATCAATTAGTACACTGAGAAAACAGGTAGATAAGTGTGTAGGTAGATGGGGAGACAAAAAATCACATATTATAGTCAGTTGGAACCTGTTTCAAGGATGCTTATAGAAGAAAAAGGAAATATTGATGAAGTTTTAGCTATCTGTACAACTAAAGCAATTGAGAAGACAGAGTTTTCGGAAGAGGATGGGGAAAGTAATCTGGTTATGTCGGCATATGATTATTATGTAAAGAGAATTAATGGTGCTTTTCCTAATAATGGGATAAAGTTTACTCAATGTCCATCTAATGCATTTGATGAAAAGAATGAAATTGAAAAAGAGAATGCAATTGTTGAGGTTGCGAGATATATTCTGAACAAAAAAATGATATAAAGAAATTGGATCCGGATGCTAATTTGAATATTTGGATTGATTCTCAAGGGGGGGGGACACGTGATGTTAATATGCTTTTAAATGCAATTATTTCGACGTTGCGGTTATTAGGAATTAATTCAAAGGGGATTTATGCAGTAAATTTTTATAATAAAGAAGGTACTGTTATAAATCAAACCTCTACTTATCAAATAATAGATTTTGTTTCAGGAATAAATGAGTTTACATTGTATGGAAGAGCGGAAAACATTGTAAGGAGCGAAAATAATGAGTTTAAGGGATTTCTTTTTGAAAAGACATGGAATAAATGAAGTGTATATGCAGGTGTTAACAATAGAAGATAATGTATTGAAACAAATATTGCAGGTCTTTGAAAACATTACCCATTATGCAAAAGAAGATATATTTGCACTTACAGTAATGATTGGTTGTTTTTGGTTAGTACTATGCAAAGGCTTATTATGGGGACCGGCGGTTATATTCCTGATTTATAATGGAAGTGGGTTATTGCCATTTCTAGTTGTGGCCTTCATTATTGACTTAATCATAAATAAAATCCTATAAACAACAAAAAGTAAAAAGAATAATAAAAAAGGACCGGATGAGAGTGATGCGGTTAGATTTTATCGGTATGAGGATTTATTTTAGTCGGACGAACTGGAGAAACGAGTGGTATATTTTAAGGATATAGATAATAGCTATTCCCTTAATTGTTTGGAAATATATGGCTGTGTTTATTATAGCAGGGAAAGAAACTGGGAGGCAGATATGCGCAGAAAACTGAATGAAAAAGTCCGTCGACCTAAAAATCCAGTGAATATAAGGGGTTAAAGGGTGTTTTTGGTGACAGTTTTGTAAAAAAACAGCTTTTATTTACGTATTTTACCTGATTTTGGGCTGAAAATGGAGTAGTATCATTTATAGATACTGATTAAATCAGTTGAGATACATTACCTATGAGGAATTGACACTTGTCAATGTTTTTTTGTTTGTTGTTTCCATATTTTGAGATACATTACCTATAAGGAATTGACACTCCTCCCCGCTTCTTCTCAGACGCTTTCTCTTATACGAGATACATTACCTATGAGGAATTGACACTTAGTAATTTTACTATTCCTTCATAGCCGTTTTCTGCTGATATACATTACCTATAAGGAATTGACACTTAACCCATTTCTGATATTCAGGAGGTAAGTAAGATTGATATACATTACCTATAAGGAATTGAGACAATATCTTAGTTGTCATTTCCTTGTGCATTTCCATGCGAAATACAGTAATTGCAAGGAGTGTGAGGATTTATAGAATTTGATAGGATTAATTATATAGAAATGTTAACAGAAGATTAGTAACTCTACCAACAAGGAGTGTATATAGGCAAAACAAAGGCATTACAGAGACTATAAAGTAGGAAACAATGTATATGGAAAATGGATACACATGGTCTGTAGAGCTTGATATTCATAGTTTTTTCGACAATATAAATCAAGATTTTCTTATTAACAAAATTCAAAATCATATTTCTGATGATAAAATTCTCAATTTGATAATTACATATTTAAAATGCACGGTGATTGATGATCATACAACATGTAAGAAGGATGAAGGAATATTGCAGGGTGGACAGTTAAGTCCTCTTTTCAGCAATATCTATATGAATGAGCTTGATCATTATATGGATGAAAACGATTATCATTTTTGCCGTTTTGGAGATGATATAAATATATATTGCAAGACATATGATGATGCGCTAAAGATACTTGGTGATGTGCGTGAGCATATAGAAAATGCTGAGATGTTGCCTTTGAATCATAAGAAAACAGGCGTATATAAAGGAACAAACAGAAAATATCTTGGTTTCAGATTCGAGAAAAAGGGGTTCAAAGATAATAGCCAAAAGGGAGAAAAAGGCTTATAGAACTGTTTATAGAGACTGATATACCACTGGGATACAGCGGATTGACAGTAGTTATCATTTGGTGAATGAAGGAATTTTGAACAGACGGGATTTTAATGTACTTTTTGAAAATGACGAGGGAAAGAAATATATTCCGGTTGAAACAACCGATTCTATTTATGTGTATTCAAATGTGATTTTATCAGGAAATTTCTTTGAGTTTATTAATAATCACAGAGGCTAAATTGGAAAAATTGAAGAAAGAGATAAAAAAGATATGTCATGAGGACGAGGATAGTGTGATGATATATAAATTCGATTCCCTCAAATATTCTACGAAGGAAGTTATAGGGCTGATTATGGCGAATGATAATATTCTATAAAAAGTCTGTTGATCTCCAAGACCAGGAAATATAATGGTTTAGAAGGTATTTCTATGCGATTGTGTACCTGTAGTTTATGTGAAGTATGTCAAAAACATGATATATTTGTGTAAAGTACATAAAAATTACTTGATTTTCACATGTTGACTGTACAAAGTGTTAGAAGTATAATATAAATTAGGGCTAAGGTCACAAAAATGATAAAGATAAAGAGGGGATGAAATGTTTATTAATTTTACAAATCACCTGATTGCGTTTTGTGTCAGGGCGAGTTCTGCTTATCATATGCTGTTGTTGATAGATTGAAATCAAGTGGAATAAAAGTAGTAGCAGCGTGCAGCAGGCGGGAAGTGGAAGAAATTTATACTGCTGATGAGACAAAGAAGATTTCTAGATTTGTGTTTGTACAGTTTAGAGAATACTAGAATAATGATAGAGAGGAAGAAATATGAATATATTATTACTATCAATGAGTACATTTCCCTATTTGGGAAACAAGGAAGACGAAAAAGATAAACCGCGTAGATTGCGAAAAAGTAGATTTACTTATATGAATAATAAAGTAGAAGAATATTATAGTCAGCTTGAGCCAATAACGAGGGTGTTAATAGAAAATGGTAATAAACCTGATGAGGTTATAGCATTATGTACAAAGGAATCTACGACTGAAGGCGAATACAGGTTGGACGATGATAAAATTGATACAAAATCACCATTAGGTTTCTATATTAGTAGAATAAACGAAGTCGCAGGTAAAAACAATAAAATTATATATACAAAATTCCCGCAGGGTGAGGATGCATATTTAGATCCTAATGATATCAAAAGTAAAAATATGGCAGTTGCAGAAATTGCTTTATATTTATTATCAAAGAAAAATAGTTTAAAGAATAATGAAAAATTACATCTTTGGATTGATACACAGGGTGGAATGAGAGATGTGTCATTACTTATGAATGCAGTTGTTTCATTACTTAAAACAAGTGACATCAAAATTGAGGGTATTTATTCCATTAATTACACAGATGGAATCGGTAATGTTATAGAGCAGAATGATACATATCATATTTTCGATTTTGTATCGGGGATGAACGAATTTATTCAATATGGACGAGCAGATCAATTAGTAAAATATTATGGATTAAATAATAAATCCACTAATGCCAATATTCCAGCTTTAGTTACTCAGATGAAAGAATTAGCTGATTCCATAATGCTTTGTGATTTGAATAGGTTTGATAATGGATTAAAGGCAATTAGGAAAACACTTGATGAATGGAATGAAAATAATGAATCAAATGATGTATTATTAAATATTTTTGTTGAACAAATAAAAGATGATTATGAGGAGATACGCAAAGAAAATGCTTCCGCTGTAGATAAGATTAAGTGGTTTCATAAGAAGAAACTTTATCAGCAAACATTGACTTATATTGAGTCTAATGGTCCTAAAGATTGGGATAGCAGTGGGGTATTAAAATTTTCATGGATAAAGGGCATAAAAAATGATAAAGAGCCATCGCAAACCGATATGGTTAATCGTTATATAGGGTATGCAATTCAAGGAATATACGAAAAGATGAATGAAAGCCATACAGAAGCATTGGACACTTTGTTAAAAGAGGGGAATGACGGACTAAAATATTGGAAAACAAACAAAAATGGTAAAAAGAGAAAACTATTAAAAGACAGTTTTAATGCGATAAATAGAAAAACGGAAAATGGGAAGAAAAAGACAGAGACTATATATGAATACAAGGTAGAATCCGAAAAAAATGATGTTGATGAAAATCAATTATATAAACTGATTGCTTTATATAAATTAATTAAACTCGAAAGAAATCTTTTTAATCATATGGATAATGGGAATGTGCAAAATAATGACGAATGTAAAAATAAACAAAGAATGCAAATAGACAAATTAGATACTTTAATAGATAGTTATGTAGATACATGCGAGAAATTATGTTAGTAGGAAGATATAAGTTAACGGAAAGGCAAAGAATATGAAAATGGTATTAGCTCAATATACAATTCGTTCTAAACAGGAATATATTTTTAGAACGAATAGAATGGTGGAAATTGCCGGTGCATCGGAGAATATTTCGCAGAGCTGGAATATTTTATTTACTCAGGCTGATAAAATGGGCAAAAAACTTAGAAGAGTTTCTAAAAATATACCATTCTGCATGGAAGAAGTAAAAAGATTATTTGATGAACGAAAACTAAATGGTATTGAACTGTTTTGTGGTGGTGGTAATGATACAGTATTGTATGACTCAATAGAGACATATTTGGAAGTTAATAAGGCGTTTTCGCGATTCTTGCTTGAAAATTATCCTGGAATGATTCCGATGGCAGTTGCATGCGAATATAGTGGAGATTATGATAAAGACTATGCCAATTTGATGAAACAGTCAGACATAGAGAAAAATAAGATGATTTCAGGACAAAGCGATTTTATACTTCCTTTTTCAATGATGGACAGGACAACTTTTCAACCTTATTCAGATATAATCAGTATTGCAGAAAGTAGTGTCCGGGTTACTGATGAAGCAAAGGCTAAACGGAAAGCGGGATTGAAAATCAGAGAACAAGATGAAACAGTCAAGTTATTAGATGATCTGATTACTAAAAAAGGCGAAGAAAGTTTACTGGCTGTTGTTCATGCAGATGGAAATAATATGGGAAGCAAGATATCTGAAATGCTTACGGACAAGAAAGATTACGACAGTTGCGTGAATATAATGCGTGAGTTTACAGCAGATACAGCTAAAGCGTTTGGAAAATCAGGGCTTGATGCAATGCAAAAGTGTCAGCAACAATTAAAGGAAGATTATAAGGATAAGTATGATGAAAAAGCTTTCTTCTTTCGCAAAATAATAGCGGATGGCGATGATATGACTTTTGTGTGCAATGCTCGTTTTGTTATGGATTACGTTGGAGCTTATCTTGAAGCGGTTCAGAATTATAACAATAAAGGAGAAAAAGAATGGAGATATAGTTCGTGTGCGGGTATATGCATATTCCATAGTCATTATCCTTTTGCGAGGGCATATTCTCTTGCTGAGCAGGCATGTGAAAGTGCTAAGAAAAATGTGCACGGTGAATGTATAAAGGAAGAGTCTTGGGTTGATTTTCATTATATACATAATGGAGTTGGCGGTGACCTTGACCAAATCAGGGAGCATCAGGGCGTGTCCGGATGTATGGCTCGCCCATGGAGAATTGGTACAAAAGCGAATACAGATCGTAAAGACTATAGTACTTTGCAAATACTTGCTGATATTATGAAAGAAAATGGTGTTTCAAGAAGTGATATAAAAACAATAGGCTCAGAACTAGAAGACAGTTACTCTTATGGAAAATTTGAGCTTAATAGAGTGTATGGACATCACAGAAATCTTCAAAATGAAATAAAGGAGAAGCTGAAAATAGATAAAGAAGAGGATTTACTTCCAATTATATATGATCTTTCAGAAGTGTATGATTTATGGTTTGTGAGGAAATAATATGCAGGAATTAGAAATTATTTTAAATTCAGATTTATGCGCTGGAAATGGAGAGAGCGCCGGAAATTCGATTGATAGTGATGTGTGTATTGACGATGCAGGAATTCCGTATATTCCGTCGAGGAGAATAAAGGGATGTTTAAAACAGGCGGCTTCTGATTTAAAAAAGATGGGATACACATTAGCATCAGATAGCAATATTATAGCTTTATTTGGTGACGCGTATGGAAATGAGGGAGTTTTTTCAATTTGCGATGCCATGATAAAAGATGCAAATGGTATTAGACAGTATTTGAATACTGAAATTAAAAACTCTGATAATTCAGATGAAATTAAGGATATGGCACATGCATCAAAGATTGTCAATCTATTTACGTCTGTGCGTGGTCAGACTATGCTGAATGATGGGTGTAAGGTAGACAATAGCTTGAGGTTTACAAGGGTTGTTAATCAATATGATCCTATTAGCCTGGATAAAGATAAAAAATTAGCTTTTTATGCACCTATTTACTTTGATTTTTGTGATGATGATAAAAGGGAATTAAGAGAACTATTTGATGCTTGTTGTAAAGCTACAAGACATATTGGTCATTCAAGGAACAGAGGCCTTGGAAATGTATCGATTAAATTGTGTGAAGATAGCGCAAAACAGGTTAATATGCTATTTACAGAGAATGACAATAAAACTGATATAGATTGTTCAGAAGCTGATAAGCTGGTAAAGATATCATATAAGGTTGTACTTAATTCACCACTTACACTGCCGGGATGTGATGAATTAAATACATCTGTACCAGCCAGAAGTGTAATTGGTTGCATGGCCGGATATTATCTTCATTCCGGAAGTGCAGAAGATGAGGATTTTAGAAAGTTGTTTCTAGATGGTACCGTAAGCTGGTCTGGCCTGACTCCGGTGATTGAGGGTGAAATTTCAGTACCTGTGCCTATGATGATAGTCAGACTAAAGAATGGCGGTAATAAGCTGATTAACAACTTAATTGAGGAAAAGGATGATTGGAAAAAGAAAAAGCCAAAAACTTTAGATGGTTCTTTTACTGTACAGACACAGAATGGATATAAAATTGCAGAACCGTCAATTCACACTTATTATCATTATGCAATAAATGGAACTCAGCAAGATGGTAATAATGATGAAAATAATACTAAAATGCTATACATGCAGGAATCAATAGATGCTGGAGCAGTTTATGGAGGAACAATTATATGTCCGGTTAATATGAAAGATAAGGTATTAAAGTGCTTATATGAAGCTCGTATTCAGTTTGGACGAAGTAAAAGTGCTCAGTATGCGACATGTTCATTGTATGCTAAACCTGAAGTGGAAGAGTATAAGAATAATATTCGCCATGTTAAGGCCGGAGAAAAGCTGTATGTTGTATTGCAGTCGGATCTTGCATTGTTAGATAATGGTGTATATAGAACAGATTCTGCTTGTATTCGTGAGGCTATTGGTAAAAAATTGAATTTATCATCAGATATTGCTGAGAATAGTCTCGATTATTGCAGATATCATGTTATTGGAGGCTTTCAGTCAACATGGCAGTTGCAGAAGCCACAGATTCCTGTTGTAAGAGCCGGAAGTGTGTATTGCTTTAAAGTTAAAGAAGAATGTGATATTCCACAGACAATTCGCATCGGTGAATTTGCTCAGGAAGGTATGGGAATATGCGGCATTATGACCGTTTCTGATTTTGAAAAAGTGTCATCTATTGAGATGTCAAGAATTGAACAGGCACATTTTACGGTTGATAATAATCGAATAGAGCAGCTACTTACCCGATTAAAGATGGAAGCAATAATGGAGCATATGCGTAGCTTTGCTTTAAAAATTGCAGAAGCTGAAGTTACTAAAAATATTCCTGAGGCAAGACTTAGGAATATGGTTTCAAAAGCTAATGACTATTCTGATTTAAATAAAATGATTTCAAAGATTAAAGAAAGTGATTTAAGTAGTGAGAAGAAGCTTAGTAGAAAAGCAGAGGCAACCAAGTTTGTAGAGATAATCAAGACTGAGTGGAATGCACAGTTAAAATTATATGATTTAGATCATAATTTGATTAATCAAATTGAAGCAAATTGGAAAGAACCATTGAATATAGCTTTGCATAAATATCATTATCAGAAAGAGAGAGGGTGACTAAATTGAAAAAAGTATATTATCAGTTAAAATTGAGTCAGATTTCTCCACTTCGAATAGGAAATGGAGAAAATGATATTTCAGATAATGATCTTATGTGCGACAGCCGCGGGATTCCATTTATTCCGGGAAGCAGTATGGCCGGAGTATTAAGAGAAAAATATGAAAAACTTGGTGGTAAAGATCCAGAAAAGTTATTTGGAATTATTAAAAATGATGAAGCAACTGCAAGTAACATTATTATTAGTGATGCCATCTGTCCACAGAAAATATGTGATAATGTCAAATCAGAATTTCGAAATGTATCAATAAGCGACTATAAAATATCAATTCGTGATGGAGTGGCCATAGATAAATGGGGTGTTGCTAAAGATGGTCATAAATATGATTTTCAGGTAGTTGAAACAGATGTCCCATACTATTGTATTTTGGAATGGAGTGGAGACTATGAGGAGTATAAAAACGAAGTAATAGAAGGCCTTGATATCCTTGTCAAAGATATTGTTAAGCATGGAATTCAACTTGGAGCAAGAACTACTCGCGGATATGGCAAGATGAAGGTTGAGGTTAGAAAGCATCAATTTGATTTTCCAAACTGCATTGATGAATGGCTCGATTTTAATCCATGGTCTGAATCTGATTTTAGCGGAGAAAAAGTATATTTAGATAATGAAGATAAGTCTGAAGATGGACAGTTCGATAGAATAGAAGTTCAATTTAAAGTAATTGGTAGTTTTTCTATACGAGTAAATATGGAACGAATAGAGAAGGCACCTGATTCTGTTGTTATGGTGAACAAAGATAGTAAACCAGTGGTACCTGGAACAACTTGGACCGGTGTGTTTAGACATCATATGCAGGAAATATTGAGTCATATTATGAGCGATAATAATGATGAAAGAACAGCTTTGGACTGTTTATTTGGAAGGGGCAGGGTGGATAATACCCTATCTAGAATACGCTTTGGAGAAACTATTATTGAAGGTGGCAAACCATATGTCCTTACAAGAAATGCAGTGGAACGTTTTACACAGGCACCTAAAAACTCTGCATTATTTACAGATGAATTCTGGCAAGGTGGTGTCGGAACTCTCGAAATAATGATTGATAAGGGAAAAATGAGCAAACTTCAAAGACAGCTCCTGGAAGTGTCGTTATTGGATTTAGATAATGGAATGCTTACATTTGGTGGATCAACAGGAACAGGGCATGGGCGAGTCGAGGTGATGAAATTAAATGTAAATGGCATGGACTATACTGAAAATCTGAAATCAGGAAGTATGGGTTTTTTGGAGGGATTACATGAGTATTGAATATAATAATACAAAAGATAAATGGATAAAAGATTCTGGAATAACTCCAGAAAATGAACTCATCAATGAGATTAAAAAATATGCCGGAGATAATAGATATTTTCTGGCATATTGTACCGATAGATTTTATGCCGGGAGAGCTGAACTGGAGCAGTTTAACCAATTAAAGAAAGATAATGTATTGGAGATAAGATTATTCTCGGAAACAGAGGAAATACATTTTATAAGAAGTACTGTAGGAACGGATTTTCAGTGGAGAATAGCTTCAGAAGACAAACTTGATAAATCAGAATATATGGTGCAATATCAGACTCTTGATTTAAATCAGAATAGAATTAATGAGAATAATAATCAGACAGATACGTTTGGTAATAAAGTGCTCTATACAACTGTTGGAGGTGAATATAGTCTTCCTATTAGTGGAAACGAAGACAGTTCTAAGATTATTACTTACATTAATTATGATGAAAATGGGATGGCAAAAATCACAGATTATAGAGTATGTGGGTTTGTAAAGAAACCTAAAAAGGAAAAGGTGATGTGAAATGGCTGAGAAAAAGAGATTTGTTAATCCGTATAATTTTATACCATTTGAAGGTAATATAGATAAACGTATTTCCAGAGAAACAGCCTATGCGAAGAAGAGTGAGCTATTAAGTGGCTGGTTGAATGTTGAATTAATAACAAGGACTCCACTAATCATTCCAGATGGGGCACATCCAAGGTACTGGGATACGAAAAAAAATAAATATGTTAAAGATAAAAATATGGAAGAAAGAGAAGATTCATTTCATAGAGAATATGATTTTTTTAGAAGTCCGGATGGAATCCCAACCATACCCGGAAGCGAGCTAAGAGGAATGCTTAGAAGTGTTTATGAAATAGTAACTAATAGCTGCGTTCCATTTTTACTAGATGAGAAACCAATCAGCAGACGTGTCCCAGTGTATGGTGCATTGTGCCATCATGGATTGCTTGCATATGAAAATGATCATTGGGTTTTATATAAGGCAACTATAGTGAAAAAAGAAGCTGCTAATGGAATATATGTGAATGAAAAAGATGGTTGTGTTTATGCAAACGGCAAAAAGCTACCTTATAAAAATGGTGAATATGTTGAAGAGTTAGGGTGGGTACAATACAATATTCCGGTAAATAAATCTGAATATAGTATTCGCTTCTTAAAAAAAGAAAATGAGATTGTTAAAAAGTGGGAAATAAGGAATAATGAGCCGTATAGAGCATTACTATCAGCGCTTAATCGAGATGGAGCAGGAAGTGGGAGAAACTCTAATAAGATCCCAAACAAAAATCTATGTGATGCTCTTGAAAAAGCAAAATCAGGTGATAAAAATCTGGTTCCGGTTTATTATATGAGCGTAACACGTATAAAAGAAAATGGTGATGATGAAGTACTTGTTTATTTAAGTAATTCATCTATCGGTCGTATTGCACAAAAAAGAAAATGGAATGATATAATGGGGGATTATGTACCGTGTAGCAGTACAGATGAATTATGTCCAGCATGTCTTTTATTTGGTACAACAAATGGGAAAGGATTAAAAGGAAGAGTCCAGGTGACTGATGCAACCCCGGATAATGTTGAAAAGCTAACATATGAAAAACATACATTAGATATCTTGTCTACTCCAAGGACAAGCGCATTTGAGTTTTATCTTAGAAAACCTACGGATAATGCGACATTTTGGAATTTTGATTTTTATGGTGAAATGAAGAAATACACATTAGCTAATGGAAAAGAAATAAATCGAATCGAATACTATGATTTGCCAGAGGCTACTCCTAGAGGAAGAAAAATGTATTGGCATAGTGAGCCTGCGAAAGATTCTACACCAAACAATATGAATAATACTGTTGAGGCTGTTAATGGCTGTTTTAATTTTAAAATATACTTTGAAGAAATCACACAGAAACAGCTAAATACTCTTATATGGATAATATCACTGGGTGAGAATAAGAAAGATGGCACAAAACTGCATAAGTTAGGTCATGCCAGACCTTTAGGATATGGAAGTGTAAAGCTTCAGGTTGTTTCTCAGAATGTGAGAAAGCCGATGTTTAATAAGGAAAATGGAAATATAGAAGTAGAACTGGAACACAAATCTCATGATGAATTGAATATACCATCTAGATTAAATGCTGGTTCAAAAGCAGAAAAGTGCTTGTTGAATTTGGCGGATTTTAATTATATCCCTGAAGATATACCAGTTATGTATCCTCGAGAAAAAAGAAAAGATGAGGATAATATCTACACATGGTTTGCAAACAATAGAAAGAATCCCAAATATGTTAAGACTTTACCAGAACCTGATGATAAATATGTTACTTTATTGGGAAATTGGAACGAAAGACTTGAAGGTAAAGTTAAATATTATGATTCTAATAAGAATTTTGGCATAATAATTGGGCAAAATAAGCAGGAATATTCAATAAAATGTGATGAAAAATTTAACCCTAATTTAAAGGCACAACAACTAAGAAAAAACGCTAAAGTCAGCTTTGAACCTTATGAGCTAAAAAATGGAAAGCTTGTAGCTAATAAATGTAGAGCAGAGGAAAATTAGATAATGCAGTTATATGTACACATCGAATTAGATGAGCCATTAGTCTTACCGATAAATTATAATCATATTATTCAGGCTGTTATTTACAGAACTTTATCAGTCATGCCTGATTACACTGATTTTTTGCATAACAGAGGTTATTCAAGTGGGCACAGACAATATAAGATGTTTCAATTTAGTCAGCTCAAGGGTAAGTATAGAATTAAGGAGAAAAGTATAATATTCTATTCATTTATTGAACTGGAAATTAGAAGCCCGGAGCCACTTTTAATTCAGCTCCTGGATGGAGGATTTCGATATGGCGGAATAACTTTTGGACAAAAGAAATATAAAAATATTCGTACAAAGATAAATGATTTTACAGTGGAAAAAGAAGAACTTATAGTAAAAACAGTAACACCAATTGTTGTGTATTCAACAGATTCCACAACAAAATATACGGTTTATTATTCTCCAGAAGATATAGAATTTTATGAAGAAATTCAAAACAATGCTTATAGAAAATATCAGGCTTACTATGGGGTAGAACCGGATTCGTATGTTGAAATCGAAGAAGCTGGTGATATGACTGCAAAAAAGCTTGTTACAAAATATCAGGGCAGTTATATTGAAGCATGGTATGGAAATTTTATTTTGTCCGGTAAACGTAAATATCTCGATTTCCTATATCAGACAGGCCTTGGCTCCAAGAACTCCCAGGGTTTTGGAATGTTCAATATCATCTAAAATAGCAATCAGGACATAATCTGTAGCAATAAATGCATCAGAATATGTCCTGATATATTTTACGACCGGTATCTATCAGCACCGTCGTTATAGCTATTTTTAAATCTCTCGCGAAGGCTTGTTTGTTTGATAATCTCTGCTTCTTTGCCGAAAGGAAAAAAATAATTATAAGCTTGCAGGGGAGAGCAGTAGAACACATAAGTGTCACCGGATGATTCTGGCTCTTTAGCCGGTCTGGAATATAGTTTTGTTTTATATGATTTCTGACCTCGTTCTGTCAGTTTGACAACAACTTTTTCATTTGTGCCCAATAAATATGCCGGTGAGCTGTCAGCTAGCTTTTTTTCTATTGCAATTATGTCATCTTTAGTAAGACGGAAGGTCTGTTTCAGGGCAGAACCTTGTAATTGTAAGCGCGCCATTGAAAATGAAGCAATATGTTTTCCGGTTGAGCTGTTTTCATTTTTGACATAGCAGACAAGGTATTCCTGAGTAGCTAGTGGATCAGGCATTATCATGTATGGGTATACATAAAGCAGTTTTTGTGTTCCGTCAATCAAGGCTTTGACCTTTAATATATTATGGTTCTTGCAGGCATTTTCAACAGTGGTGTATGAAGAACGTTTATATATTCGTTCCCTTTTGATGAAAGGAAGCTGACAGTATTCCTCGATTAAACATCTTAGGTATTTGGCAGCTGTTGCAAAGTATTTGTCTTCCGTGCATTCTTCTGTAAGGAAAATGTAATTGTTGTTGTTAATGTTATACTGCTTGTTTACAGTACTGCCGTTATCATAGGAAGCTGTTTTATTGATAAGTTGTTTCTTTTCATATTTAAGCAGAATTTGTATGGCTTGTTCAATAGAATACGAGTCAATTGATGAATCGGACAGCCTCTCTTTAAGCTCTAATTCTTTGTTGCTTAGGTAATTATCTATAGATGATTCGGCAATGTCCCAGAAATTGCTGATAACCTGATTGATAAATGTTGTGAGCTTTGGTACTTCAAATGCTGTCATATCATCTTCAATGGTCAACATAGCCTTCTGGCTGAGCGATATTCTGATTTTTTGTGAGGTGTTAGTCTCGTTGAATCCCATATATAAATTCTCCATTACAATAAACAAATATTAAAAATGTTACTTTAGTGGTAACACAATAGCTAAAAATATGCAAAATCTATATAAAAAATAGTAACATTAAAATTAAACAACTATTCTCTTGTGTGTTACTTGCTGTGAGAGTATACTGAAATCAAGTTAAGGGAATGAAACAAACAACTATAAACAAGCACACTCAAGGAGGCATTCATATGAATTATCCAGTATTAGACCTTAAAGCTACCGGAGAACGAATCAACCAGCTCCGCAAGGACAATAACCTCAGGGTGACTGATGTTGCGGAGTACATGGGCTTCGAATCAACGCAGGCCGTTTACAAGTGGCAGCGTGGTGAGAGCCTTCCGACTGTCGACAACCTGTATGCCTTGAGCAGGTTGTTGCACACATCGGTAGATGACATACTGATAGGCGAGAAAGAGAGGGACGATGAGCCCTCTCTTTCTTTTTCCTTTTATATTTTTCTTTGGTTTTCTTGTCCTTCTGAATGTCCATTTTATATCCTCAATTTCCTCATCTGTGGCAGAAATCGGTGTGTCATTAACCATTACGGAAAGACCGTAAATGGCTGATTTTTTTAGACATTGACGGAGTGCTCAATTCAAGTAAAATAATAGACAGGAATTTTGATTATCCAGAGCTTGTAATGTCAAAGTAAATGCTATAGAATATTTTCATATCAAATTAAACGCAAATGAGGAGATTAAAGTTATGAAACAGAAATTGAGAAACCTTTCGGCACCGGCAAATATAATATTTGCCATTCTTGTAGTTTTTATTTTCATTGCACCCTTGCAGTGGAGCGGAAAAGTGCTGGGATTGATTCCTGGCATGGAAAAGGCGGATGACTATCTGCTGCAGGCTATTGTGGAGACCGTTGTTTTAGTTATTTTTCTGGGCATCACATATATATTCGGGCTATGGGATGTTTTTAAGGAAAATGCAGCAGGATGGACCAGGAGTTTATACACAGGTGGTTTTTTCATAGTATATTGTCTGTATGCTGTTGTTTCAGGTATTTATATGTGCTTTTTGAGCGAGCATGGTGATGTGAAGGCATTTTACAACATCATCTTTTTCTTTATCGCGGTCTGCCTTGTAGGGCTCGTTGAGGAGCTGGTGTTCAGAGGCGTAGTGTTCAATCTGCTGCTGAGAGCTTTTCCAAAGACGAAAGGTGGAATCACTGGAGCCATAGTTTTGGGAGGCGTACTGTTTGGATTGATGCATTTTTCCAATATGGGCGCAGGGGTTAAGTTCAGCAGTTGTCTGATACAGGTTATTTCAGCAGGTCTCATGGGTGTGCTGTTTTGCATGATATACGCGTCTACACGCAATTTCTGGATGCTTGCCATTTTCCATACTGTTGTAGATATGGGAGGACTTTTATCATCGGGAATATTTGAGGGAGGAGGAGTTGCTGACAGGATTAATGAGTTTTCGGCAATGAACTGTATCGCATTTGTCATACTAGGTATTCCTATGCTTGTTATGCTGCGTAAATCAAGGCGTATCCGTCTTGAGATGCTCTACAACAATGAGATTATCATAGATGACGAGAGAGAGGGCGCTAAGCTTGCAGTTGTTTCACTGGTGCTTGGTATTTGCAGTATTATTTTCTCGTTTTTTGGATATCTGATGGGACTTGGAATTGTCGGCATGCTTGCTTCCAAAATGTCAAAAAGGGCAAAGCAGTATAACAATGCAATAGCAACTGCCGGTATGATTACATCGATAATAGGATTTGTACTGTCGGTAATCTGCACGATTGGCATGATGGTGCTGTTTGCAAGTGGCATTTATGACAGACTTGTTAATATGACTATGTAAATTAAAGTAACTGATTTGACAATATGGTAAAAATACCATATAATATTTTGTGAAGATAGTGGGGAAGAGTTATGGGTGGATTTATTGCTGAATTTTATGAGAATGGGGACAAAATTCCGGTAAAAGATTTTTTAGATAGTTTAAATGTTAAGATGCGAGCAAAGCTATTGATGGAAATTAAACTATTGGAAGAAAAAGGTACGTTGCTGAGAGAACCATATAGCAAGCCGCTCGGTGATGGGATTTTTGAATTGCGAGCTAAGGTAGGAACAGATATTTCGAGAGTATTATATTTTTTCTATTATGAAGGAAGAATAGTATTGACACATGGATTCATTAAAAAAACTCAGAGGACACCGGCTGGTGAAATTGAAAAGGCTAAGAAATATAGAAGAGATTATATAGAAAGGCATGGTAAATAATATGAGATATGACGATTATTTACAGGAGCAGCTTAAAAATCCTGACGTAAAAAAAGAGTGGGACGATCTCCAGCCTGAGATGGATGTCATAAGGGCTATGATAGATGCGCGCATTAAAAATAATTTGACTCAAAAGGAGCTTGCAGCACGTACAGGCATTGATCAGGCGGATATTAGTAAGCTTGAGAATGGAACGAGAAATCCATCTTTGAAACTTTTAAAGAGGCTTGCGCATGGAATGGGGATGCAGTTGAAAATTGAATTTGTACCAATGCAGCCGTTAAAAAAATAAAATTGAACGGATGCTGCAATAATACGAAGCAGACCTTTGAATGTGGCATAAAGTCTACATTCAAGGGTCATTTTTTAAGGAGAAACCATGAATATTTTACTGACGGCAATAAATGCAAAATACATACATTCAAACCTCGCAGTTTACTCACTGCGCGCCTGTGCCGGGGAGTACAGGGATGCTGTGGAGCTTGCGGAATACACGATAAACAATCAAAAGGATTACATTCTTGAGGAGCTTTATAAGAGAAAGCCCGACGTACTTTGTTTTTCGTGCTATATATGGAATATTGATTATGTGACTGATATTGCACGCGAGTATAAAAAGCTTTGTCCGTCAGTGCCGATATGGGTTGGAGGCCCTGAGGTGTCTTACGAGGTGGAGGCATTTTTGCGGGAAAATCCATACATAGACGGTGTGATGATAGGCGAGGGAGAGGATACCTTTAGAGAGCTGTGCGGTTACTATGCGCATAAAAGAAAGCTGAGTGATATTGCAGGCATTGCCTTCAGAAAAAACAGCACAGGTAATAGTACAAGTGTGAACAACATAGGAGGCAATAAAGCCGGTGAAATAGTATTCACAAGTCCACGCCCAATCAAAAACATGAGTGAAATCCCATTCTGCTATGATACTCTCGATGATTTTTCAAACCGCATCATCTACTACGAGAGCAGCAGGGGATGCCCGTTTTCGTGCAGCTACTGTCTGTCATCGGTGGATAAGACACTGCGTTTTAGGGATACCGAGATTGTCAAAAGAGAGCTTAAGTTTTTTATAGACCAGAAGGTGCCACAGATTAAGTTTGTGGACAGAACCTTCAACTGCAATCATGCTCATGCCATGGAGCTGTGGCGCTTTATAAAGGCGAATGACAATGGTGTGACAAACTTTCACTTTGAGATATCAGCGGATCTGCTGAATCAGGAGGAGCTTGAGCTGATTTCTGATATGAGGCCGGGACTGATACAGCTTGAAATCGGTGTGCAGTCCACTAATGAGGTCACGATAAAGGAGATTCACAGGACTATGAAGCTTGAGAGGCTTAAGGAGGTTGTGAAGCTCATTCAAAGCGGCAACAATATCCATGAGCATCTGGATCTGATTGCAGGGCTGCCATACGAGGACTATGACAGCTTTGGGCGTTCCTTTGATGAGATTTATGAGCTTAAGCCAAACCAGCTCCAGCTTGGATTTTTAAAGGTACTCAAGGGCTCGTATATGTTTGAGCATGCCGCGGAATATGGTATTGTGTACCATGACAAGCCACCGTATGAGGTTATGTCCACAAAATGGCTTTCGTTTGATGATGTGATAAAAATAAAGCGCGTCGAGGAGATGCTTGAGGTTTATTACAACAGCGGACAGTTTGAGATTACGATGAAGCTTATGGAGTGTATCTTTGACAGTGCGTTTGAGTTTTTTCAGGAGCTTGGAGATTTTTATGAGGCAAACGGCTATTTTGGAATGAGCCATTCGCGCATCAGAAGGTGCGAGATACTGCTTGAATTTCTGGCTTTATACCTGCATGGCTGTGACAGCGATGATATGGCTTCTGTGGGATTATCCGGAAATGCCGGAGATAGAGATAATACTGATTTTGACGAAAATGCCATAGATAGAGATAGTACTGATTTTGATGAAAATGAGCAGATTTATAACATGATTCAGGAGTCACTCATTTTTGATTTGTATTATCGTGAGAACTGCAAGAGCCGCCCGAGGTGGACCGCAGATATAGGAAGCTTCAAGCACATGACACATGCATACTGTAAAAATGGAAAGCTGTCGCATGTGGAGCCGTTCCACTATATTTTTCCGGACAAGCATACGCGCAAGCTGGATGAGCTGCCAAAGTATCATAAGGAGCCGGTGTGGGCGCTTTTCCACTACGACATGAGAGACCCGCTTGACCACCAGGCGCTGGTGGAGTATGTAGAATAACGGTAAAGCGATATGGCTATAGCGGAGTATATAAAATAGCAGTAAAGCGATATGGCTATAGCGGAGTATATAAAATAACAGTAATGTGAAATGACTATAGTGGTAAAAGCCGGGAAGGTTTATGGACTAAGAAAAATGAGCAACATAGATAATATAAAAAATTATACGGTGATTGACCTTGAAATGACAGGTCTTTCAGCTAAAAATGACAAGATAATAGAGATAGGTGCGGCACGCGTGCGTGGCGGCGAGATAGTGGATACGATATCCACACTGGTAAATCCGAAGCAGCATATTCCACAACGTGTGCAGGAATTAACGGGAATTACCGACAGTGATGTGGAAAAAGCGGCAGATATGGACGAGGCTGTGGATAACCTGCTTAATTTTATCGGTGATGATATCATACTCGGGCAGAATGTGACCTTTGATTACAGCTTTTTAAAGCAGTGGGCGGTAAATCATAATATGCCATTGGAACGGAATGCGGTTGATACCTTAAAACTTGCAAGGAAATTTTTGCCGAAAGAGCAGAAAAAGGATCTGGAAAGCCTGTGTGCCTGCTTTGGGGTAAAAAGAGAAAATGCCCATCGTGCATTTGACGATGCATATGAAACATGGCAGGTTTACGAGGCACTCAGGGAACGATACGAGGAGGAATCTGCCGGAGATTTCATGCCAAAGCCGCTTCTTTATAAGGCGAAAAAACAGACGCCGGCAACGGTACGGCAGATAAAATACTTAAGAGAATATGCGGCGCATTATCAGATCAAACTGCCGGAAAATTTCCCGGAGATGACAAGGAGCGAGGCATCAAGACTGACGGACCGGCTGATCGCCACCTATGGGAAAATGCCATAAAATATTATGTGTGGAACGAGCCGGATGTCTATGAAGCATGATACGGATCATTGTACCGGCGTATTTGTGGTATCTTCCGGGAGCATGGCGGTCAGTTTTTCTACGATCGAACGTTTCATCAGAGAATCAAGCTGTTCCGCGGATGCAAGGAGTTCCCGGATCCGTCCGGTTTCGCCGGAAGACTGATAGATCTTAGCTAAAAGCAGATAATTCTGGCTTAAGTCGGAGCCGATACTGATACCATATTCTAAAATTGTACGGGCATCATCGGTATGACCGAGTTCGAAAAGCTGCCCGGCATAGGCGGTAAGCGTCTGACAGAGTGTGGTAAAATTTTGTTCGTATTCCGTCAGGGCAGGGAGACTGGCAGTACCGTAAGTGATCTTCAGATCAGTATTGGTCTGTGTGCCGAAATTGACGATCTTTTGCCCGGAAAGCGTCTGCAGGGTATTTTCATAATTTTTTAATAAATCATTTTCGTACATACCTATTGGAAATTTGTCAAAAGGTATGGTAATATAGGGGAGTCCGCTTAAATCCTGTAAGCGGGTGTTGTTTGCGATGGATTCCCTTTTCCAGAAGCGGTCAGTTACGTTCTCCTGGGAGCGGTTTGAACGTTTACGGAAAAATGTGAACAGGCAGACAACTGCAATGAATAAACCTAAAAATGGCATGTGAAATCCTTTCCGTGCCGTGTTTTTTGAAATGGAGGTACATTTATATGTATGATTTCAGTAAAAAGAAAAATAAAAAAGTACTTGCAGCAGTTGTGATCATTCTGGTTGGAACGATGCTGCTTACGACTGTACTTGCGGCACTGTTGTAATAAATCTGTTCATGTAAAATATACTAAAAACAGGGCAAACAGTCAAATATATTCGTGGTAATGCACCTTGAAAAAGAGGGCAGTTGTGATAAAATGAACAGCAAAGATTCAGCAAAAGTAATAGTTTCAGAGGGAAAAGATGAAAAAAACAGGTAAAATATTAGCAGCTCTGGGGTTAGCCGTGGCATTTGGCGCTATTTTAAATCCGACGCAGGCAAAAGCGGAAGACACAGACCGTATTGCGCAGGGAGTTTATATTGGCAATATTGATGTCGGCGGTATGACAGAGCAGGAAGCTTTGAATGCAGTGACTGATTATGTAAATAATGCAGGGGAAGCTGTATTTACACTGACTGCAGGAGAGCATAGTACGCAGGTAAAGGCATCGGATCTGGCACTCGAGTTTACCGATATGAATGTTGTTTCAGAGGCGATGGATGTCGGAAAAAGCGGCAATCTGATTAAAAAATACAAAGATAAGAAAGACCTTGAAAATGGCAGTGTTGTCATTGATATGGTGTTGAACGTAGATCATGATACAGTATCAGAACTGCTTGCCGAGAAAGCGGATGAGCTCGATCAGAAGGCAGTGGACAATGGTCTGGTGCGTGAAAATGGAACATTTAAGATCATCAAAGGGTCGCAGGGTGTTGAAGTCAACGTAGAAAAGTCGATTGCAGCGATCGAAAATTACGTCAGTAACGACTGGGACGGACAGGGTGGAAATATTGAACTTACAGCAGAGATCGTGGAGCCGAAGGGAAGCGAGGAAGAGCTTTCTAAGGTAAAAGATCTGCTCGGTGGATTCAATACGAATTACAGTTCTTCTACCCAGAACCGCTGTGACAATATTGCAACGGCAGCAGGCAAGATCAATGGAACTGTTTTATATCCGGGAGAAGAGTTTTCTGTTTATGAGACGATCGGACCGTTAGATGCAGCCAATGGGTATGAACTGGCCGGAGCCTATGAAAATGGACAGACCGTACAGTCCTATGGCGGTGGCGTCTGCCAGGTTTCCACAACATTATATAATGCAGTTATTTTAGCGGAACTTGAAGTTACCGAGCGTTCGAACCATTCTATGATCGTTACCTATGTCAAACCATCCATGGATGCTGCGATCGCAGGCGATTACAAGGATTTAAAATTTGTCAATAATCTGGACGCACCGATTTATATCGAGGGGTATACGGTTGGAAAAGACATTTATTTTAACATATACGGACAGGAGACCAGACCTTCCAACCGCAAGGTAACATATGAGAGCGAGGTCGTTTCTGAGGAAGATCCTGGCACACAGTTTGTGGCAACCGGGGATGCGGTCGGTTCTATTTCTACAACTCAGGGCAAACATATGGGATATGTGGCAAGGCTCTGGAAAATCGTGACAGTCGATGGCGTTGAGCAGAGCAGGGATGCGATCAATAAGAGCACTTACAAATCATCTCCTAAGATCGTGAATGTAGGAACTGCATCTGCGGATCCGAATGCAACGGCAGCGGTCAATGCAGCATTGGCAACCGGCGATGAGGCGACCATTTATGCAACGGTAGCCCAGTATAGCGGAGCAGGACAGACACCGGCAGAAACTCCGGCAGAGACACCGGCGGATGGCTCTGCAGAAGCAGCGGCAATTCTTGGAACCGTGGATGAGAGCCAGATTACAGAAAATACCACAACAGAAGGACAGTAGATAAAACATTATGAAAGTTGGAAAAGTACCGGAGAACGTACTGAAACGTTCTGTTTTTAAACAAATTCATACCATGAGACCGGAAGTGGTTTTAGGAGCCGGAGTCGGAGAGGACTGCGCAGCAGTACAGCTTGCGGAGGATGAGACACTTGTGATGTCGACTGATCCGATTACCGGAACAGCAAAGGATATCGGAACGCTTGCAATCCAAATTACGGTGAATGATCTTGCGAGTGCAGGGGCGGAACCAGTTGGAGTACTTCTTACCGTACTTTTACCAACTTCTGTCTGCGAGCAGGATCTGTGTCTGATGATGAAGCAGGTGGAGGAAGCCTGTGCAAAAGCAAATGTGCAGGTTATGGGCGGACATACTGAGGTTACAAGAGTGGTAAACCAGCCAGTCATCAGTGTCTGTGGCGTTGGAAAAGTGAAAAAAGGACATCTGATCTCCACGGCAGGTGCAAGACCGGGCATGGATATTTTGGTCAGCAAATGGATTGGAATTGAAGGCACTTCCATTATCGCAAAAGAAAAAGAAGAAGAATTAAAAACGCATTTTGCAGTTCCTTTTATCGAGAAAGCAAAAGCGTTGGATGCATATATTTCTGTACAGTCTGAGGCCGCAGTCGCCGTGACGTCTGGCGTTAGTGCGATGCATGATGTGACAGAGGGCGGAATTTTCGGAGCTCTGTGGGAAATGGCAGAAGCATCTGGCGTCGGACTGGAAATCGACTTAAAGAAGATACCAATTCGTCAGGAAACAGTAGAGGTTTGTGAATTTTTCGGAGTGAATCCTTATCTTTTGATCTCCAGCGGGTGTATGCTGATGGCGGCACAGGATGGAAATCATCTGGTACGTGAACTGGAAAAAGCAGGGATCAAAGCGACAATCATCGGAAAAGCTACCGCGGGAAATGACCGTGTTCTGCTGAATGAGGATGAACGAAGATTTTTAGAGCCACCAAAGACGGATGAGTTATATAAAGTGATCGGGAGATAATTACTACAAATGTAAAAAAATATTTGATCCTATGAAGTAGTGTATGTGGAATGAGAGAAAGGAATTTGTGATTATGCGTGAAAAGATTTTAACTTTTATAGAGAAAAACAGTAGAATTGATTTAAAAGAACTTGCAATTATTTTAGGTGTGGATGAGGCATCTGTTGTCAATGAACTTCAGAAGATGGAAGAGGAACACATTATCTGCGGTTATCATACATTGATTGACTGGGACAAAGCCGGAATTGAAAAAGTAACAGCCTTGATCGAGGTTCGTGTTACTCCACAGCGCGGTATGGGATTTGACAAAGTGGCTGAGCGTATCTACAACTATCCGGAAGTGAATTCTGTATATCTGATCTCCGGAGGATTTGATTTCATGGTAACAATCGAAGGAAAAACACTTCGTGAAGTTTCACAGTTTGTTTCTGATAAATTATCCCCATTGGATTCTGTTTTAAGCACTAAGACAAACTTTATTTTAAAGAAATATAAAGATCATGGAACCGTTATGGCAGAACAGGCAAAAGACGAAAGGATAGAGATGTAATATGAGGAATCCGTTAAGCAAAACAATCACAACGATCCAGCCATCCGGAATCCGTAAGTTTTTTGATATTGTTCATGAGATGAAAGATGCTATCTCGCTTGGTGTTGGTGAACCTGATTTTGACACACCATGGCATATCCGTGACGAGGGTATCTATTCGCTGGAAAAGGGAAGAACTTTTTATACTTCCAATGCAGGACTGAAAGAATTAAAAATTGAAATTGATAAATATCTGAAAAGACGTTTTGGTGTATCTTATGACTACAACAATGAGATTATGGTGACCGTAGGAGGCAGTGAGGCAATTGATATTGCGATGCGTGCCATGCTTGATCCGGGAGATGAGGTTCTGATTCCACAGCCGAGTTATGTGTCCTATCTTCCATGCTGTGTGCTTGCCAATGGAACACCGGTGATCATTGAATTAAAAGCGGAAAATCAGTTCCGCCTGACACCGGAAGAATTAGAGGCGGCTATCACACCAAAGACAAAATTATTAGTGCTTCCATTTCCAAACAATCCAACTGGAGCGATTATGGAGAAGGAAGATCTGGAAAAAATAGCCGAGGTCGTAAAAAAATATGACCTGTTTGTGCTGAGCGATGAAATCTATTCAGAGCTGACTTATACAGGTGATAACCATGTTACCATTGCATCACTTCCGGGAATGAAAGAGCGTACCATTTTGATCAATGGATTTTCCAAATCCTATGCGATGACCGGATGGAGATTAGGTTATGCATGTGGACCGGAAGTGATCATTAAGCAGATGTTAAAGATTCATCAGTTTGCGATCATGTGCGCACCGACGACGAGTCAGTATGCGGCAGTTGAAGCACTTCGGAACGGAGATGAAGATGTTGCGAAGATGCGTGAGGAATATAATGGAAGACGCCGTTATCTGATGCACCGCTTTCAGGAAATGGGATTATCCTGTTTTGAACCGTTCGGGGCATTCTATGTTTTTCCATGTATTAAGGAATTTGGCATGACATCGGAAGAATTTGCAACAAAACTGTTGAATTCGCAGAAAGTGGCAGTTGTACCGGGAACCGCATTTGGTGACTGCGGCGAGGGATATCTTCGTATTTCTTATGCATATTCTCTGGAAGATTTAAAGAAGGCATTGGATCGCATGGAGATTTTCATTCAAGAACTGCGTGAGGAGAAAAATTAGTGGCAGAGTTAAATATTGTATTATATGAACCGGAAATACCGGCAAATACAGGAAATATCGGAAGAACCTGTGTTGCGACAGGAACAAAGCTTCATCTGATCGAACCGCTTGGTTTCCGACTGGATGAAAAAGCGTTAAAAAGGGCAGGCATGGATTACTGGAAAGATCTGGATGTTACATCTTATGTAAACTGGGATGATTTCTGTGAAAAAAATCCAAATGCGAAGATTTATATGGCAACCACAAAGGGAAGACATGTGTATTCGGACGTGTCCTATGAACCGGACTGCTTCATCATGTTTGGAAAAGAAAGTGCCGGAATCCCGGAAGAAATTTTAAAAGCGAACCCGGATACCTGTGTACGGATTCCAATGATCGGGGAGACAAGATCGCTGAACCTTTCCAATTCTGTTGCGATTGTTTTGTATGAAGCTCTCAGACAGAATCATTTTGACCATATGAAGTTAGAGGGACAGCTTCATCGATTAAAGTGGGAGGATTAGACGGATGGGAATCATCAAAGCAAAACAGCTCGTTCATGAATATATCCGCCGGGACGAAGAAGGCAATGTGGAATCCATCCAGACAGCATTAGATCATATCGACCTTGATGTGCAGCCGGGGCAGTTTATTGCTATTTTAGGTCATAACGGTTCTGGAAAGTCTACGTTGGCAAAACATATCAATGCGTTACTTGCTCCGACGGAGGGAAGTCTCTGGGTAGACGGAAAAGATGTGACGCAGGAAGAAAATATCCTTCCAGTGCGGAAAACAGCCGGAATGGTATTCCAGAACCCGGATAATCAGATCATTGCCAGCGTGGTAGAAGAAGATGTCGGATTCGGCCCGGAAAATATTGGAGTTCCGACGGATGAAATCTGGCAGAGAGTGGAAGAAAGTTTAAAATCAGTTGGAATGTTACAGTACAGACACCATTCCCCGAACAAACTCTCCGGTGGACAGAAACAGCGTGTGGCGATCGCGGGTGTTATGGCAATGGAACCCAAATGCATCGTGTTAGATGAACCGACCGCCATGCTCGATCCGAATGGACGAAAAGAAGTATTACATGCAGCGCATGAGCTGAACCGGAAAAAAGGCGTGACAATTCTGCTCATCACACATTATATGGAAGAAGTAGTGGATGCAGATTATGTTTATGTCATGGATAAAGGACATGTTGTCATGCAGGGAACACCGCGTGAAATCTTTTCACAGGTGGGAACATTAAAAGAGCACAGGCTGGATGTTCCACAGATCACATTGTTAGCAGATCTGCTGCGTCAGTCAGGACTTGACATTCCATTGGGGGTTTTGACCAGAGAAGAACTTGTGGACGCGATTATGAAAATCGCGGGATAGACGTAAGCAGATAGTGTGGAATACCGCAGGGAAAGATTTCCTGAGCGGAAAAGAAATAATGGAGGGTGCCATGTCACTCATTTTAGATAAGATAAATTATGTGTACAGCGAGGGAACTGCTTACCAGATCCAGGCGCTTAAGGATGTAAACTTAGAGATCAGGGATGGACAGTTTATCGGTGTGATCGGACATACCGGTTCCGGAAAATCAACTTTGATCCAGCATCTGAACGGTCTGGTGAAGGCAACTTCCGGAACGATTTATTTTAATGGTCAGGATATTTATGACGAGGATTTTGACCTGAGAGAACTTCGTAACCGTGTTGGACTTGTATTTCAGTACCCTGAGCATCAGTTATTTGAGACAACCATTTTCGATGATGTGTGTTTTGGCCCGAAAAATCAGGGATTGTCCAAGGAAGAAGCAGGACTGCGCGCATTTGAAGCATTGAGAAGCGTAGGGCTGCCGGAGGAACTTTACTATCAGTCGCCATTTGACCTTTCCGGTGGACAGAAAAGAAGAGTTGCGATCGCAGGCGTACTTGCAATGAAACCGGAAGTGCTGATTTTAGATGAGCCGACGGCCGGTTTAGATCCGGCAGGAAGGGATGAAATCCTGGATCTCATCGCAAGAATGCATAAGGAAAAAGGAATTACGGTCATTCTTGTTTCCCACAGTATGGAAGATGTTGCAAAATACGTGGAACGTATCATAGTGATGAACCATGGGCAGGTGATGTTTGACAATACTCCGTGTGAAGTGTTCAAACATTACAAAGAACTGGAACAGATCGGGCTTGCAGCTCCGCAGGTAACCTATCTGATGCATGAACTGAAAGAAAAAGGACTGAATGTAAATACGGAGGCTACAACCGTTGCGGAGGCAAGGGAGAGTTTACTGGAAGTTTTACTTGGAAGGGAACCGAATCACAGGGGTTCCAATCTGGAAGAGGAGAACTTATGTTAAGAGATATTACGTTAGGCCAGTATTATCCGGCAGATTCTGTCATTCATAAACTGGACCCGAGAGTAAAATTATTTGCAACATTAATTTATATTATATCGCTGTTCTGCTTTAAGGGAATTGCCGCGCTGCTTGCAGCTACGGCATTTCTGTTTGCAGTGATCAAAACATCAAAGGTGCCGTTTAAGTTCATGGTAAAAGGATTGAAGGCGATCATGGTGTTAATGCTTATCACAGCATTATTCAACCTGTTCCTGACACCGGGCGAACCGATCGTGCAGTTGTGGATTTTTAAGATCACAGCAGAAGGTGCGCAGAATGCAGTGTTGATGGCAATCCGACTGACATACCTGATTCTGGGAACTTCGATCATGACTTTAACGACAACACCAAATCAGTTGACAGATGGTCTGGAAAAGTCACTCATGCCACTGAGCAAAATCGGTATTCCGGTGCATGCTATCGCTATGATGATGTCTATTGCACTGCGTTTTATCCCGATCCTGATCGAGGAGACGGACAAAATCATGAAAGCACAGATGGCGCGTGGGGCAGATTTTGAGAGTGGAAATCTGATTCATAAAGTAAAAAACATGGTACCGCTTCTTGTACCGCTTTTTGTCTCTGCATTCCGCCGTGCAGACGATCTTGCGATGGCAATGGAAGCGCGCTGCTACAATGGCGGTGAGGGACGTACCAAGATGAAACCGTTGAAATATATGGCGAGGGATCATAAGGCTTATGCAATCATCTTTGCGTATTTTATCGTGATCTTATTGTGTCGTACATTTTTGCCGTGGCCGATGTAAAGTGACTGGATATACGAAAATTATCTGAAGAGGTGTAGATGAAGAAAAGGGAAATTGGATGAAGCGAGTAAAACTGATCGTAGCCTATGATGGAACGAATTACTGCGGGTGGCAGGTACAGCCGAACGGAATCACCATTGAGCAGGTACTAAATGAAAACCTGTCAAAGCTGCTGGGGGAAGAAATCACAGTGACCGGTGCAAGCCGGACGGACTCCGGGGTGCATTCCATGGGAAATGTAGCTATTTTCGATACGGAGACAAGAATGCCGGCAGATAAAATTTCATTTGCATTAAATCAGAGGCTGCCGGAGGATATTGTCGTGCAGGATTCGTGCGAAGTTCCGTCCGACTGGCATCCGAGATATCAGGTCAGCCGGAAAACATACGAGTACCGCATTTTAAACCGTACTTTCCGTATGCCGAACCGCAGACTGGACACTTATTTTTATCATCACAAACTGGATGTGGACAAAATGAAGCAGGCGGCATCGTATCTTGTGGGAGAGCATGATTTCAAGAGCTTTTGTGCAGTCGGGGCACAGGTCAAAACAACGACGCGCACGATTTATTCCTGCGAGGTGGAGAAAGACGGGAATGATATTGTTACCATTCGGGTGACCGGAAATGGATTTTTATACAATATGGTACGCATTATCGCAGGAACGCTGATCCGTGTCGGCGGCGGCGAGATGGCGCCGGATGAGATACCACAGATCCTTGGGAAGAAAGACCGCACAGCTGCCGGACCAACGGCTCCGGCGCATGGACTTACGATGATGGGGATTGAGTATGAGGATGCAGAAGGTATATCTGAAACATGATATTCGTAATTGGCTGACAATCCAAAGTGGATAAAGAGAGTGAAAATAGAAAATCATGTGGATAAGTACAAGAAAAGTCGAGAATTATAGAAAGATTTTCTTGACACGCAAGGATTCGTGTAATATAATACATAAGTCTGTGATAGTGAATTAATGTCGAACCAAAAGCCCCGGTGAGACATTTAAACTATAAACAATTTATTTAATGAAGAAGCGATGTGTCCTGGACATTCACATGGTGGAAGCATTTCATAACATTATTTCTAGGAGGAAAATCAATGAAAACTTTTATGGCTAGCCCAGCTACCATTGATAGAAAATGGTACGTAGTTGACGCTGAAGGTATGACATTAGGACGTTTAGCATCTGAAGTTGCTAAAGTATTAAGAGGAAAAAATAAACCAATCTTTACACCACACATCGATACAGGTGATTATGTGATCGTTGTCAATGCAGAGAAAGTTAAAGTTACAGGTAAGAAATTACTTCAGAAAGTATATTACAACCACTCCGATTATGTAGGTGGAATGAAAGAGACTACATTAAAAGAAATGTTAGCAAAACATCCTGAAAGAGTTATCGAGTACGCTGTAAAAGGCATGCTTCCAAAAGGACCTTTAGGAAGACAGATGTACACAAAATTATTTGTATACGCTGGACCTGATCACAAACATGCTGCTCAGAAACCAGAAGTTTTAACATTCTAATTAGGAGGTAAAGGACATTGGCTAATACAAAGAATTACGGAACCGGAAGAAGAAAATCATCTGTTGCCAGAGTATATTTAGTACCAGGTACAGGTAAAATCACAATCAATAAAAGAGATATTGATGAGTATCTTGGTCTTG
>ENA-OPBS01000597-OPBS01000597.1-human-gut-metagenome-genome-assembly--contig:-NODE-597-length-30386-cov-6.269460_pt1 | contig 30386 bp, 20 predicted proteins | sample MGYA00241074_ERZ501463 | MGnify/ENA primary metagenome ERZ501463 (study PRJEB25962, sample SAMEA2042578) | human gut metagenome | biome: human gut; feature: human-associated habitat; material: faeces...
TCGGAAAAGTATATAAGCGATTGATAAAACAAGTGGCTTTAGAAAAAAAGATAGACGTAGTAGATGCAATTATTGAAGCATATCATTCTTTTTTCTTTAGAAGACTCCATACAATTTAGCTCAATATCTTCTGCTAAAGCGGCGTTTATATCCCCGGCAAATTAGTATTTACTTAAAGGTTACGATTGTTACCCCGGCATCCCCTTCACCGAATTCTGCAAGCTTATAGGACTTCACAAACTTCAGTTTACGGAGATACTCGTGGATACCTTTTCGTAAGGCGCCAGTTCCTTTTCCGTGAACAACTCGGACAGAAGTAAGTCCGGCGATCATAGCATCATCGAGGTATTTTTCAAGGCGGGCGATTGCCTCATCCACAGTATTTCCGAGAAGGTTGATTTCTGGATTGATTGTTGCGGCCTTATTGATACTGTAGCGGTCTTTTGGCTGATGCTGTGGTTTCGGTGCTTTTTCTGGAGCGAGAAGTTCTAAGTTTTTGTAGTTTACTACAGAACTTAAGAAGCCCATCTGGATTACAAGGTCTCCATCCTTGTTGGCAGCTTCTTTTACAGTTCCATTTAGAGAAAGTGTAGTTACAAATACAGAATCGCCTACTTTGAAGTCAGAAGGATCGGAGATAGTGGAAGACTTCTTTGCCTTATAGGCGAGCTTTTTGTCAAGCTTACTCATGCGGCCTCGGAGATCACTTCTCTGTGCTTCCATTTTTTTCATGTTGTTCTGCTTTGGATGCTGTCCCCATGCGTGATATTTACGAATGGATTCATCAGCAACTTCCTTGGCTTCTTCGAGAATGTTTCGTGCTTCCTCGCGGGCATCACGGAGCATCTTGTCTCGTTTTTCTTTAATGTCATCCTGTTTTTCTTTCAGGCTGTTCTTTAAGTTCTCGATTTCCTGTTTTGTCTTGTAAAGTTCAGACTGTTCTTTTTCAATTTCAGCTTTGTTTTTCTCTAATTCAGAGAGCATGTTTTCAAAGTCAATGGCAGTCGCATCAATCTGGGAGCGTGCCTGTTCGATAATGTAGTCTGGCAGGCCAAGACGTTCACTGATGGAGAAGGCATTACTTTTTCCAGGAATACCGATTAAAAGGTGGTAAGTTGGAGAAAGAGTCTCAAGGTCGAATTCACAGCAGGCATTCTCTACGCCAGGTGTGTCCATTGCGTACATTTTTAGCTCAGCGTAATGTGTTGTTGCAACTGTACGAATCTTTCCTGTATGCAGGTCATCTAAGATGGCAATGGCAAGTGCCGCACCTTCTGTCGGGTCAGTTCCTCCACATAACTCATCGAGTAAAACGAGAGAATTGGGGTCAGCTTCGTCTAAAATGTGGACAAGGTTCGTCATATGAGATGAAAATGTGGATAAGTTCATCTCAATACTCTGCTCATCTCCGATATCTGCAAAAATATCAGAAAATACAGCAAGGCGGGAACCCTGAAATGCAGGAATGTGGAGTCCTGCCTGTCCCATAAGCTGGAAGAGACCGACTGTTTTTAAGGAAACGGTCTTACCACCAGTATTTGGTCCGGTGAGCAGAAGCATATTAAAGTCCTCGCCAATATAAATATGGATTGGAACGACTTTTTTCGGGTCAAGTAATGGATGACGGCCCTGCTTGATATCTACAATTCCGTCTGTATTGAAAATCGGTTCGGTTCCCTGATATTCTTTTGCATATTTTGCCTTTGCGAAAATGAAATCAAGCTTTGTCAGAATCTTCTGATTTTCCTCTAATTCACGGCTGCAGGAAGCGGCCTGTGCGCTTAAAGACTGGAGAATCTTTTCGATTTCCATTTTTTCTTTAATATCTAATTCTTTCAAATGGTTGTTTAACTGGACAACGGCCATCGGCTCGATGAAAAGTGTAGAACCGGAAGAAGACTGATCGTGAATCATACCCGGAAAGGCGTTACGATATTCTGTTTTTACAGGAACACAGTAACGACCATTACGGACGGTAATCAGCGCATCCTGAAGCATTGTCTTGTTATTTTGTGAGTTGATAACAGAAGTCAGCTTATTGTGGATGGAGATATTTGTCTGTTTGATTTCGCGGCGAATGTCTTTTAATGCGGAAGAGGCATCATCACTGATCTCATCCTCAGATAAAATACACTGTGTAATTCTCTGGTAAAGGAATTCTAATGAATCAAGTTCTCCAAAATAGCTGTTTAAGGAGTCATATGCCATTATGTCATCTTCCGTATCGCCGTATTCTACAGCCTGTGCTGTAATAGAAAGAAGACGGGCAATATCGAGAAGCTCCTTTGTATTTAATGTGGAATCAATTTCTAATAATCTTAAATGTGGACGGATATCAGAAAGTCCCTGAAAAGAAAGATAACCCGTCTTATAAAGCCGGGTCAGTGCATCTTTTGTTTCTGTCTGTGCTGACAAGATTTCTTCGTAATTAGAGGAGGGAAGCAGGTCTTTACAGAGTGCCTTTCCCATGGTCGAAGAAGCAAAAGTCTCCAGCTTTTTAATGATTTTATCATATTCTAATGTGATTAGTGCCTTTGTATTCATAAATAAAATCCTCTCAAAAATTTAAGCTGCACTATCTAAATCTTAATAAATCTATATTATTCAATATCTGTTTCAGATAATGAATGATAAAGTAATTACATAATTAAAAAGAACATTGAAAATATAGTCTTATAAATTTTGATTTTAAGTAGTTACAATCATTTTACAAAATTAGAGATAAGAAATTTAGAAAGTGTAGTAAGGTTTTCATATATTTTATAATAAAACGCAAATGATGCCAGGCAATGTTGTATCGCTGATAATATAATAAAAATACGACTGCGTAGTGGGATTAAACTGTCATCAACGCGAGTTTACAGTATATAAGTAATATATTAATACACTGAACGAAAGCCCTTTTCATCTGCAACATTTACAGGAGGAACGTCCGTAATATCCAGTTTATCAATGCGGATAAAACCATTTCTGCCGGGACGGCCGGAAGATAGTTCCTGCAGGAAAAGTTCCATGCGGTGTTCTAATCCCTGTGCCTCCATCTCTACCGTACCGTCATAGAGATTGCGGACCCAGCCCGTTATATTGTATGTCTGAGCAATAGCGGTTACTGTAAATCGAAAGCCAACGCCCTGTACGCGGCCATGTGCAAAAATGTGTTTTCTAATCATAATGCTTACCTACAGTCCGATACTGTGCCGGACTATTCCTTTCCTTAATTATACAAAAAATTAATACCTGCGTTTGTATTTGCAGTATTCTCCTGAAAAATTATGGACTAGTAAATTTTTCAAAAAATATGTAAAATTTTAATGCAAAAGTAATTGTGACATGAAATACTTCATTTGTCAATGAAGACGGGGCGTAAAGCCTTTAAAAATGCGGAAAAATCTGCGAAATAGAGCATTTTCTTGGTTGTCAGCCTATTAAATTTAAGCTATAATATGTGAAGTAATTAAAGAGATGGATTAGAAAGGAAACGTATATGCGTTATATTAATGAACTCAGAGAAGGAGATAATGTCTCTGAAGTGTACCTTTGTAAAGTAAAAAATATTGCGAAGACAAAAGCGGGAAAGACTTATTATTCCATGATTTTGCAGGATAAGACTGGTGTCATTGACACAAAAATCTGGGATTTGAATAATGGAATCGAGAATTTTGAACAGATGGATTACATCCGTGTAGAGGGTAATGTCACAAGTTTTCAGGGCAGTCCGCAGCTTAATGTCAGAAGACTGCGTAAAGCCAGAGAGGGCGAATTTGCAATGGAGGATTATATCCCATGTTCCAGCAAGAGTATTGACGGAATGTTTAAGGAATTATCTTCCTATGTGAATCATGTACAGAACATTTATTTAAGACAGCTGTTAGTTGCTTTCTTTGGAGATAAGGAATTTGCAGCCAAGTTCAAGGCACATTCCGCAGCGAAAAGAGTACATCATGGATTTATGGGCGGTCTGTTAGAGCATACATTAAGCGTAACGAAACTGTGTGATTTTTATTGTACGCAGTATCCGGTTTTGAATAAAGATTTACTTATTACAGCAGCAATCTGTCATGATATCGGAAAGATTGATGAGCTTTCTGATTTCCCGGAGAACGATTATACAGATGTCGGACAGCTGGTTGGCCATATCGTAATGGGAACGATGATGATTGATGAGAAGATTAGAAATATTAATGGTTTCCCAGCAAAGCTGGCGAATGAATTAAAGCACTGTATCTTAGCACATCACGGTGAGTTAGAATACGGTTCCCCTAAGAAGCCGGCATTAATTGAGGCATTAGCTCTTAATTTTGCAGATAATACTGATGCAAAGATGGAGACGTTTATTGAAGCACTTGCAGAAGAGAGCCGTCAGAGCGGTGAGTGGAAAGGTTACAATAAATTATTTGAAAGCAATATCAGAGCGACAAGTCATTTAGGAGAAAAGGATTGAATAATAAAGTGAAATCAGAACAGAAGTTGAATTTGAAAAAGAATCAGGAAATTTCACTTACAATCGAAGATTTTACAAAAGAAGGGGAAGGTCTTGGCAAGTACCAGGGCTTCCCTTTCTTTGTTAAAGACACGGTAATCGGTGATGAAGTGAGAGTTTCCATAACAAAATTAAAAAAGAATTACGGTTATGCCCGTCTGGTAGAAATCGTAACACCATCAAAAGACAGAGTAACCCCGCCATGTCCGGTCGCAAGACAGTGTGGAGGTTGTAAGTTACAGCAGATTTCTTATGAGAAACAGCTTTCTTTTAAAAAGAGTCTTGTGGAAGGCTGCCTGATGCGTATCGGCGGTTTTGGAAAAGAAGATATTGAGCAGAAGATGGAGCCGGTATACGGAATGGAAGAACCGTGGCATTACCGCAATAAGGCACAGTTCCCTGTTGGTTATGACAAAGGGGGGAACCTTGTTGCCGGATTTTATGCGGGCCGTACCCACTCCATCGTGGCCAATACAAATTGTGCGATTCAGGCAGAAGTAACTCACCCGATTGTTGAAAAAGTTCTTACTTATATGAAAGAAAATAAGATCTCTGCATATGATGAGAAAAATCACAGCGGTTTGGTGCGCCATATTTTAACCCGCATAGGATTTACTACTGGCGAGATTATGGTATGTCTTATTGTAAATGGTACGAAAAAGCAGTTGAAACATATTGATAAACTTGTAGATGACTTAAAAACAATCGAGGGAATGACAAGTATTATCGTAAACACGAATACTGATAAGACAAATAAAATTTTGGGACTTCGCTGTGAGACTGTATGGGGCCAGGATTATATTGAAGATTATATCGGTAATATTAAATATCAGATTGGGCCGCTTTCTTTCTATCAGGTAAACCCACAGCAGACAAAGGTTCTTTATTCTAAAGCATTAGAGTACGCTGAGCTGAAAGGGCAGGAACTTGTGTGGGATTTATACTGCGGAATCGGAACTATTTCCCTCTTTTTGGCGCAGAAAGCAAAGCAGGTTTACGGTGTAGAAATCATTAAAGAAGCCATCGGTGATGCCAAGAGAAATGCCGCATTAAATCATATGGATAATGTTGAATTTTTCGTTGGAAAGGCAGAAGAAGTCGTACCTGCACAGTATGAAAAGACTGGGATTCATCCAGATGTCATCGTTGTTGATCCACCAAGAAAGGGCTGTGATGCGATGCTCTTAAACACAATGCTCGATATGGCACCGAAGCGCATTGTCTATGTAAGCTGCGACCCGGCAACATTAGCAAGAGATTTAAAGATACTGTGTGAGGAAAAATATACCTTGGAGAAGGTATCTGTGGTAGATCAGTTCAGTCACTCGGTTCATGTGGAGAGTGTGTGTGTTTTGAAAAGAGTAGATGAATAATTTTGCTATAAATAGAGAGTGTCTGCATTAAAAAAGACTGGAAAGCATTTTTTAAATATACTTTAGGTAAATAGTTTTTTATACTATATTATTAGGACCTTTATAGAGAAAATAAGATAAGAATGAAAAATTATCCAGAAACTATGATAGGATATATTGTTTTTTGTCTTTTTAATTATAGTAGTATTTTTAATTGCTATAGACACATCTTATAATAAAACAGAGGAATTGAACAAGAATATTCTTAAAAGATTTTCTGGCAGGCGTACCTAAGAAAAGATATATGTAGATCAAGAAAAAATATTTACAAAAGTATCATGGGAGGGGCGGAATATATGAAGTCAATCAAGAAATACGAAACAATTATTAATGAGGCACTGCGTTCAGCACTTGAATACGATACTCCCGAGGGACAAATTAATGAATTTATCAGTTTTTTTGGAAAACATATCGGGTCTGACAGAATTTATATTTTTGAGGATGACGAGGAGCATCATGTAACAAATAATACTTATGAATGGTGTGCAGAAGGAATTACTCCGCAGATTGAGCATTTGCAGGGTGTGAATATGGAAGTAATTGATTGGTGGTATGATACTTTTGATGAGGGAAAAAGTGTTATTATTTCTGATGTTAAAGAATTAAAAGGAGTACATCAGGTATCTTACAATATGCTCAAGTACCAGAATGTTTGTAAAGTAGTTGTCAGCCCATTACGCCATAAAGGGCAGATAAAGGGATTTTTTGGTGTAGATAATCCACCGGCTGTAGATTACAATGCATTAACAATGTTTTTAGATATGATCGGAACCATGCTGATTTCTCTTTTAAAAATAAGAAATACATTTCAAAAAGAGCAATATAACGCAAGTATGAGCAGCTACTCAGCACTTTCTGAGATTTATTTATGTATGCATTTAATTGATATAAAAACAGGAAAGTATGAGCAGATAAAAAATGTAAAACATGTAGAAAAAGAATGTGAAGAGCTTGATCAGGAGAATTTTTCAAAAAGAGTATATACAACTATGAAATACTTCTGTACAGAAATGTATTTATCAAGTGTACTGGAGTTTGTGGACTTATCAACATTAGACAGACGATTAATGGAAACAAACACAATCGTTCATGAATTTATAGGTACAGTTTCCGGATGGTGCCGCGAGCGCTTTATCAAAGTAGATAGCGATGAAAAAGGCCGTCTGTGGCATGTTCTTTACTGTGTGGAAGTGATTGACGAACAGAAACGCCGGGAGAAAAAGCTGCTGTATCTTTCTGAAACAGATTCCATGACCGGTATTAATAACCGTGGAAGCGGGGAGCGAAAGATTACAGAATTCCTTGAAAAAAAGAAAGGTGGACTGTTTTGCCTTTTAGACTGTGATAAATTCAAAAAAATCAATGACACATATGGACATGCTGTTGGAGATACCGTTCTCATTAAGCTTGCAGCAGTCCTTCAGCGAGCCTGCCGTGAGAATGATATTGTCATGCGGCTTGGAGGTGATGAATTTGCGATGTATCTTCCAGGAATGCCAGATAAAGCACAAGCGGAATCATTTTTCAAACGTTTATTTACGCAAATAGATAAGATTTCCATACCGGAAATGCAGGGAGAGAAAATTAATGTGAGTCTGGGAGCTTCTTTATGTTCGGATAAAGATGGAGCGACTTTTGATACGCTATATCATGAGGCGGATGCGGCAATGTATGAAAGTAAGAAAATTGTGGGGAATCATGCGATAATATATTCTGATTTGCCACAGGCAAGGTAGACGCCACTGTAGAAGAATTATCAAGAAAAACCCCTAAAAAATTTATTGATTTTGTTCCGTTATGCTAAACGCTCCATTTTGCCCAATAAAACAGAAACTTCGCAGAAACGAATGCGAAGTTTCTGTTTTATTGGGCAAAATTCTGCAACACAAAGTCAAAATATAGGTTGTTTTATTTACTGAGAGCGTCTCTTTGCCTGTGGCAAATCAGGAATTATATAGTTGCTTCTATAATATGTTTGTCGCTGATAAAAATATCATGTACTCATGGGCAGCCCAAAACAGCTCTCAAAGAGTCAATATATTTCAGTAATAAGACAGCAATTTTCATATATCCTCTCTTTAGATTAGTGCTATAATAAAATAAATATGACTATTCAGAAATAATTCATGGAATCGCATTTGCGATGCTTATTTTTTGCTTTGAATAGCCGCAGTTTATATAACATAACACAACCGTGGGACAACACGGGGGTAGCTCGCTTATGCTTAGCACAACGGTGCTATCGAACGAGAACCGACCTCTATAGGTGGGGAGGATGTCACCATAACCAGAAAACCAAAGTATACATATTGGGAAAGGGGTAGAAAGACATGATAGATAACAAGAGACAGGAGCTGATTCATAGCCAGGTAATGGAGATTCTCAAAGAGAACCAGCTAGCATTTTCTAATGTTGCACGTCCAAAGCCAACAAAAGCTTCTACAGCAACTTCAGCATCCTGGTCAAAAGACATGGCTCCGAAAGCATCTGCAGCAACACAGGGAGCATGGGACAGCACAAATACACCGGGCGGTGTTTCTTCTTTAGCAAAGGAGAAATGGAATGTACAGGAAATCGCAGCACTTGTAACGAAGGCATTAGAAGCCAGCAACGTAAAAGTTGCATTTTCTAATAAGCCAATTCCTGCACCAACAACAATTTCCAGTTCTACACAGCCAGCATGGAAGAAAGACGAAGACGAAGCTCCTCGTAAACCGGCAGCAGGTACACAGGGCGCATGGGATGTGACAGATACACCAGGTGGACTTTCTGCTGAGACAAAGAAAGTATGGAATCTTGATGCAATCACAGCTCTGGTAAAGAAAGAATTAACAGAGAACCTTGAGTTCTATAACAAACCACTGCCAAAGCCAACAACAGTATCCAGTTCCACACAGCCAGCATGGAAAGATGACAGCGAAGAGTATAAACCAAAAGAATCTGCATCTGCTCAGGGAATCTGGGAGAGAGGCAATAAGATTTCTGCATCTACACAGCCAGCGTGGAAGGTGGATGAAATCGCTGCTTTGGTAACAAAGGCTCTGCAGAATAAATAATATTTGCTACAGGCAAGGGGAGATGTCCTCTGAAAGATAAATAAAGCATATTTGTGACTTTAGTCGCTGTGGTTTGAATGTTCGCTTGGACGCGCGAATGTTCAAACCTTGTTCCGAGGTCACAAATATGCTTTATTTATCTTTCAGAAGACTGTCTTTGGCTGCGGCAAATTACTATTTAGAAAGGAATTATTATGCAAAGTAAAATGACACTTAAAGAATGGCTGCCACTGCTTGGTATCACAGTCTCAGCATTCATATTTAACACATCAGAGTTTATGCCGATTGGTTTGTTGACAGATATTGCCGACAGCTTTCATATTACAGAGGCACATGCGGGGGTACTGATTACAGTATATTCATGGATCGTTATGTTACTGTCTCTGCCGTTGATGCTTCTATTGAATAAGATTGATTTTAAAAGACTTTTGTTAGGAACGATTGCACTTTTTGGAATCTTCCAGATGCTGTCCGCTTTTTCTGCTTCATATGGAATGTTAATGATATCACGTATTGGCGTAGCGTGTACACATTCAGTATTCTGGTCGATCGCATCACCGGCAGCAGTCAGTGTTGTGTCAGAAAAGTTTCGTTCACTTGCACTTAGTATGGTAGTAACCGGAACCTCAATTGCGATGATTCTTGGACTTCCGCTAGGAAGAATTATCGGACTTCATATGGGCTGGAATATGGCATTTTTCTGTGTAGGAATCATTGCTTTTATCACAACCTCTTACCTGATTTTTGTATTCCCGAAAGTGCCGGGCGGAGAGTCTTTCTCCATAAAACAGATGCCGGAAATCTTTAAAAATAAAACGCTGATGGGAATTTTTCTTGTTACCTTTTTATTTGCCACATCGTATTATACGGGATATAGTTATATTGAACCATTCTTACAGAAGGTGGCTGGTCTTTCTGCTAACTGGGTTACAACAACACTTACTATATTTGGTGCAGCAGGTCTTTTAGGAAGTTTTTTATTTTCCCATTACTATGACAAGAATAAATATCTTTTTATAAGACTGGTCATGATTAGTGTAGCAGCAGCATTACTTTTATTGTATCCGATATCAAAAGCACATATGGTGGTTGTTTTATTATGTGCATTCTGGGGTATGGCAGTTATGGCATTTAACGTGACATTTCAATCAGAAATTATTACTTATGCACCGGCAGCGGCTTCCTCTGTAGCAATGGCAATCTATTCCGGAATCTATAATCTTGGAATCGGAAGCGGAACATGGATTGGAGGAAGTATCTGTACCCATCTGTCCATTTCCTATATCGGAATTGCTGGTGGCATGATAGCAGTAGTGGCGGCATTGTTATGTATATTTGTTGTGATAAAGTATATGAAGGAATTTGATAGAGCAGCTTGATTTTAAAGCGGGTATTGATACTCGCTTTTTTTGCTTAAAATAGAAAAATTACGGGACGTAGAAGGATGTAATCTGAAATATGTAACAAAAATAAAAGATATACTTGCGAAAATGATGGTTTTATACGATAATAGGTACTGTTTAACCTGAAATAGAAAAATCAGGCAACATAGAGTAAAGAGAGATTGAAAATAGATAATTGGGAAATTAAATGGAGCTTCCGAGTAATTCAATTGCGGAATGCTTCAGGATAATAAAAGTTATCGTATAGGAGCATAAAAAACAAGGAGAGAAAAATGAGCAGAATAGATGAAATTAAAAAACGACGTACCTTTGCAATTATTTCGCACCCGGATGCCGGTAAGACTACATTAACAGAGAAGTTTCTTTTATATGGAGGTGCAATCAACCAGGCTGGTTCCGTTAAAGGAAAAGCAACCGCAAAACATGCGGTATCTGACTGGATGGATATTGAGAAAGAAAGAGGTATTTCCGTAACTTCTTCCGTATTACAGTTTGAGTATGGCGGATGCTGCATCAATATTTTGGATACACCGGGACATCAGGATTTCTCTGAAGATACGTATCGTACATTAATGGCAGCCGATTCCGCTGTTATGGTAATTGATGCATCGAAAGGTGTGGAGGCACAGACAAGAAAGCTTTTTAAAGTTTGTGCCATGCGCCATATTCCGGTATTTACTTTTATTAATAAAATGGATCGTGAGGCAAGGGATATTTTTGATCTCTTAGATGAAATCGAAAAAGAACTTGGAATCCCAACTTGTCCGGTAAACTGGCCAATCGGTTCCGGTAAACAGTTCGCAGGCGTTTACGACAGAAAAAGCCAGAAAATCGACTTATTTGAGGATACGATGAAAGGTACAAAGATGGGAACGATGAAAGAAATCGCCCTTGATGACCCGGAAATCAGCAACTATGTCACAGACGAAGCAAGAGAAGTGTTAGAGGAAGAAATTGAGCTTTTAGATGGAGCCAGTGCAGAATTTGATCAGGAATTAGTTGATGCCGGAGAACTCTCTCCAGTATTCTTTGGTTCTGCCCTCATGAACTTTGGCGTAGAGAATTTCTTAAATTACTTCCTGAAAATGACTTCCTCCCCACTGCCAAGAACTTCTGATCAGGGAACAATCGACCCAATTGAGGAAAAAGATTTTTCTGCATTTGTATTTAAGATTCAGGCAAATATGAACAAAGCTCACCGTGACAGAATCGCTTTTATGAGAATCTGTTCCGGCGAATTCGAAGCAGGAATGGATGCTTTCCATGTACAGGGAGATAAAAAGGTACGTCTTTCTCAGCCACAGCAGATGATGGCAAGTGAGAGAAAAATGATCGATAAAGCCTACGCCGGAGATATTATTGGAATTTTCGATCCAGGCATTTTCTCTATCGGAGATACCATCACAACTTCACCAAAGAAATTTGCTTACGAAGGAATCCCTACCTTTGCGCCAGAACATTTCGCAAGAGTGCGTCAGGTAAATACGATGAAACGTAAACAGTTCATCAAGGGAATCAACGAAATCGCACAGGAAGGTGCTATCCAGATTTTCCAGGAATTTAATACTGGAATGGAAGAAGTAATCGTAGGTGTAGTAGGAACATTGCAGTTTGATGTATTAAATTATCGCCTGCAGCATGAATACAATGTAGAAATCCGCCTTGAAAAACTTCCATACGAATATATCCGCTGGATTGAAAATACAGAGATTGACCTTGAAAATCTTCGTGGAACATCAGATATGAAGAAGATTAAGGACTTAAAGGGAAGACCACTTTTACTCTTCATTAATAGCTGGAGTGTGGGAATGACTCTGGAGAGAAATGAAGGACTTGTACTCTCGGAATTCGGAAGAGCTTAAGAATTCTGATTTGTGGGACTGCGAAGCAGACGAACTCCTGAAGATAAATAAAGCATATTTGTGACTTTAGTCGCTGCAGTTTGAATGCTCGCTTTAGGCGCTCGCAACCAAACCTTGCTCCAAGGCCACAAATATGCTTTATTTACTTTCAAGAGTTCTGTTTGTTGGCAAATCGTGAAATTGGTTGGAATGATTTGGAAAAGAAGACAGGAAGTGTATAAATCTATAAAAACGGATAAAATCTCAAATCAGTTTAAAAAATATTTTTCACAAATAGTTCCAGTGTCAATCTTTCAGAACACCAGCTCTCTGTAAAGCCACAAATATAGAGTCTTTTATTTCCAGAAGGCTGTCTTTAACTGAGGAGGAAAACTCAGAATCTATTTTCTGCAATTGAAATAGAAGTTTTCGGATAGGATGAATTCGGAAAGCGAGGGGAAGATTTGATAAAGAAATTAGAGTATGTTTAAAAAATATCAAAAATTTACCAATTTTACTATAGTGTATGCTTGAAAAAAGATTATAATATGTTAAAATATATATTATTATTTATAAGAAAGGGGAAACTTATGAAAAACAATCATAATCTACTAATGAAAATGAAGAATCTTGAAAAATTTAGCGGGGCTATCAAAAGATGTGTAGCAATAGCAATGGCATCCATGTTATTTGCAACAACTGGATTTAGTTTGGATACACATCCGGTTAAGGCGCAAGAAGTAAGTTCGTCAGCAGATAAGATTGAAATTCCAGAAATAAGCAAGGATGCTTTTAAGAAGTACAAAAAGATTTCTGGAATTGGAGCGAATACTATTTTAGGAGCGGATTTTACTTATTATCAGCAGTGTCTGGAGTGGGGGAAATCATATAAAAATTATATGAGTCAGTCCGTAGACAATATTTTCGACTATGTAAAAAGTCAGGGTATCAATACCATATCTTTAAAGGTTGCTGTAAATCCAACAGGGGAAAATGCATATCTTTCTTTGGAAAATGCAATAAAAACATTAAAAGCTGTAAAAGCATCTAATACAAATCTTAAGACAAATCTTGTCTTACTTTATTCAGACGAAATAACTTATGCGGGTACACAGAATCTTCCGGCAGACTGGGAGAAAGCAGAGAAAGAAGAGCAATCGGTAACTCGAGTAGAAAGTGCAAAAACTTATACAAGAGAGACAATTGCAAAGTTAAAGCAGGCGAATGTCCTTCCTGATATTGTAACGATTGGTAATGAGGTGAATTGGAATTTCCTTGGAATTACTGACGGAGAAGGCTGGGAAGGCTGGAAAGCAATGGGCGATATTTCAGCATTGCTGAAAAAAGAAGGTGTAAAGAATGCTGTCAGCATAGCTGCTCAACCTGATGCTGCTTCTGTAAAATATATTGTTCAGAAACTGGGCTATGCGTCTGTAGATTATGATTATATTGGGGTAAATGTTTATCCAGATAATAATACAAACAGTTATATTAAAAGTTTAAAAAACGAAGTAGAAAGTTGTGCACCGGATAAACAACTGATAGTTTCTAACGTAGAATATGAACGTGTAAATGAGGCGAATACAGCCAATGTATATACACAGGCTGACAGCATTTATAACTTGTTAGAAGCCACAATTGATGAGAAGAATGCTGGTGGTTTGATTTATAATGAAGCTGCATATGTTGGAAGTTGGAAGTCTTTCTTTGATGATGAGGGAGATGCACAGGTTTCCATGGCTATTTTTGCATATGCACAGGGTAATGAGACAGATACAAGCAGAGATCCTTATAAATACGGAGATGATACTGGTTTAAAACAGCAGAAAGTAACCATTAAAAAAGTGAAGAATATGTCAGATTCTACTATTCGAGGCATAGACATTTCATCGTATACTGCTTTAAAAAAGGCTGGGGTAAAATATTATGATAATGAAGGAAAAGAAGCCTCATTACTAAAAGTTTTAAGTGATAATGGTGTAAATTACATTCGTATTCGTATATGGAATGATCCGTATAATGAAAAAGGAGAGACTTATGGTGGTGGATCCAATGATGTTAAGGCTGGGTTAGAAATAGCGAAAGAGGCAGCCAAATATAATATTAAAGTTTTATTGGGATTCCATTATTCTGATTTTTGGGCAGATCCAGCAGTACAGTTGCTTCCAAAAGCATGGGAAAAAGATAGAAATAATCAGGAAAAAATGTGTTCTAATGTATATGAATTTACTAAAGAAACCTTAGAACAATTTAAAGATGCTGGTGCTGACATTGGTATGGTACAAGTTGGAAATGAAATATCTCAGGGAATGATGGGGATTATGCATAGAACTAAAGCCAATGTCTGGCAGGAAGAAGAAAAGTCTGTGCTTATTGACAGTTATTTAAATGCAGGTGCCAGGGCAGTAAGAGAATGTGTGCCAGATGCTTTGGTTGCGATACATTTAGATACTCTTAATTTAAGTATATATAAAGATGCTATGAATGCATGGGAAAGAGATAAAGTGGATTATGATGTTTTAGGATCTTCTAGCTATGCCTTTTGGGCTGGAAAAAATATGCTTGGGAATGTTCGGAAAGCTGGAAATTATGTTGCATCCAGAGGTAAATTATTTGCAGTATTGGAGACATCATGGCTTAACTCTCAGAAAGATGCAGATGGTACTGTAAATATGGTTAATAATACTAAAGATGCAGTTTATAAAGTTGGTCCTCAGGGACAGGCAGATATGTTGTCAGATTTATATGATGCAATTTTATCAAATGATAATGGATTGGGTGCTTTTTATTGGGAAGGGGCATGGATACCTGTCAAAGCTGGTTGGGTGAATTGGAAATATAACAAAGAAATGGCCAATGAATTTGGAACAGGATGGGCGACAGAAAATGCAGGAGGATACTATCCAAAGAGTAAATTGTATTATAATGGGAATCCTGTTTGGGGAGGAGATTCTTGGGATAATCAAACGCTTTTTGATGATAAAGGATACCCATTAGATTCTCTTCGCTTCTATAAAGATGCAGTGTCATCTAACGAGAAATATTCCAGAGTGGTTATTGCATTATGTGATAAGGAAAATAATGTACTTGAATACAGGGTAGTAAAAGTTATTTCAGGAAAGAGTATGACTTATACATTACCGGAAATTAAAGGATATACGAAAGAAAAAGATACAATTAAAATTTTAGGAACAAATGATAAGATATCTAAGGTATCTGTAGTTTATAATAAGGATATAAAAAAACAGACAATTACTGTGAAAAAAGCATCCTATACGATTCCTTATGGAACAAAGTTTAATCTTAAGAACGAAGTAAAAGCAGTTGGAAGTTTAACATTTACTTCAAATAATACGAATATTGTTTCTGTTGAAAAGCAGGGTAAAAAACTTGTTGTAAAGAAGCCAGGAAAAGTAAAGATTAAAATAACAGCCGGTGCAACAGCAGATTATAAACAGACCAGTAGAATAGTTACTATTTATGCAGTTCCGAAAAAGCAGACCATCAAAAAGGTTTCTACAGCTAAGAGAAAAGTAAAAGTGAATATAAAGAAAGATGTAAAAGCTACAGGATATCAGATTGTTGCAGCTAAGAACTCAAGATTTAGCAAGGGCAAGAAGGTATTAACAAAGAAAGGAACAAGACAGGTAACATATACAATAACAAAATTAAATTCTAGGAAAATTTACTATGTAAAGGCACGTGCTTATAAAACAATAGGCAATAAGAAATATTTTGGTCCATGGAGCAAAGTAAAGAAAATAAGAATAAAGTAAATTCCATAGATCATTTGAAAAATTAGAATTTAATTTGAGCGAATTTTAACTGAAGTTTATATCTAAAGAGCACCCCATATTGTGACTTCAAGGATAGATTGAAGATGAATAAGTATTCAACGCAATCTATCTTCAAAGTCACAAATATGGGGGGTTTTAGGATTCTGTTTGTCGGCAAATCAAATAGCAAGAATTTTCTTGGCGTTCTCCACTCGTTCTTTCGTTGGAGGTTCAATTCCTTCTAAAGGATATTCTAATCCAAGTTCTTTCCATTTATAAATACCCATCGTATGATAAGGCAGGATTTCCACCTTTTCCACATTATCAAGAGAGTGAATGAAATCAGCTAATCTAGTCAGATATTCATCTTTATCGCTTCGTTCCGGGACAAGGACATGGCGAATCCAAATCGGTTTTTTGATATCGGAAAGATAGCGAATCATATCAAGAATATGTTCATTGCTACGACCAGTTAAAACTTTGTGGTATTTGTTATCAATGTGTTTGATATCCACTAATAACAGGTCAGTATATTTCATCAATTCCTGAAATTTAGAAAAGAAAGGTTCTTCTCTCGTAAAAGGACCTCCGGCAGTATCAATAGTAGTGTGGATTCCTTTTTCTTTTGCTTTTTTAAAAAATTCAAGCATAAAATCAATCTGTAAAAGAGGCTCTCCGCCACTGACAGTAATACCTCCGCCATTTTTCCAGTAAGGACGATAGCGGAGTGCCTGATTTAACAGCGCATCTGCGCTTTTCCATACCGCACCATTTTCTTCTGTCATCTTCCATGTATCTGGATTGTGACAGAACTGGCACCGCAAAGGGCAACCCTGCAAAAAAACAATAAAACGAACTCCCGGCCCATCCACCGAACCAAAACTCTCCGTAGAATGAACAAGAGCCATCGAATTTTTATTACATTCTGTCATGGCATGTTCTGGCAATTACATCTAACTGCTGTTCTTTTGTCAGAGAGATGAATTTAACTGCATAACCTGAAACACGGATCGTAAAGTTTGCGTATTCTTCTTTTTCCGGATGTTCCATCGCATCAATCAGTTTCTCAACACCAAATACATTTACGTTTAAGTGGTGAGCACCCTGTGCGAAGTAGCCGTCCATAACATTTACTAAGTTACCAATACGTTCTTCTTCGGAATGACCGAGTGCATCAGGGTTGATTGTCTGCGTATTGGAAATACCATCTAATGCCCATTCATAAGGAAGTTTAGCTACAGAGTTTAAGGAAGCTAAGAGACCGTTTTGCTCTGCACCATAACTTGGGTTTGCTCCTGGGGAAAGTGGTTCACCGGCTTTTCTTCCATCTGGAAGGGAACCTGTTGCCTTACCATATACTACGTTAGATGTGATAGTAAGGATAGAAGTTGTAGGTTCAGAATCACGATAAGTATGGAACTTCTCCAGTTTCTTCATGAATGTCTGAAGTAACCATACAGCGATATCATCGGCGCGGTCGTCATCATTTCCGTATTTAGGGAAGTCGCCAGTTGTCTCATAATCAACAACAAGACCATCTTCATTACGAACTGTCTTAACCTTTGCATATTTGATAGCACTTAAGGAGTCTACTACATGTGAGAATCCTGCGATACCTGTAGCGAATGTACGACGTACATTTGTATCAATTAAGGCCATCAAAGCGTATTCATAGTAATACTTGTCATGCATGTACTGGATGAGATTTAATGTATTTACATATAAACCTGCTAACCAGTCCATCATGATATCATATTTGTGCATTACTTCATCATAGTCAAGATATTCGGAAGTAATCGGTTTATATTCCGGTCCAACCTGCTGTCCGGTCTTTTCATCCACACCACCATTGATAGCGTAAAGGAGACATTTTGCAAGGTTAGCGCGAGCACCGAAGAACTGCATTTCCTTACCAGTCTGTGTAGCAGAAACACAGCAGCAGATGGAGTAATCATCGCCCCATACTGGACGCATTACATCATCATTTTCATACTGGATTGAACTTGTTGTAATAGAAATATGAGCTGCGTAATCTCTAAATGTTTTTGGAAGACGCTCAGAGTAAAGTACTGTGAGGTTTGGCTCTGGGGATGGTCCCATATTTTCTAATGTGTGGAGGAAACGGTAGTCAGTTTTTGTAACCATGGAACGGCCGTCCTGTCCAAGTCCGCCAACTTCAAGTGTTGCCCATACAGGGTCACCGGAGAAAAGCTGGTTGTAAGCTGGGATACGTCCGAACTTAACCATACGGAACTTCATAGTCATATGGTCGATTAATTCCTGCGCTTCTTTCTCTGTAAGGATTCCCTTATCCATATCACGTTTGATATAAATATCAAGGAAAGTAGCGATACGTCCAATACTCATAGCAGCACCGTTCTGTGTCTTGATTGCTGCAAGGTATCCGAAATACGTCCACTGAACAGCTTCCTTTGCGTTAGAAGCAGGTTCGGAAATATCATAGCCATAGCTTTCAGCCATAACTTTCATATCTTTTAATGCTTTAATCTGCATGGAGATTTCTTCTCTTAAACGGATAACGTCATCTGTCATTGTTCCGTCACCGCAGTTTGCGAAATCTTTCTGCTTATCAGCAACTAACAGGTCAATACCGTAAAGAGCTACACGACGGTAGTCACCTACGATACGTCCACGTCCGTATGTATCCGGAAGTCCTGTAATAATCTTGTTATGACGAGCTTTCTTCATCTCTGGTGTGTAGATGTCGAATACTCCCTGGTTGTGTGTTTTATGATATTTTGTAAAGATCTTATGAAGTTCTTCGCTTGGCTGATAACCGTAAGTTGTACAAGCCTGCTCAGCCATCTTAATTCCACCGTATGGCATAAAAGCTCTCTTCAGAGGTTTGTCTGTCTGAAGACCAACAACCTTCTCAAGATCCTTTGTCTCTTCACTGATGTATCCTGGGCCATATGCTGTAAGACCAGATACTACTTCAGTTTCCATATCAAGAACGCCGCCCTTTGCACGCTCTTCTTTCTGAAGTTCCTGAAGCTTACCCCATAATGTATCGGTTGCTTCTGTTGGTCCTTCCAGGAAGGATTCGTCTCCTTCATATGGTGTATAGTTCTCCTGGATAAAGCTGCGAACGTCAACTGAGTTCACCCATTCTTTTCCTTTAAAACCAGCCCACTGCTCAAAATGTGCCATCTTTTTGTTCCCCTTTCCTATCTTTCATTTTCTTGTGCGCCGTCAGTATACCATTTCGTGAAGAAAATATCAAGGCTTATTCTGATAATCGTTTTCAAAATCGCCCTTGTATGCAATTTTGTGCAATTTGTGTATATTTATACGAACAATATCGCCTTATTTCGCATTTTTCCAGGCACAATTTTACCTTTTGGGCACTAAAAGATGTGGAGGAACTGACGTTGGCATTCTGATCCCTCTTACATATTTTTGTATAAAAAAGAAGAACCTGCACATTATACAGATTCTCCATTCTTTTGCATTTTATTCTGCAGATGCTTTTTCAACCTGTGCGATTGCTGCTTTCTGCATTGGAATACGGCAGTTCTTGTTGCTTCCGAATTCTACGATTACATCTTCATCACTGATGTCGATCAGTACACCGTAAAATCCGCCTGTTGTCAGTACTGTATCTCCGACTTCCATCTCGTTGATCATTGCCTGAACTCTCTTCTGTTCTTTCTTCTGAGGTCTCATGAAGATCATGTAGAATCCTCCGAAAATAACTGCATATACAACAATTAAAATAACCCAGCTTGTACCGCTGGAGCTCTGTGCTGCTAATGAAAACATCTCTTTTCCTCCTACTCATCTTTAAACACTATTGCTATCATACACAAAAACCTCGCATTCAGCAAGGTTTTTTATACTTTTTTCATTATTTTATTCATTCTTGCCCGTTACAGCGGCAATTTTTCTCTCTTTATACTCTTTATAACAGTCATGATCGATCGCATCACGGATCTCTTCCATCATTGTATTATAGAAATACAGATTATGAAGCACACACAGACGCATTCCCAGCATTTCTTTTGCTTTTAACAGATGTCTGATATATGCTCTTGAATAATTGCGGCATGTCGGACACTGGCATCCTTCTTCAATCGGTCTGTCATCCAGCTCAAATTTGGCATTGAACAGATTAAGTTTTCCATGATTCGTGTACACATGTCCATGTCTTCCATTTCTACTTGGGTACACACAGTCAAAGAAATCTACGCCTCTGTCAACTGCTTCCAGAATATTCACCGGAGTTCCGACTCCCATCAGATAAGTCGGTTTATGATCTGGAAGATGGGGAACAACTGCATCCAGGATCCGGTACATCTCTTCATGCGATTCACCGACTGCCAGTCCGCCAACCGCATATCCATCCAGATCCAGTTTTGAAATCTCATCCGCATGTTTGATACGGATATCTTCATATACTCCGCCCTGATTGATTCCAAAAAGCATCTGATGCTTATTAATTGTATCCGGAAGCGAATTCAGGCGTTCCATTTCTTTTTTACATCGTACAAGCCATCTGGTCGTACGCGCCACAGATTTTTCTATATATTCCCTGTCAGCTACACTCGACGGGCACTCATCAAATGCCATCGCTATCGTAGATGCCAGATTCGACTGAATCCGCATACTCTCTTCTGGCCCCATAAATATTTTATGTCCGTCAATATGGGAATTGAAATACACTCCCTCTTCTTTGATTCTGCGCAGTCCCGCAAGTGAAAACACCTGAAATCCGCCCGAATCGGTAAGAATCGGCTTGTCCCAATTCATAAATTTGTGAAGTCCGCCCAATTTTTTTACCACTTCGTCTCCCGGACGCACATGTAAATGATAAGTATTTGATAATTCTACCTGCGTCTTTATCTCCTGCAAATCCGTAGTTGCCACAGCCCCTTTAATTGCAGCTGCCGTACCGACATTCATAAACACGGGGGTCTCGATGACCCCATGTACCGTATGCAGCCGTCCTCTTTTTGCAAGGCCGTCTTTTTTGATTAATTCATACATGATTATATTTCCTTTTTCTCTAATTATGTACTACCACCGGTGTTCCTGCCGAAATAAGTTCGAATAATTTTCCGGCCATCTCAGGTGGCATGTTTACACATCCATGTGATCCATTTGTCTGATACCTGCTGCCTCCAAATGTAGGCTGCCATGATGCATCATGGAAACCGACACCTCCGTTAAACGGCATCCAGTATTTTACAGGCGTCTCATACTCATAAGTACCATCTGCCTTTTTCGTTCCCTTAAGCGTCTGATCTTTTGCTTTATATGCAAGCGAATAGACACCGGTCGGAGTTGCATTTCCTTTATTTGGATTTCCCGTTACAACATCTGTCTCCAGAGCAATATGCCCATCTTTTACATAATACATATGCTGTGTTGTCAGATTAAGCTCTGCGTAAGTATTTCCTACATCATTTCCATCATGACTTGCTGCACGGCTTGAATAATTGGGCTCTCTTGTTACTGTTTCCGCTTTTTGAATATTCGCGATCAGCGCATTGTACTCTGCTTCCTGATCAATCTTCCATCCGTAACTTCCACCCGAAACCGTAACGGTATTACCGCTTGCTGATGTAAATGTTCTTTCTTTTCCCTTTGTATCATACTTTGCTGCAAGTGACTGAACGTATTCTTTCACAGCACTTTCATCGAATGTCACATTCATATCATCGTCAACTTTAACCCACTTAGATATCATAGAAGAATCGACAACCTCTGTATTCGGTTTGAAATCATAGGTAACCGTTGCTCCAAGATATTTGTTCATTGCATCACAGGCTTCTGTTACCTTTTTGGAATCTGATGTGTAAGCCGGCTTTTCATAGCAGCCTGTTTTTAAAAGATCAAGCTTTTCATTTGCCCCGTTCACTGCGGTTATTACTGCCTTACGGAACTCTTCAGTCTTGATCGTTGTACCATCCGTCTCCGGTACAACCACAAATTTGTCCGTCTTGAATTCCGGATGTGCATTAACCGGTGCAATCTGATTCTCTTCTTTCATGCATTCCAGATTTGCAATCTGCGTTTTTAATGCGCTTTCATCATACTCTACCCCGATCTTTGCCTTCATATTGCGGCCTTTCCATAACGACTCGATCCACAGGAACGGATTCTGTCCTTTTATCAGTTTTTCTACCTGTTTTCCGGGTACATACTTTAATGATATGTCTTTCCCTTCAATTACTTCTGTTTTATTATCGGCTTCAAGTAATGTCAGTTTATAATCTGCAACTTCTTTCTCCAGATATTCCTCTACCTGTTTTACATTCTTATTCGAACAGTCTATTCCATTAATGACAGTCTTTGAAAAGAAATGTGTACTGTAAAATACTGCCGTACCCACATAACCAATTGCAATGACCGAAACGATCAGCGAAAGTACAATTGCTATCTTATTACGCAATTTCCAGTTTTTTCTTCTGTTTTTTCTTTGTTGTCTTCTTTCTTGTTTCATTACTTTCTGTGTTTCAGGTCTCTGATCCTCTTCATCAATTTCTGAAAATCCCTCATCCGCATACATTTCTTTCTCTAATATTTCTTCCATTTTATCTGTATGTTTTTCTCTAATGCTCATTAATTCTAACTCCTCTACAATGAAATTTACCTGCTTATAATAAAGTTCATGCTTTCTAATTATAATATGCATATATAGAAAAGTACAGATAAAATCCAAATTTTTTCACAAGATATTTTATAAATAATTTATGATTGCGGCTTCGATGCTTTTTTTATATAATATATTTTATATAATAACACAATCTTTTATGACCGAATACATACAAACTAAGGAGACACAGATATGGCAGGATCAACTTTTGGAACTTTATTCAGGATCACAACCTGGGGTGAATCCCATGGACCGGCTCTCGGAGTCGTCGTAGACGGATGTCCCGCCGGGATTCCTCTCACCACTGATTATATACAGGCATTTCTTGACCGCAGAAAACCTGGTCAAAGCAAATTCACTACTGCCCGCAGAGAATCGGATACAGTCGAGATTCTTTCCGGCGTTTTTGAAGGGTATACGACCGGAACACCTATTTCTCTCGTAGTCCGTAATAACGATCAGCGTTCTCATGATTACAGCAATATCAAAGACTGCTATCGTCCGGGGCATGCCGATTATACATTTGATAAAAAATACGGATTACGCGACTATCGCGGCGGCGGACGTACTTCTGGAAGAGAAACTATTGGACGCGTTGCCGGCGGAGCTGTCGCTTCCCGCATTCTTGAATGTCTTGGAATAAAACTTACTACCTATACCAAAGCAATCGGTCCTGTATCCATTCCTTCCGATGCCTATGATTATTCTGTAATTAATGAAAACCGCCTTTATATGCCAAATTCGGAATACGCACAGCAGGCAGCTGCCTATTTGGAACAATGTATTTCTAATCAGGATTCGTCCGGCGGTCTGATTGAATGTATTATTGAAGGTATGCCCGCAGGTGTCGGGGAGCCCGTTTTTGACAAACTGGATGCTTCCCTCGCCAAAGCCGTTATGTCAATCGGGGCTGTCAAAGGTGTAGAAATCGGTGATGGATTCTCTGTTACATCTTCCAAAGGAAGTATCAACAATGATTCTTTCATCTCCGAAAACGGACAAGTTTTGAAGCAGACCAACCATAGTGGGGGGATTCTCGGCGGTATCAGCGATGGAAGTTCTATTATATTACGTGCAGCCATCAAACCGACACCTTCTATTTCCCAACCACAGAAAACAGTAAACACTGCCGGAGAAAACATCGAAATTGCTATTTCTGGACGACATGATCCGGTTATCGTTCCACGTGCGGTTGTTGTAGTGGAATCCATGGCTGCAATTACACTTACAGATCTTCTGATGCAGAATATGACTTCGCGTATTGAATATCTCAAAAATATTTATCTTTAATAGGTGACTGCTTCTTCCGAACGCATGTTGATACATAGAACTTGCCACCGGCAACTTCTCTTGCATACTTTGTTATACCAAAAAATGCAAAAGAAGCTGACGATGACAGGTTCTTTTGCATTTATACTTTATACATTATACATGGAAACATCCGCCACCGATAAACTCCCTTAAAAGTGAATTTGCCGGCACATTCTCGCTTCCGATCCCTACAAAATAATCCAGGAACTTTAACAAACGTTTCGCTTCCAGATATTCCGGACACTCTCTTTCAATTCCAAAAAGCTGTGCTTCTACATATGGTTTCAATACTGCCAGTTCATAAATCAATGCAGAATTGAACATCACATCCGCTTCCTCCTGATATGGGAATATATTACACTCCTCACCTTTTCGTACAGACGGCCACATACGGATAGTTTCTTTTGCAGAAGTTCCTCTCGTTCTCGCATCTCGGACAATTCTGCGGATCAGACGCCCATCTGTTGTCGGAATCCGATTATGTTCATCAATATTCAGCTGCGTGAGTGCACTGATATATATTTTAAACTTGTTCTCATCCGGAAGATTTCTGGTTAATTCCGGATTCAGGCAATGAATTCCTTCTATTACAAGCACTTCATTTTCCTTTAACTTTTTCGGTCTGCCCTTATATTCTTTGTGTCCCGTGACAAAATTAAATTCTGGTATTACCACTTCTTTTCCATCGAGAAGTTCCTGAAGCTGACGATTAAACAGTTCTACATCTACCGCTCCCAGCCCTTCAAAGTCATAATTGCCATTCTCATCTTTCGGAGTCTCTTCACGTTCTTTAAAATAATTGTCCACTGCAATTGGATACGGGCACAGTCCATTCGCCCTGAGTTGTACAGACAAACGATGAGAAAACGTTGTCTTGCTGGAGGAAGACGGCCCCGCGATCAGTACAAACCGAACATCCGAACGTACTCTGACCTGTTCCGCAATCTGCGCTATTTTTTCTTCCTGAAGCGCTTCCTGTACCAGTACCAGTTCATTCACATCACTTCTGGTAATTTTATCGTTCAAATCACCTACCGTTTCTATTCCCTGAGCATCTCCCCATTTCGTTGATTCCTGTAACACATGAAACAGCTGGTTCTGTGGTTCAAACGGAGGTACTTTTTCCGGCTCACCCTGGGTCGGCATCTGAATTACAAACCCTTCATCATACAAATATAATTTGAAATATTTTAAATATCCGGCACTCGGAACCATATATCCATAATAATAATCTTCAAATTCATTCATACTGTAAATATTCACACGTGATACCCTTCGATAATGAAACAATCGTTCTTTGTCATGCATCCCATGCTCTCCAAACATTGCAATCGCATCGTCTGTATGCACACTTTTTTTCTGAATCGGCAGATTCTTTTCTACCATTGTCCTCATCCGTCTCTCTACCTTATCCAGAAACTCTTGTGTGAGTTCTATATTGCCTTCTATCGTACAATAATACCCTTTACTTACAGAATAATGAATACGGACTTTATCGATATTCTTATGTTCTGCCACATCATATACCGCTTTTACGAGCATCAGGCTCATACTTCTGCGATACGCTTTATATCCAAGCGAATCGGCAGTCGTCACAAACTCAAGTTTACAGTCTTTTTTTAATGTTTTAAATAATTCCTGTAACCTTCCATCAACAAATACTAATACTATATCGTGCTCATATTCATGCTGATATTCTTTTGCAATATCCAGATATGTTGTTCCTTCCCGAAACTTTCTGTCACAGTCCCCTACCTGAACTGTATAAAAAACTTCATTCATACCTGCACCTCATTTCTTCTCTCCGGGTTATGTATGGAATCAGACGATCAGGAACGGATGACTGATCGGTGCCGCAACAATCTCAACCTCACTGAGATGTTTTTCAAGATACTGTCTCATATCTTCAATAAAGATATGTTCAATCCCATAATGTCCGCCATCGATGATTGCCAGTCCCTGGGCTACCGCATCAATTCCTTCATGATGTCCGATATCTCCTGTGATCAGAACATCCGCATTCTTATCCAGTGCCGCCTGAATCACACTTTTACCGGAACCCGGACAGATTGCTATTCTTTTTACTTTTCCTTCCAGATTACCGAATACCTTTACTGCCCCCAGATGAAATGCAGACTTCACATCTTCACAGCATTCTCTGAGAGTCATCGGTGTCTCAAGATCAGATACTCTTCCGATCCCTTCGGGTTCATCTTCTTTCCCTATATCCCCTTCTGCAGTTACTTCCAGAATTTCTGCATTCTTCATATTCATCTTATCCCCGGAAAGGTCTGCCATTCCCAGTACATCATAATTCGTATGCATAGCATAATAAGAAATATCGTTCTGTATCAGTTTTAAGATACGTTCTCCGACAAAATCCAGATTATGGATTCTCTTAATCGGTGAAAATATCATCGGATGATGTGTAATCAACATATCTGCTCCTGTCCTGACAGCTTCATCTATTACTTCATCTGTGGCATCTAATGCAATATAAATCCTTTTTACTTCCTTATCATCTCTTCCCACCAGAAGTCCTACATTGTCCCACGACAGCGCATAATTAAGCGGATATTCTTTCTCAATCTCATACATTACATCTTTACACAACATCTTACATACTCCCTTTCTTCTACTCGTAATACTTTAAAGCCTCTTGTGTCAGTATGATTTCCTGTTTCAGTTCTTCCATTCTCTCGGCAGCACTTGCACTGTTCTGATGTTTAAAAAGTTGTTGAAATACACTCTCTTTAATCTGCATCTCTCTGTCCAGATATTTTTTCAGGACAGGATGCTGTTCCAAAAGCAGACGTTTGCCATATGTATATTCACATATTGTATATTCTTCTTTTTTTCCGTGTATGACTTTCATCATTGGATAAAATTTTCCATCTTCCTCAACCATATTTTCCTCGGTAATCTGAAGATTATGTTCATTTAAAAATCTTCTCACCTTACCAATCTCAGATTGCGGCTGCAGGATCATTGTATCCAAAATTTCTACTACCGGATATCCTTCTGTCAGAATTTTAATCACCAGTCCTCCACCCATGCCTGCAGCGATCATTGTATCCACTTCTCCCGGAAGCACTTTTTCAAGTCCGTCCGAAAGTCTTGTCTCTATTTTCCCTTTCAGTCCATGTCCGACCACATGCATTCTGGCTCTCTCCAACGGGCCTCTGTTAATATCGAGTGCGATCACCTTTCCGGCTATATTGTGTTCTATAAGATAAATAGGAATATAACCATGATCTGTACCGATATCTGCAACAGAAGCGCCCTCTGTCACCAGATCTGCAACTGCCTGCAGTCTCTTTGATAGTTCCATAGGCGCCTCTTTTCTTAATCTAAATAATCTCTTAATTTTCTGCTGCGGCTCGGATGACGGAGCTTTCTGAGCGCTTTCGCCTCAATCTGACGGATACGTTCACGGGTAACGTCAAATTCTTTTCCAACTTCTTCCAGTGTGCGTGCACGTCCATCGTTCATACCGAATCTTAATCGCAATACCTTCTGTTCTCTTTCTGTCAGAGTATCCAGAACCTCGTCAAGCTGTTCTTTCAGAAGTGTCTGGGCTGCCGCTTCTGCCGGTACCGGTACATTATCATCCTGAATAAAATCTCCAAGATGACTGTCCTCTTCTTCACCGATCGGTGTTTCCAGAGAAACAGGTTCCTGAGAAATCTTAAGGATTTCTCTTACTCTTTCTACCGGCATATCAAGTTCAGCTGCAATCTCTTCCGGCGTAGGTTCACGCCCAAGTTCCTGCAGTAACTGTCTGGATACGCGGATCAGTTTATTAATTGTCTCAACCATATGAACCGGAATACGGATTGTCCTTGCCTGATCTGCAATTGCTCTTGTAATAGCCTGTCTGATCCACCACGTAGCATAAGTACTGAATTTAAATCCTTTATGATAATCAAACTTTTCTACTGCCTTAATCAGTCCCAGATTTCCCTCCTGGATCAGGTCAAGGAACAGCATGCCACGACCAACATATCGTTTTGCAATACTTACTACCAGACGCAAGTTTGCTTCTGCCAGTCTCTTCTTTGCCTCCTCGTCCCCATCTGCCATTCTTTTGGCCAGTTCAACTTCTTCTTCTGCCGACAAAAGCGGCACCTTTCCAATTTCCTTCAGATACATACGTACCGGATCTTCAATACTGATTCCATCTGGTACCGAAAGATCAATCTTCTCTACATCAATATCATCTTCGTCTGACATTACGATTTCATCCGGAATATCATCATCGTCATTACTGATTCTGAGCACATCAACGTTGTTTGCTTCCAGGTAATCAAATACCTTCTCCATCTGATCTGAATCCAGTTCCATATCAGAGAAGAAATCATTAATTTCCTGAATCTCCAGGATTCCCTTTTTCTTTTTTCCAAGTGATACAAGTTCTCTTAATTTTTCCTGGAATTTTACAATATTTTCGTCCATGTAATGTCCATCCTCTCATTGCTTGTTTATATTTTATCCTTAATTAATGGAAATATGCAGTGTCCGAAGATCCTGCATCTTTCTTTTTTCATTCATCAGGCGCTGCAATCCCTGAATATCTGTAGGATCCAGATTCTTTGTTGCTTCTTCAATGCTGTGTTCCTTGACTCTCAGAATTGTCTCCTGCAGTGCCTTTTCCTGCTCCTTCACCGTTGTCAGTTCTTTGATCTTCGTGTGGAACAGTCCTGCCACTTCCCGATGTTCCTCTTCATCTGTAAAATGATTCATAATCTGCGCCGGATTGGCTTCATGTTTTTCATACTGTTCATATAAAAGTTCTGCCACTTTTCTGAAAAGTCCTTCCGAAAAATCTTCCGGTGTAATATACTTTTCAATCTGGTGAAAAATCTCTTCACTTTCAATCAGCCATGTAAGCAGCACCTTCTGGGATACTAAAATTCCGTCTTCTTTTTTATTCTTCCTGTTATTTTGTATCTCCCTCGGTCTTTCTGCAGGCTTTGCAAGTCCTGTCTGTACCGCCATCTTACCGACCAGTTTTCGAAGCTCTTCAAATCCGACATGATAGGCCTTTGCCACTGCTTCTATGTAATTATTACGTTCAATTTCTTCTTCAAACTGTGTAAGCCTTCTTGCCGTCTCCTTCATGAACTCCGTCTTTCCTTCCGGTGAATTCATATCATAGTCTTTCTCCAGTACTTCCAGACTGTACATGAATACATTTCTCGCACTTGCGATTCGCTCTTCAAATGCTTCTGCGCCCAGATTCTTAATAAATTCATCCGGGTCCTTATACGGTTCCATTCTTATGATCTTTGCTGTGATTCCGGCATCTCTCAGGATTGGCATCGCTCTTAATGCCGCCCTTGTACCGGCCCCGTCACTGTCATAAGTCAGATACACTTCCTGTACATACCTGTGAATCAGTGCAGCATGTCCCGGTGTCAGTGCTGTACCCAGTGATGCAACCGCATTGGTAAATCCTGCCTGATGCAATGATATCACGTCCATATAGCCCTCACACAAAAGGAAATATGGCTTTTTGGTACGCCTTGCCCGGTTCAGGCCATACAGATTCCGACTTTTATCAAAGATCATTGTCTCCGGGGAGTTCAGGTATTTTGGCTTTGCATCGCCCATAACACGGCCGCCGAATCCGATCACCCGGCTGTTGACATCCATGATCGGAAACATCACACGATTCCAGAACTTGTCATACACCCCGTTCTTTTCATCAATGCTGATCAATCCCGCCTTGGCAATCATATCATCTTTATACCCTTTGGACTTCAGATACCGATACAGGTCATCGCTGTACTTATTCGAATAACCCAGACCGAACGCCTTAATGGTCTCATCACTAAGCTTACGCTTTTTAAAATATTCCAATCCGACCGCACCCCGGCTGCTCTTAAGCTGTATATAATAATACTGTGCTGCAGCTTTGTTGATCTCCAGAAGTATCGCTCTGGTATCCGCACGTTCTTTTGCTTCTCTGGAATACTCTTCCTCCGGAAGTTCCACTCCTGCCCGGTCTGCCAGATATTTCAACGCTTCAACAAATGTATAATTCTCATACTCCATCAGAAATGTAAATACATTTCCTCCTGCCCCGCATCCAAAGCAATAATACATCTGCTTCTGTCTGCTGACAGAAAAAGAAGGAGACTTTTCATTATGAAACGGGCACAGGCCAAAATATGAGCTTCCTTTTTTCTGCAGTTTTACATAAGTAGATATCACATCTACGATATCATTTCTTGATCTTACTTCTTCAATAATCTCATCAGAATAATACATTTTGAATCTCCTCATTATTATTATTCGACAAAACTTTTTGCTTTCCTTTAATTTTTTTCTTTTTTTATTGACTTTTTCGTGTATAATGATATACTGGGGTATTATGGATATAGAAACAAAAAAGAACTTCCATATAAATGAAAGTCCTTTTCTAATGATGAATGCGGAAGATGGGACTTGAACCCACACAAGCGCAATGCTTACAAGATCCTTAG
>ENA-OPBS01000612-OPBS01000612.1-human-gut-metagenome-genome-assembly--contig:-NODE-612-length-29687-cov-3.701741_pt1 | contig 29687 bp, 25 predicted proteins | sample MGYA00241074_ERZ501463 | MGnify/ENA primary metagenome ERZ501463 (study PRJEB25962, sample SAMEA2042578) | human gut metagenome | biome: human gut; feature: human-associated habitat; material: faeces...
AGTATGAGTTTGGAATAGATGCGTCTACAGGAACGATTCTTGAGTGGAGTGAGGAACGATACTGATCAAAGGAAAATTGTGATTAGATGTGATAAAAAAGACGATAAAAAATATTTTCGGAGTATCGGAATAAAAGAAAGAGAGAAGAGAATATAATTCAGAAAGAATGAAAAATGAATCATAGACAGCGGAGAAGTGTATGAATTATCTATGGGCAGGCATGATTTTGATCGGAATTATATTCGGAGCGTTTAACGGCAGGATGGAAGTTATTACAAATGCCGCGCTCGATTCTTCAAAAGAAGCGGTGACACTTTGTATTACGATGATAGGGATTATGTCGTTTTGGTGTGGGATCATGGAGATTGCGGCACAGGCAGGGATCATCGGAAGTGCGGCAAAAAAAATGCGTCCGGTGATCCGTTTTCTTTTTCCTGATCTGCCGAAAGAACATAAAGCGCAGGAGCATATTACAACAAATTTTATTGCGAATATCCTCGGTCTTGGGTGGGCGGCAACTCCGGCAGGATTAAAGGCGATGAAAGAACTTGAAACATTGGAAGAGGAAAGGCGGGCAGGAAAAGCGCCCGGTCCGGTGAGGCGCAAGGGAGTCGCAAGTAATGAAATGTGTACGTTTTTGATCATGAATATTTCTTCTCTTCAGTTGATCCCGATGAACGTGATCGCATATCGAAGTCAGTATGGAAGCGCGAACCCGGCGGCAATCGTAGGCGCGGGGATTTTAGCTACGGTGGCAAGTACGGGGGCTGCAGTCATATTCTGCAAAATAGCGGAGCAAAGGCGAAAGAAATCTGGTATAATCAAGGAGAGCAGATATCCGGTAAAGAACAGGAAATCTGCATAAAAAACAGTATGTGTAAGATCGTATCCGCTGCAGACAGTACGGGTGTGTGAAGGGAGAATGTATGGACAAAAGATATAGTGAAGAGGAAAAAGATACAAGAGAAGAATTGAAAAAGGAAATTAAAAGAGAAATAAAGAAACAAAATAGGAAACTCAAAATTAAGATTCCGTGGAAAATTCAAAAGATACTTATTATTATAGCGATTATCGCGCTTGCGGGAGGCGCGGGAGCGATCGGTATGAAACGCTATATTACTCATGAAAGCCAGACGACCAAACTTGGGTTTGAAGATATCGGGGAGTTGGCGACACAGGAGGCAAATTGCACAGAAGTAAATGTTACCGAAGATGTAAGAAAATTGTTCGGTATTGACATTCCGTTTACGCAGAGTAAATATATCTATAGTTACAATGTGATCGTAAAGGCGGGATATGATTTTGGCGAGATTCGATATGAAGTAAAAAAAGATTCTATCAAAGTGAAACTTCCTGAAGTCAGAATCTTAAGTTCGCAGGTTGATGAAGATTCGTTTCGTGTATATCATGAGAAGGAAAGCATTTTCAATCAGATCCGTCTGGAAGAGAATAACGCGGCGTTTGCCAAACTAAAAGAACAGGCCGAAAAAGACGCGGTGGCAAACGGGCTTTATGAGAATGCAAGAAGTAATGCAAAGACGATCCTGAAAGGATACTTTGCTCAGGCATATGATTTAGATGATTATAAAATCACATTTGAAGGAGGAGAAGGAGGGAATACAAATGAAAAATAAAATCTTGCTTGTACTCGGGATCATAGCCGCTGCAATCGCCATATTTTATTTTATATTATTTTTGACGGCATAGGAAAGAGAGTTCGTCGAGAAGACGTTGATTGTCTTTGCTGTCCATAACACAAAACCGGATAAATTCTCCGTCTAAACTTTTGAAGGAAGAACAATCGCGGATCATAAGACCGTTTTTGACGCAGTGAGTAAATACGTCAAAGGCGGTCGTTTCTTTTTGGAGAAGTTTTACAAGCAGAAAGTTAGCGTATGGCTTATATGTTTTATAAGCAGGCTGCTCTTTTAAAGCAGAGTACATTTTTTCCCGTTCGGAAAGAATGAGACGGCGGGTCTGTCTGATATATTCTTCGTCTTTCAGCATGAGTTCTCCGGCAAAAGCGCCGAGGCTGTTCAAAGACCAGGGAATCTGCTTTTCTTTCATTGCTTTTAAAAACGGCATGTTACCCGTGATACCATAACCTAAGCGGACTCCGGGCGCTGCAAAAAATTTTGACACGCCTCGTAAAACCATTAGATTTTTGAATGTTTTCGTAAAAGGTACTGCTGTGACGTCTTCGATAACAGGGGCAAATTCAACATAAGTCTCATCTATCATGACAAAGATGTCATGCTGTTCGCAAAATGTAAGAAGACGTTCCATATCAGATCGGAGAATGGCAGATGACGTAGGATTGTTCGGATTACATATGATAAGAAAATCATAACTTCCGGCAAGGAGCGACTGACAGAGAAAATCTACATTTAAAATAAACTCATCAGTTTCTTTTAAAAGAAACTCGTTGCATTTGCTATTTGAAAGTGACAACTCTCTGGAGTATTCCGAATAGGTTGGTCCAAGGAGAAGGGTGCGCTTTGGGGCGCGTGTTTCGATTAAAAGAGAGATAAGTTCACTCGAGCCGTTCCCGGGCAGTACGTAGTCTGCGGGAACGCCGCAGTATTCTGAAACGGTATTCCGAAGAGATTGATAGTCACGGTCGGGATAAGAGGAAAGAAGATCCAAATGGGATGCAAGAACCTGTTTTACATGGGTGGAGATACCGATAGGATTTACATTTGCGCCGAAGTTGACGATATCCTCCTGATTAAGATGATAGTATTCACATATTTTTTCGATATCGCTTCCGTGGAAAACAGGTTTTGTATTCATAGCATTTCCTTCCTGATGATTAAAAAAGTAATAATAACAGTAAAATATTAACGTGCAAAAAATAAAGCGTTTGTCTTGCCGGGCATCTTATTAAGCGTTTCGAGCTTCTTTTAATGCAATGGCAAGCTGATCCGGACAAGAGGTCGGTTTGAATCCGCACCGGATGCCTTCAATGCGCGAGATCGCCTCATCTACATCCATACCTTCGATGAGGTGAGAAATTCCCTGAAGATTCCCGCTGCATCCTCCGACAAAAGATACGTTTCTTACTTTATTGTCCACGATGTCAAAATGAATAAGACGTGAGCAGACGCCCTTTGGTTTGTATTCCATGATTTTACCTCCTGAAAACAGATTTCTTCATTTTTATAAAAGGAATTATAACAAACAGAGGAAGAAAATACAAATTTTGTGCGTCTGTTTTCGAGAAAAGTCGACATGAGTGCAGTCGGTTGAAAATCGAACGGGAACAGAAAGGAAGAAAGAGAAAAACAAGGGAGACGTATTTATACATATTACAGTCAGAGAGAGAGGATGCTTGCAGTTGAGAGGAAAAATAAAAAGTATATCTAAAACAGTATGAGATGATCTGCAAAAAAATGCGCGGCACGAAAAAAAGGAGAAAGAAGAAAATCGGGAAACCTACAAAAGAAAAGGCTGCGCGGTGTAGAAAAATGTAGAACGGTTTTTGCGGACAAGACAGAAATCCTGCCTTATAATGGCTACAAACACAAGCGGACGTTGACAGACGGGGCGTGTGAAAGATAAAAAAACAGGAGGGCTTGTTATGCTTGAGACAATGATGGTAAGTTCCGGATCGGTCATGTATGTGATGGCGGCAGTCGGGATACTTGGGGTGCTGGCAAAGATCGTAAACCGGATGACCTTGTACAGATTGATAAAAGCGGCTGGAAATATGCCGAAAAGTACGCATAAGCTGATGAAACTTGTAAAGGCAAAATACGAACATGCCTGTATGGCGCATGAGTCTGTGGAAAATGTCGGTGTATTTGTAGAAAAATATATCTATGAATACAGAGGATTTTTGTTTCGGATACACACATGGCGTCAGATCGAGCTGTTGTCTGTTTGGTTTGTCGGTATTTTAGCGGTGATCGGCGCGGCGCTTTCTTACATGGAAGGCGGACTTACGGAAACGGTTTATCAGTACATAGCAGGCGGGGCGGCGGAAGCGGTGCTTCTTATGGTGATCATTCGTATGTCGGACGAGCCGTATAAGATAAAAGCGATTAAAATGTATATGGTCGATTATTTGGAAAATGTATGCGCTGTCAGGGTAAGAAGACAGAACAGGAAAGAAAAAGAATTTATTGACGTAATCCCGTCAGAAAATGTAAATGGAGGTGGAAAAGTAAAAGAACAAAAAACATTTGCCGGGGCGGACGATAAGAAAGAAGGAGCGTCTGCCGGTACAGTACCGGTGCAGGAGAACAGGGCAGATAGAAAGGAAAACGCAAAAGGCGCCGCAACAATGCAGGAGACGGAGTATGAACAATGGCGGGCGCAGGCAGTCAGAGAGATTTTAGATGAGACAGGGAGCAGTATGGTAGAGAAACGGCTTCCTATTAATATCGAAGGCGAGCCGCAAGAGAGAAAGAAAGCGGAAAAGCTCAGTCAAAATGTCGGCAGAGGAGGGGGAGAACACGAACCGGACAGCGGGCATCCGCAGATCAGAGAGGAGACGATACGGCAAATACTGGAGGAATTTCTTGCTTAGGAAGTGTATATTTGTTAAAATAAGAGTATATGGCGGAGAGTAATTCTGCCGGATCTATAAAACAGACAAAAGATAAATCATAAAATAAGTATCAGAGAGGATGGATTGTGATGAGCAAAGTAACATTTGATTATTCAAAGGCATGTGGTTTCGTACAGGATCATGAGATGCAGTATATGAGCGAACTGGCAGAGCAGGCAAAGGAAAAGCTGCTTGCAAGAACGGGCGCCGGAAACGACTTCCTCGGCTGGATCGATCTTCCGGTTGATTATGATAAAGATGAGTTTGACCGGATCAAAAAAGCGGCTGAGAAAATCAGAGAAGATTCGGAAGTGCTTCTTGTGATCGGAATCGGCGGATCTTATCTCGGAGCAAGAGCGGCAATCGAATTTCTCGGACACTCTTTTGCGAACGTTGTATCAAAAGAAGTGAGAAAATCTCCGGAGATTTATTATGTCGGCAACAGTATCAGCAGTACATATGTAAAAGATCTGATCGATGTGATCGGAGATCGTGATTTTTCAATCAATATGATCTCCAAATCGGGAACGACGACGGAACCGGCTATCGCTTTCCGCGTATTTAAAGAACTGTTGGAGAAAAAATACGGAAAAGAAGAGGCTGCAAAGAGGATTTACGCAACGACGGACAAAGCGAAAGGAGCGTTGAAAAATCTTGCCACAGAAGAAGGTTACGAGACATTCGTTGTGCCGGACGATGTAGGCGGTCGTTTCTCTGTTCTTACTGCAGTAGGTTTGCTGCCGATCGCGGTAAGCGGAGCGGATATCGACAAATTAATGGAAGGAGCGGCATCGGGAAGAAAGGCGGCTTTGGAAGCTGATTTTGAAAAGAATGGCGCAATGCAGTATGCGGCTGTCAGGAATATTCTTCTTCGTAAAGGAAAAACTGTGGAAGTGCTGGCAAACTACGAACCGAGTCTTCATTATGTATCCGAATGGTGGAAACAGCTTTACGGAGAGAGTGAAGGCAAGGATCAGAAAGGAATCTTTCCTGCATCTGTAGATCTTACGACAGATCTTCATTCTATGGGACAGTTTATTCAGGATGGAAACAGAATTCTTTTTGAGACGGTTCTTAATGTAGAAAAATCAAGAGCAGAGATTGTGATCAACGAAGAACCGGTAGATCTTGACGGATTGAATTATCTTGCCGGAAAAAATGTTGATTTCATTAACAAGAGTGCGATGAACGGAACGATCCTTGCGCATACGGACGGTAATGTGCCGAACCTTATGGTAAAGATTCCGGAGCAGAATGAGTTTTATCTCGGGGAATTGTTTTACTTTTTTGAATTTGCATGCGGAGTGAGCGGATATTTACTCGGCGTTAATCCGTTCAACCAGCCGGGTGTTGAAAGTTATAAGAAGAATATGTTCGCCCTGCTTGGAAAACCGGGATTTGAAAAAGAAAGAGAAGAACTGCTTAAGAGACTGTAGTTTTAAAATTTCTTGTTGGATTTCCGTAAATAGAGTATAATAATAAGCGGTCGGAATTACCGGCTGCTTATTTGCATTATAGAAACTATTCAAATATCAGAAAAACAGTTTTGGGGTGCGTTATGCACGGATGATACGATCAAGGAGGGTGCGTTATGTTAAGAATCGGAATGTTGACAAGCGGCGGAGACTGTCAGGCATTAAATGCGGCGATGCGCGGAGTTGTGAAAGGAATCTGCTCCAAACGGGACGATGTGGAGATCTACGGTTTTAAAGACGGATATAAAGGATTGATCTATGCGGACTTCAGTATGCTTACACCGAAAGATTTTTCCGGCATTCTTACAAGAGGCGGAACGATTCTCGGAACATCGAGACAGCCGTTTAAATTGATGAGAGTTCCTGATAAAGACGGGCTCGATAAAGTAGAGGCGATGAAGCATACATATCATAAGCTGAATCTGAACTGTCTTATTATTTTAGGAGGAAACGGAACGCATAAAACGGCAAATCTTCTTCGGGAAGAGGGATTGAATGTGATCACGCTTCCGAAGACGATCGATAACGATCTGTGGGGAACAGAAATGACATTCGGATTTCAGAGCGCGGTGGATATTGCGACAGATACGATTGACAGAATCCATACGACGGCAACGTCCCACAGCCGTGTATTTATTATAGAGGTAATGGGACACAAAGTAGGATATGTAACGCTTCATGCAGGTATAGCGGGCGGCGCGGATATTATCCTTCTTCCGGAAATCCCTTATGATATCAATGTGATCACAGATGTGATCAACAGACGGTCGAGAGAAGGAAAACCGTTTACGATTCTTGCGGTTGCGGAAGGTGCAATCTCGAAAGAGGATGCAAAACTGAAAAAGAAAGAATATAAAGAGAAGATCTCCAAGAGAAAATATCCGTCTATCGCATATGAGCTGGCAGAGCAGATCCAAGAAGCGACAGATAAGGAAGTAAGAATTACCGTTCCGGGACATACACAGCGCGGAGGTTCTCCGTGTGCATACGACCGTGTATTTGCAACTCGGGTCGGAGCAAAGGCGGCCGAGATGATACTGGAAGGAAAATACGGATATATGGTCGCTATGAGAGATGGCGAGACGACGGCAGTTCCGCTTGAAGAAGTGGCGGGAAAATTAAAGATGGTAGATCCGAAATGCGGATTGATCAAAGAAGCGAAAACAATAGGTATCAGTTTTGGCGATGAATAAACGAAATAAACTAAGAAATCAGGCAGAGGTGTAAAACATGTCATATACGGCGCTTTATAGAAAATTTCGCCCGGCAGAGTTTGGAGATGTAAAAGGGCAGGATCATATTATTACAACATTACAGAATCAGATCAAGGCAAACCGTATCGGACATGCATATCTTTTCTGCGGTACAAGAGGTACGGGAAAAACAACGGTTGCGAAAATATTTGCGAAAGCGGTAAACTGTGAGCATCCGGTTGACGGCAGTCCGTGCGGTGAGTGCGAGATGTGTAAGTCGATCGCGGCAGGTACGTCTATGAATGTGATTGAGATTGACGCGGCGTCTAATAACGGCGTTGATAATATCCGTGAGATTCGGGAAGAGGTGACGTACCGTCCGACAGAAGGAAAATATAAGGTTTATATTATTGATGAAGTACATATGCTGTCTATAGGAGCGTTTAACGCGCTTCTTAAAACATTGGAAGAGCCGCCGGAATATGTTATCTTTATTCTTGCCACAACAGAAGTTCATAAAATTCCGATCACGATTTTATCACGATGTCAGCATTATGATTTCAAGAGGATCAGTATTGAGACGATTACGGAACGTATGCAGGAATTGATGGATACAGAGCATGTAGAAGCAGAGGATAAAGCGCTGCGCTATATAGCGAAAGCGGCGGACGGATCGATGAGAGACGCGCTTAGTCTTCTTGATCAGTGTATTGCATTCTATCTTGGGCAGAAGGTGACATACGAGCATGTTTTGGAAGTGCTGGGAGCGGTGGATACGGATGTATTCAGCAGACTTTTGCGGAAAGTGATCAATACGGATGTGCCGGGTGTGCTCGACGTTGTGGAGGAACTCGTAATGCAGGGAAGAGATCTGACGCAGCTTACGGCAGATTTTACATGGTATTTAAGGAACTTGCTTCTCGTAAAAACATCTGATAATATAGAGGATGTTCTGGATGTGTCTACGGAAAATATGATGCAGTTAAAAGAAGAATCCGGGATGATCGAGACAGCAGCGTTATTCCGGTATATCCGTGTTTTTTCAGAGCTTTCCGGGCAGTTAAAATATGCGACGCAAAAGAGAATCATGCTAGAGGTGGCTTTGATTAAATTATGTACTCCGGCAATGGAAACGAAGCAGGATACTATTTTAGAGCGGATCCGTGCGGTGGAAGAAAAAGTGGAAAAAAGCATGGAAGCTTCAGCAAATATGCAGGGGCAGATCGTCTATGTAAACGGAGACGGAGCGCAGATCGCAGGCGGATCGGTGATTAATGGAAACACCGAGGGCAATTTTGCAGGCGCTCGTGCGCAGAGACCGCAAATTCCAGATGCGATTCCCGAAGACGTACAGGAAGTCGTAAAGAATTTTAGAATGATTGCCGGAGAAGCTTCAGGTATTATAAAGGGGTATCTGAAAAGCGCCCGCTTAAGTCTGGGCGGAGACAACCGGCTTTTGATCGTTCTTCCGGACAGTCTTGCGGCAAGCGTCGTAGGGCGGGAAGATCACGTTGAAGAGTTGGAAAAATTAATCGAAGAACGGATCGGAAAACGTGTGGAAGTAGAAGTGCGTCATGTAGAAGAAGGCAGACATTTTGAGGATACATTCATAGATATAGAACAAAAGATCAATATGAAGATAACGGTGGAGGATTGATTATGGCAAAAAGAGGCGGTTTTCCGGGTGGAGCGATGCCGGGAAATATGGCAAATCTTATGAAACAGGCGCAGAAGATGCAGCGTCAGATGGAAGAGCAGCAAAAAGAGCTTGAGGCAAAGGAATTTACGGCGACGGCAGGCGGCGGAGCGGTTGAAGTGACTGTTTCGGGAAAACGCGAAGTGACAAAAGTAAAACTTGCGGAAGAAGTCGTTGATCCGGATGATATTGAGATGTTGGAAGACTTGATCGTTGCGGCGACAAATGAGGCGCTACGTCAGATCGATGAGGCGACAGGTTCTGCTATGTCTAAGCTGACAGGCGGCATGGGCGGCGGAATTCCGGGGATGTTTTAAGGATGGAATATTACAGTAATCAGATCAGCCGTCTGATCGAAGAATTTTCCCGTTTGCCGGGGATTGGCAGCAAGTCGGCGCAAAGGTTGGCGTTTCATGTGATCAACATGCCGCTGGATCAAGTGGAAGGTTTGGCAAAATCAATTATTGACGCAAGGAAAAATGTGCGGTATTGTAAAGTGTGCTGTACACTTACAGATCGGGAAACCTGTCCGATTTGCGGAAATCCGGATCGCGACAAGAAAACGATCATGGTCGTTGAGACACCGCGGGATCTGGCAGCGTATGAAAAGACAGGAAAATATAACGGAGTATATCATGTGCTCCACGGGGCAATCTCTCCGATGCTGGGAATCGGCCCGGGAGATATCCGTCTGAAAGAACTGATGGAACGGCTTCAGGGAGACGTGAATGAAGTGATCATTGCAACGAATTCAAGTCTGGAAGGCGAGACAACGGCAATGTATATAAGCAAACTCATAAAACCGGCGGGAATAAAGGTGAGCAGGATTGCCAGCGGCGTTCCGGTCGGAGGAGATTTGGAATATATTGACGAGGTGACGCTTTTAAGAGCGCTTGAAGGCAGGACAGAACTGTAAGATAGAGCAGAAATAATAAACAGAAGTAATAAACAGAAGTAAGAAAGAGGAGACATTAAAGAGGAGACATTATGGACAAGTTAAAGTTGATGAAAACTGCAAATGAAGTCCGCAAGGGAATTGTGACATCGGTTCACAGTGCGAAAGCAGGACATCCGGGCGGATCACTTTCCGCGGCGGATCTATTCACTTATCTGTATTTTGAGGAATTGAATGTAGATCCGAAAGACCCGAAAAAAGCGGACAGAGATCGTTTCGTCCTCTCAAAGGGACATACAGCGCCGGGGCTTTATGCCGCGTTGGCAGAGAAAGGATTTTTCCCGAAAGAAGATCTGATCACACTGAGACATACAGGTTCTTATCTTCAGGGTCATCCGGATATGAAGTGCATTCCGGGTGTTGATATGTCTTCAGGTTCTCTCGGACAGGGAGTTTCTGCGGCTGTAGGAATGGCGATTGCGGCAAAGATATCGGGTGATGATTACCGCGTATATACACTTCTCGGTGACGGAGAGATCCAGGAAGGTCAGGTGTGGGAAGCGGCGATGCTTGCGTCTCACCACAAACTGGATAACCTTCTTGTGATCGTGGATAATAATAATCTTCAGATCGACGGTGAGATTACAAAAGTGAACTCTCCGTATCCGATAGATAAAAAGTTTGAAGCGTTTAATTTTCACGTGATCAATATTGACGGAAATGATTTTGATCAGATTGACGCTGCATTTAAAGAGGCAAAATCAGTAAAAGGACGTCCGACGGTGATCATAGCCAAGACTGTGAAAGGAAAAGGAGTTTCTTTTATGGAAAATCAGGCGGGATGGCATGGAAAAGCGCCGAACGACGAGGAATTTAAAATCGCGATGGCAGATTTGGAAAAGGCAGGTGAAGCGTTATGTCAGAAGTAAAGAAGATTGCGACGAGGGAAAGTTACGGAGAAACGCTGGTAGAGCTTGGGGCGGAACATGAAGAGATCGTTGTGCTTGACGCGGATCTTGCGGCTGCGACAAAAACAGGTTTATTTCAGGCTGCATATCCCGAACGTTTCATCAACTGCGGTATCGCGGAAAGTAATATGATCGGCGTGGCAGCAGGATTGGCGGCTGCGGGTAAAGTTCCGTTTGCAAGTTCCTTCGCAATGTTTGCGGCGGGACGGGCTTATGAGCAGGTAAGAAATTCAGTCGGTTATCCGCATCTGAACGTAAAAATCGGAGCAACACATGCCGGAATTTCCGTAGGTGAAGACGGAGCGACACATCAGTGTAATGAAGATATTGCTTTGATGCGTACGATTCCGGGAATGGTTGTGATCAATCCGTCTGATGACATAGAGGCAAGAGCGGCGGTGCGCGCGGCTTACGAATATGTAGGGCCGGTGTATATGCGGTTCGGACGTCTGGCTGTTCCGGTGATCAATGACAGACCGGATTATAAGTTTGAACTTGGGAAAGGCGTTGTGCTTCGAGAAGGAAAAGACGTAACGATCATTGCGACAGGACTTCCTGTCAACAACTGTCTGCAGGCAGCGGAGAAGCTGGCAGCGGAAGGTATTGATGCAAAAGTGATCAATATTCATACGATCAAGCCGCTTGACGAAGAACTTATCATTGCGGCCGCACAGGAAACAGGCAAAGTCGTTACAGTCGAAGAGCATTCGGTTATCGGAGGACTTGGAAGCGCAGTATGTGATGTGCTTTCCGCAAATGTTCCGACAAAAGTGCTTAAGATCGGAATTAACGATGTGTATGGAGAATCAGGTCCGGCGCTTGAACTGATCGAAAAATACGGACTTGGCATAAACGGTATTTATGAAAAAGTAAAAGCGTTCGTATCATAATATTACAAAAGGAGATGCTGTTCATTTTGAGCGGCATCTTTTATAATATGTCGAATTCTTCTGACAATAACTGATAAAATCATTTTTTTTATTGTGCTATCCTCATATCAACGCCGATAGAAACATTGTTGATTTTTAAAATATTCAGTTGATTTAGGAGGATGAGTATAAATGGAAAGACAGTTACCGAAAAACGTGCGTCAAATAGGAAATGTAAGCGACAGTCCTAAAATTTATGTGGAAGATTATGTAGATACATTTTTTGCCGGATTGTGTGAGAAATGTGAGAAAGCAGGCACAGACCCTATGGGGGCTTTTCTTGTCGGAGATATTCAAAACGGCGAGGATGAAGATTATGTTTATATTTATGGTGCGATTCAGATGCATGATCTGAAAATGTCGGATAAAGAATATGTGATTGATGAGGCTGCATGGAAAAACGCATATGAAGACTGCAAACAGTATTTTGAAGACGGGGAAATGCTAGGATGGTTTGTAGTACATCCCGGAGCGCCGCTCATTCCGGAACCGGAAACCGTAAAGCTTCATAAAAAATCATTTCCGAAGAAAAATACCGTTTTCATTATGAAAGATCCGGTAGAAAAAGAAGAGACATATTATGTACATAAAATGAATGACTTGCTGGAGATCGGAGGGCATTACACATATTATGAAAAAAATCCGTGTATGCAGAATTATATGATCTCCAGCCGGAAAAAAAATGGGGCGTCAGCGTCGGAAACAGTGGAAGACAGAGCTGCAAAGGACTTTCGTTCTTTGGCTAGAAAACGGAGCGAGCATCAAAAAGGCAGACGGCCGGGGAGTCTGATGTATGCTGCGGGAGCTTGTGTGATTTTGATACTTGTAATTATGGGGGTATCGTTGTTTAACAGTTTCGACAGGATGAAATCGGTACAAAACACGCTTGGATTTTTAGATAAAGAGACAGTTGCGTCAGATGGGAAAACGTCAGAAGAAACAACAGATGACGGATCTGTTCCCACATCTGCAGAAATTGAAGCAGTAAAAGGACAGACAGATGCAGATTCCGCAGATGAAAACAAAACAAAGGAGGAAAGTGTGTCAGGTCAAAAGGAAGACGGAAAAGATGAGAAAAATGAAAATCCGGAAAACAGCCTGTCTGAGAGCAATGATAAAAAAGAACCGGAGGGAAGCGATTCTGCGCAGGGGGCAGATGAACAGACTATTGGAAGCGCGAACGGTCAGGACGGGGTTTATATTGTAGAGAAAGGAGACACGCTGGCGATTATCAGCCGTAAGATATACGGCGATCTTGACCATGTAGACACGATTTGCAAAATGAACGGGATTACGGACGGCAATCTTATTTATATCGGACAGAAATTGCTATTGCCATGAAAGTATGGTAAGATGTTGGCGAATAGATTTAGCGGAAATAAAAAGGACATAAAACAGAAATATAAAGAAGGGGAGTTATATGACACAAAAGAAAAAAACGGATTTTAAAATAGTAACACCCCCCGATGATCTAAGTGAAGTTCGTGCTAAAACGAAGAAAATACACAGGGAAAAATTAAAAAAGATTGTTGTGCCGGTTATTCTTATTGCTCTTGCGGTAAGCGGAACATATCTGATGCTCACGAATAAGGCGTATAGTGAAGCCGGAACGGCGGTCAGGTACTCGACAGATAGTTCGGATACAAGTAATTATGCCCATTTTGCAAATGGAATCGTGCGATACAATCGGGATGGCGTTGTTTTTTTAAATAAGAAAAACGAAGAAAAGTGGATTCAGTCGACACAACTGAAAAATCCGATCATTGAGGTGAAAGAAAAAGCGTTTGCGGTAGGAGATATCGGAGGAAACAGCATTCTTGTATTTTCCGAAGAAGGTTTGAAAGGCGAGATTGAGACAAGTCTTCCGATTGAAAATATGGCGATTTCGGATCAGGGAATTGTGACAGTTCTGCTGAAAAATGAAACTGCGCCGAAGATCATTTCTTATGATGCAATGGGCAATGTTTTAGTGGAGCAGCAGGTAACTGTTCCTGTAATGGGTTATCCTGTTGCGATGGATATGTCTGACGACGGAAAGATGCTGGCGGTAACTTATTTTCATACAGACGACGCCGTGCTGAAGTCAAAAGTGATCTATTATAATTTCGGAGAGAGTGGAAAGGACAAGCCGGATAAGATCGTTGCATCGGATGAATATTCAGACACGATCATGGCAGACATTTTCTTTATGGGAAGCGACCGCTCTGTTGTAGTAGGAGATAACTCGATCGTCATCTATAAAGGGAAAGCCGAACCGAAAAAAGAAAAAGAGATATCGATCGGACAGGAGATACAGAGCGTATTTCACTCAGACCAATATATAGGGCTTATATTGCTTAACAGTGAAAAATCAGGATACGAGCTGCGGCTGTATGATCGGTTTGGGGAGAGGATACTTAATAAAGAGATTTCGGGACGATACGAAAATGCAAAGATAGAAGGCAGCGAAGTTATTATGTATGAAGGAAGTAAGTGCTGTATCGTGACCGCAAACGGAATCGTAAAATTTGAAGGAGACATAAAAACAGAGGCGCTGGAGATTTTCAAAGCTTCGGGATTGAACAGATACTATGTGATGAGCGCAGATGAATTACGGGTAATTTATCTGACGAAATAGGAGAGATTATGGATAATTGGCTTTTGATCATTGTAGGAACGATTTTTCTTATCTGTATTGCTTTTGGGTATGTTAGAGGATTTTTAAAACTCGGACTTTCCCTTTTGTCAACAATATTGACTCTTGTTCTTGTGCTGTTCCTTTCGCCGCATGTTACACGAGCGCTTAAGGAGTATACGCCTGTAGATGATTTCTTAGAAAGTAAAGTTACTGAGAAATTTATGCCGGAGATAACGTCTGAGCAGCTTCAGTCGATCGATCTGACAGGAACGCCATTGGAAAATCTTACGGCGGAAGACATCTCCAAGTTAAACGAGATGGACTGGGATGTGCTCGGCATTACGGCGGATGATATTTTAAGTGTGATCGGAGATATTCCGAAAGATGTGCAGATCAACTTGATTGAGGAAGCCCCTCTTCCCCGGTTTTTGAAAGATCAGCTTATAGAAAATAACAACAGCACGATTTACGGAGAGCTGGGAGTGAAAAGTTTTCCGAGATATGTGGCGGCATATGCATCGCATCTTGTATTGAATCTGTTGTCGTTTCTTGTGACATTTTTGCTGGCGATCATTCTTGTGAAGGCGCTGATGTTTGCTGTGAATATTATTGGGGAACTTCCGGTGCTTGGACTGGCAAATCATATTGCCGGAGGAGCGCTCGGTCTTTTGCTTGCGCTTGTCATTGTGTGGATCGGATTTCTCATCATGACGCTTGCCTATACGACAGAGGCGGGAAGCGCATGCTTTGAAATGGTTGAAAAGAGTAGTATTCTGCGTTTCTTATATGAAACAAATCCGCTTTTGATCCGCCTGTTAAAATTTTAAATCTGTATAGAAGAGGGCTGTTGGAAAAATAAACAAAATGTTATTTTGTAACTGAAAGTTACTGTATTTTGATGTACAGTAACTTTTTTTATTTTGTGATAAAATTAATTTTAATAGGGAAATTAAAAATTGGCGAAAAATTGACTTTTTTCTGTTATAAGATTTTTAATCTCATTGATAAGGAGTGAAAGTTTGTGGAAGAAAAATATAAGATCCTAATCGTAGATGACGAACAGTCTATTTTAGATATGTTGAAATTACAGCTTGAATTTGAAGGGTATTCTGTTTATACTGCCGGCAATGCGGCAGAGGCTTTGGATAAATTATCTTACTCGCCGGACATAGTTTTATTAGACATCAATATGGATGGCATGAACGGTTTGGATTTATGTGTCTCTATTCGTGATTTTATCTCTTGTCCGATTATTTTTCTCACTGCCAGAGTATCTGAGCAGGATAAGATCAACGGGTTAATGGCAGGCGGAGATGATTATATTACGAAGCCATTTTCTGTAAATGAATTGCTGGCAAGAATTTCGGCGCATTTACGACGCGAACAAAGAAGTCATAACAAGACAAAAAGTAAATTTTCAGAAGATCTTATTATTGATTATTCTGATAGAAGTCTTTATATCAAAGGGCATAAAATTGAATTGTCAAATAAAGAATTTGAAATTATACAACTCTTGTCTTCTAATGCAGGTCAGGTTTTTGACAGAGAAAAAATTTATGAAAATATTTGGGGCATTGACGGCAATGGAGACAGCGTTGTTATCAAAGAGCATATACGAAAAATACGTCTGAAATTTAATGAGTTTACGGATAAAGGTTATATTACTACAGTTTGGGGAGTCGGATATAAATGGGAAAAATAAGAGAAGTATTTCAAAAGATGTCGCTAAAACGATCATTAGTATTGCTGGCGGTATTTTGTCTTAGTCTGGTCAGCGCTCTTTCAGTAATTACAATATTGACATGTTCATCTATCCAGAAAAAAATACTTGATACAAGACCTATTATCATCACAGACTATGTAATTAGAGACGCAGATAGTAATGACACCGAAAATAATAACGGGGTTACTGCCGTACCGCAGAAATATACACATGGAGAACTTTCAAAAGAAAATCAATTATATTATTGGTGCATTACGATTCTTATGGTGTCCTTACCCATTGCCTATATTATAATCGCTTCTTTTATGGTGGCAAAATTATATTACAAATGGAAATTGAAGATACCGCTTGAAAATCTGAAAAATGGTATGTACCACATTTCACAGCAGGATTTAGATTTTCAGATACAATACACATCTGATGATGAGCTGGGGCAGTTATGTGATACATTTGAACATATGAAAAATGAGATTTACAAAAGCAATAGTAAAATGTGGAATATGCTTCAAGAGAGAAAAGCGCTGACGGCTTCTGTTTCACACGATTTAAGAACGCCGATCACGGTGCTCAATGGCTATCTTGATTATTTGGAAAAATCAATCGAAAGAGAAACTCTTACAAATGAAACCTTACAGACAACGATTAAAAATATGACAGAAGCTGTCGATAGATTAAAACGATATGTAGAGTGTGTGAAAGATATACAAAAAATGGAAGATATTGAGATCAAAAAAGATAATTATAATTTGAAAGAGTTGATTGCCGACATAACAAAAGAATTTTCTATTTTAGCGGCACGAGAGAATAAAAAACTTGTTATACGGGATTTTTCAAACTCTGATTTTATATCGACAGATAAAGCGATGTTATCAAAAGTTTTAGAGAATATTTTTGACAATGCACTCCGCTTTTCACATGAAGAAATTATATTTTCAATCAAAGAAAAAGAGGATTATTTGTATTTTTCAATGCAAGATGATGGAGTAGGTTTTACATCTGAAGAATTAAAATCCGCAGCTTCTTTCTTCTTCAGTTCCGCTTCAAACGGTGGAAATTTTGGCATAGGATTATCTATCTGTAAAATACTTAGTGAAAAATTCGGAGGGAATATATTTTTAGACAATCTTCCGGATCGTGGAGCAATTATTACAATCAAGATTAAAAAATAGGCGGAAACTTTTCTGAAATTTGACTTTTATATGAAATAATCTCCTTACAAAAAACGTAAGGAGGTTTTTTTATGGAAATTAGTATTGAACATTTGAATAAAAACTACGGGAAACAAAATGTGTTGAAAGATATTTCTTTACATATACCGATCGGAATGTATGGAATGTTAGGCGAAAACGGAGCCGGTAAGACAACGCTTATGCGTATATTGGCTACATTGTCAGAGCCGACAACGGGAATGGTAGAAATCAATGGGATTGATATAAAAAGGAAAAAAGAAATCAGAAAAAATAATCGGTTATCTTCCACAGGAATTTTCGATATATCCAAATATGACGGTTTATTCTGCTTTAGATTATCTTGGGATTTTGACTGAACTTCCAAACAATATTCGTAAGAGGCGTATCAACGAACTTTTAAAACAAGTGAATTTGGAACACGAGAAGAATAAAAGATTTAAAAATTTATCCGGTGGTATGAAACGTCGTTTCGGTATTGCACAGGCATTATTAAATGATCCGAAAATTTTGATTATTGATGAGCCGACGGCAGGACTTGACCCAGAAGAAAGATTACGCTTTTACAATCTTCTTTCTGAATTGGCAGTGGAAAGAATTATTTTATTATCTACGCATATAGCAAGTGATATAGAAGCCACTTGTTCTAAAGCAGCTGTTTTATCTTCCGGAACTGTTGTTTTTGAAGGACAAATAGAAAAGTTGTTACAGCTTGGAAACGGAAAAGTCTATACTACCACGATTCTGCAAAATGAATTAAATCAGTTTAAACAGAAATACCGTGTTATCAGTATTTATCAAAATGGAATAAATGTATCTTGTCGCTTTTTATCAAACGCTGCACCAAAAAAAGAATGGGTTTCATGTCAGCCTACGATAGAGGACAGTTATATGTATCTCTTATCAAGTTTCAAGCAGGAGGTGGAATAGATGCTGTTTATTAAAGAATTGAAAAAAATTTGTTTTAGCTTTATATATGTATTGTTTATTGGATTGCTGCTTTTTAGCTGGCATGAAAATTTTTACGGTGTAACAACAAAAGAAATAACTGGTTCGCAAGGAAATGAGGTATCTATTTCTTCCGGGCTGACTGGTGGTTCGATTTTAGAAAAACCAGAAAAAAATAAAGAAAGCTATGGAATGAAAAATAAAGAAGTACCAGATAAAATTATGTGCGGTGGTACTGACAAGCTAATTATGGAATATCTTGCAAATTCCTATGCAACATATCCTTTTAGCTATTATAAGGAAGTAGTTTTAAATGAGAACGAGCAAAAAGAGATTTTAAATATAATCAAAGAAATAACAGGCTTAAATGAACAGCAGATCAATCATCTTCCAGATGATTATTTCCCTGCTGTAAATGGAAATGTTATTCACTTTGGCAGTAACGGAACACAAAGTGAAAATGGAGCTTTTACATTTGAAATGGGAAATGAAGAACAACCAACTGAAAATACTGATTATACAAAACAATTTGTAGCTCAAGTTTCTTACGAGGAATTTCAAGAGCTTATGAAAAAAGCAGAAAGTATCATTGGAACAGGTTCTAATTATTCTATGGAAAATTTATTGCAATATTATGGTCTGGCAGAAATGACTTATGAAGAAGCAATGAATGAATATGAGAAAACGATTTATGATGATAAAGTTTCTGCTGCTTTTGCAAGATTGTTTTGCGATTATATGACAAGAGATTTAGGTTTATATCCTGTGTTCTTAGTAGTTATCTTTTGGCTGAAGGATAGACGAAACCGTATGAATGAGCTGATTGACTGTAAACAGATCGGAACAACAAAGCTTATTACGATTCGTTTCTTAGCAATGCTTGCGGCAGTGTTATTGCCGATAACTATTTTGAGTTTTGAGTCGTTAATTCCATTGATTGAATTTTCTGCTGAAACCGGTATTGCAATAGATGTGTTTGCTTTTCTGAAATATATTGTTTGGTGGTTATTACCGACAGCAATGATTGTTACTTCTTCAGGAATGTTCTTGACAATTTTAACATCTATGCCGATAGCTATTTTGGTACAGTTTGTATGGTGGTTTATTGACACCTCTTTGACAGCGTTATCGGGAGATACAAAAATATTTACGCTGATGATACGGCATAATTTATTACGAGGCTCTGAACTTATAAAGCAAGATTTTAATTTGATCTGTTTGAATAGAGGACTGTTTGTGATCTTGTCTTTGATATTGATAGCATTATCTGTTGTAGTATATAACAAGAAAAGAGGTGGAAAGTTAAATTATGATTTCTTTTTGCAAAAGCATTTTGGATTTTTTAAGGATCGATTTACCGCTCACATTCAAAAATAGTTTATTACTGGCGGCTGTCTATACATTCATTATCCCGGTTATAAGAGGAATTTCTAATTTAGACAACATTCATTCCGCAGATGTATTCGGACAATCGTTAGCTCTGATAGGGGTATTTCTTTTCATTCCTATAATAAGGCAAGAATTGGAAGTTTCCGTAAAAGAGATTGTTTATACGAAAGTATGGTCATATAGAAAGAGCGTAAGCATTCGGCTGATATGCAGTTTCTGGATGATTACAGTTATGATTACTATATTCGCAAGTATTATGCGGCTTCAAAACTGCAGTTTTCCATTTTTAAAATATGTAACCGTGACAATTCTGTATGCTGTTTTTCTGGGGATTTTAGGACTTCTTTTTTCACAATTAGGAAATAATGTCATTATAGGTTATCTAGCTTCGCTAGGATATTGGTCTTTCTGTCAATTCGATATTTTAACAGAAGAAAATGTATTATACATATTCCCGATTATAAGCGGAGAAATAGAGATGGGGAAATTGATGATTCTTATGAGCATAAATAGTTTTCTTCTGGTAGTTTTCTTTTTGTCAGTAAAAGAGACTAGGGGAATGTATAAATAAAATATATCATTGTCTCTGAAGAAGAGATATGTTATGATAAATCCACTCACAGAAATTCTTTTTGTGAAAGATGCCGACAGCTTCGTCGGTCAGAGGAATTCCCTCAAAATTACCCAGAACACAACGAAACAGATTTGCATGGATAGTCTTGTAGAACGTCTCTTTTTTTCGTATACTGATTCTTAACAGAAGAAAAAAGTTTCACCGAAAGTTATAAGAGAAAGCTTTAGGAGAAAAAGCTTTGAGAGAAAAAACTTAAGAGTGTTTTCTTACTTGTACGATAGGACTCATTCATGCACATGAAAGGAGAGCCTATGGTAGGAAAAGAAAAGTGGGCAAAAGAAAAAGAACTGTGCTTGTCAGATGCTTATATTGTAAAAGATAATGAACCAAGTTTGGAATTAAAAGTAAAGGTTATTAATATCCGACCGGAAGAACATCATGAGATTTTAGAGAAATGTCAAGTGCTGAAAGAGTATAGCCAGTTTATGGAAATCGTGCAGAACTATCAGATCTCCGGTGTGGAAGAACCTTATAAAAAGGCGATAAAAGAGTGCATTGAAAAAGGAAAAACAATTTCCGAAATTGCAGATGAGCTTGAAGATACAGAAGAAAATATTGCTCGTCTGATAGAAGAGTTTCATCTTCGTATAAATTGATCATAGTTAAATCTATAAAATGGGGGATAAGTTTTGATTTCTCCCCTGTCTGGAAGGTGTATTTATATATTTTTTACAACGAATACGAAAAGTGGGAAATGGAAGCTGCATGTTTTGGCATGAATTTGTCGAAAATTTCATAAAAAACTTGACAAGTTTCTTAGAATATGATATCTTATAAAAGTTCTAAGAACGCTATGGGGGATTAGCTCAGTTGGGAGAGCGCCTGCCTTGCAAGCAGGAGGTCACGAGTTCGACTCTCGTATTCTCCACTTTAAATAAAGATCCGAACATTGGCATTAGTCAGTGTTCGGATTTTTTATGCTATAGGAAATTACTCCGTAATGTTCCATAGCATAAAAAACGCTCCGTGTAGGAGCGCACTGCGGCGGAAAAGAAGTACGTCGCTAAAGCGACCCGCCGCAGGCGGAGAATCTTGCGAGCAGGATTCTTTTTTATATTGTGCAACGAGCCAAAGTCCGGGTTTGTTACTTTGTTCTTGTATGAAGAAAAAAAGTAAGATATAATCAAAAAATAAACATAAAATCTATGTGACGTTTAAGTACGGGAAAAGGTATTATATATGAGAGGTCAAACAGAGGGCAGTCATGAAGAAATTAATGTAGAAGAAGCCATCCGTATTCATGGAAATATGGTTTATCGGCTTGCTCTGGTACAAATGAAAAATAAAAGTGAAGCAGAAGATGTGTTTCAGGAAGTGTTCCTCCGATTAGTAAAGTATAAAGAAAGAATTCAGGGGAGAGAGCATTTGAAGGCATGGCTTTTGAGAGTAACTGTTAATTGCTGCAAGAAACAGTTTGATAGTGCGTTTCGGAAAAAGACAGTTTCTATAGACAGGGATGTTCAGAGCACGGACAGTTATGAGATGGATCTGCCGGAGAATCTCATATATGAGGCAGTTCTTCGCCTGCCGGCAGATTACAGGAGTACAGTACATTTGTTTTACTATGAACAATATTCTGTTTCTGAGATTGCTGAGATGTTGGAACTTTCGGAGTCGGCTGTAAAAACCCGCCTGTATCGCAGCAGGGGGATGCTTAAGGAAGCTTTGAAAGGAGAGTTTGACTGTGTGGGACGAATATAAGAAAGTAAATGACAGCATTCATGTCCCGGAAGAATTAGTGAACCGGACGGTAAAAGCAGCTGAAAGAGAGGAGCGCCGCCGCAAAATTATCGGATTGTGGAAATATACGGCAATAGCGGCATGCTTTTGTTTTGTCTGCCTTGGTATATGGGGAGCGGCGTTTAAAGACAAGATTGTGATACAAGATGTGACATTTGCTTCATCAGAGATGGAGATTGGATTAAATCTCGGAAAAAAGGACATATCAGAGACGAGAGAGTGGGAAGATATTCAAGTTGAAAAGTATACGGAGAAGGATGACGAGAATATCCCGAAAGAGCTGTGGAAGCTGAAGCCGGGAAGGGTTCACGGAGAAAAAGTATATATAGGAAAAACGGAAGACGGAATTCTTCATGCAGTGTTTGAAAAAGACGGGAAAATCTGGTATGTGACAGAAGAAAAAGGGGATAAAGAAAATCTGACAGAATATTTGAAAAAAACTTTATAAAAGACGTAACCTTTTGGATGCGGCAAAGGTATTATAAGCAGAAACGCAAAAAAAAACTGTTTGTTGTTCATCAAAGAGGAAATGCTTATGAAAAAGAAATATTTGAAAACATGTATCAGTGTTTTGGCAGTAACGGCAGTCTTGCTAAGCGCATGCGGAGGTCCGCAGCAGAAAAACGTCGGGAAGACAACGATGGAGACTGCAAAACTGGCGGATTCTATCAGAAAAAAATATAATGAAAAGTATGAATATGCCGATCCGATCCGCGGCGTGGCCCGTGACGAAAGGCTTAAGCTGAAAATGGGGTTTGATATAATGAATGCCGGATTTACGGAATATACACAGATCGTAAATGTGTATAAAGATCCGGAACTCACCTATCAGATCGGATCACATTTTGAGTGGGATGAAAAAACAAAGGAATTATCAGTTACACCTCCGAGATGGAGTGTAGGCGGGATCATGAGCGAAGGTCTTGACGAGGATGCGCCGGGATATCAAGCGGCAGATTCGTCTTTGTTTGATAAAGGAGAGTTGAATGACTGGGGTAATCTTCCACAGTATTATATGGTTCAATATGTGGATCTTGAAACCGGAGAAAAACTGGAGAAACCGATAGTGACAGTGTTTACCGTCGATTCAGAAGTTAAGAATGCACCGAGAGTTACTCTTGGGATTAATGAGGAAGGATTTCCGGTTTTCAGATGGAAAAAAGTGCCGGGAGCAGAGCGTTATTATGTGATGAGCATGACGTCCTCAGAAAAGATGGGATTATCCGGAGACGGCTGGGTCGAAGGTGAAACAGAAGGAACAGAATGGATTCCCGAATCAACGGCAAAGTTTATTACTTATAATGTGTCGGAAGCGGATCGCCGGGAGCCATACGTTATTGAAAAGTACGGAGAGGGAAACGAAGCGATACCGAAAGATACAGAGTATGAAACTTATTACTGCGTTATAGCAGTATCAAAGGACGGAACATCTGCTTTAAGCAATATGTTCAGGGAAACAGATATTGCGCGTAAAGTTCCTTTTACGGAAGAAGTGAAGATGAGCCTGAATGAGGAAGGTTCAAATTATACGCAGTCGTTCGGCGAAATGCCGTCATATAAATGGGTGACGATGTGCGACGGAACGCTTGTACAAAAGCTGATTAATTATGATTTTGAAAGCGCGAAGGAAGAGAAGGCTTCATGGAGCGGTGAAAATATCGTAAAAGTTCCGTATAAGATTGACGGAACAGGATTTGACGGAGTTGTTGTCGTAGAAAGTTATAATACTGATACTTGGAAAGAAGAACTGGAAAAGGTTCGAATCAGACAAGAGAAATTAAGAAATCGTGCAGGTGCGGTTACTCCGGAGATGAAAGTGGAAGGCGAGACCGAAAGTGAAAAAGAGGAAAAGGAGTCTTCGGGAGAGAGTGAACGAAAGTATGAAGTCACTGCAAATAGCGCTTTGAGTGAATATCTGGCAGTAAATATGCTCAATGCGAACACAAGTATCAGTTTGAAGGAATTTCCGGAAAGTGCAGATACGGATTATCTGTTGGATGCATGGGAAGAAGCGGTTTATCAAAACCCAATGGTACTCGGAGTGACGGGGGCGTCAATCGCAAACGGCGGAAAGACACTGCATGTCAAATATGATACAAAATCGGAAGAAATAAAGAAAAAACAAAAAGAAATCTCGAAAGAGGCAGAACGTGTTGTAGACAGTATTATTACGGACGATATGACAGAACTTGAGAAAGAAATGGCGATCAATCAATATCTGTGCGATACTGCTGAATACGATATGGACGCGCTTGAAAATGCAGAAGAAAACGATTTTGCCGGAGTCGATGCAAAGTTTAATGATTCCTTTACACCGTATGGCGTTTTGTTAAATAAAACAGGAGTGTGTTCAAGTTATGCCGGAGCATTCAAACTTCTGGCGCAGCAGGCCGGACTGGAATGTATCGTTGTGACAGGAAATCTGGACGGTGAACTTCCCCACGCATGGAATAAGATTAAAATAGACGGGGAGTGGAGGATCGTAGATTCCACGAATAACGATAATGAGTTGATCTTAAATGCGCTGTTAAATCTTCCCGATTACGCGGCAGACAAAGTGCTTGTAGAAGACGAACGTTTTGTACTTGACGATAAGGTGAAAGATTATGAAGCAAAGTCGGATGACAAAGAGTTTTACCGGATAGAAGGAAAATTTTATGAGAAAAATAAAATTTTTGAGCCGCTTAAAAATGAATTAAAAGAAGAGGGAATTGCGGTATTGCGTACAGATTATACATTAAGCGATAAAGAGTTTATGAAGATCGCACAAGAAGTAGTCGAAGGATACGGAAGCGGAGAACTGGGAGGATATTACTGGCTTGGGGTAATTTATTTAACAGACGAAGAAGGAAGAGAAAAATAAAAGAAAACAGAGCGAGAGCAGAAAATATAAAAGTATATAATATAAATTTATATATAACGAGGAGGAAAAGGTATGAAAAAACGTAGGAACAAATTAGTGACACTGGGAATGGCAGCGATGATGACAGCGGCGCTTATGTCAGGATGCGGGAAAAAGGCGACTCCGGAAAACTTATTAAAAGACATGGCGAAAAACATGAAAGACACAGAGTCGGTAGTGGCAAACATGAAGATGGATATGGAGATGGGAGACGATACAACTACGATCGGCATCCAGATGGATATGGATATCGACATGGATCTTAAATCAGGAGAAAGTCACGCCAAAGGCGCGGTAGACATGAAAATGATGGGCACCAATGTCGGAACAGAGATTGAAATGTATACTGTAAAAGAAAAAGATCAGTATATTGTGTATACGATGGCGAACGATCAGTGGCAAAAAGAAGAGATGGATGATTCTGCGGCAGATATGGCGGGAGAACTTTCGGATCTTACAGGAAGTATGGGAGGACACGCAAAATCTTTTGAGATGTCCAAAGAAAAGGTGGAAGTAAACGGCGAAAAATGTTTTGAGATGAAAGGCGAGATTAAAGGCTCTGACATTGTGGGCATGATGGAATCAGGTATGGCAGACAGCTTAGGTTCTGAAATTGACGAAGATGTGATCAAAGATCTTGAACTTCCGTGTACGATCGCCGTTTATGAAGATGATATTCTTCCGGCAAAGATTTCTTTCGATATGCAGGATATTATGGAAAAGGCGATGGAAGAAGAAGGCGTTGATGTTTCGGCATGCTCGATCGAAGTGACATACCATGAATATGACAGTGTAGGCGAGATTAAAGTTCCGAACGATGTGATTGAAAAAGCAGGCGGAGAAGTGTCTGACGATAAAGAGGACAAAGAAGATAAAGACGACGATAAAAAAGCGGATAAACCGGCAGAGCAGAGTAAAGAACTTGGCGCGAAATGGGACAGCTATACGGTTCAGATCAACGATAAAGTTCTTAAGCTTCCGTGCAGTCTGGCAGATCTGGAAGCCACAGGTCTGAAACTCGACAGAGAATATACACCTGAAGACTATGTTGTAAATGCAGGCGAATATGAGTTGGCATGGTTTGAAGACGAAAACGGAAATACGATTATGGCGGATATGGTAAACACAGGAGATGATCCGAAAGCATTGAAAGATTGTATCGTAGGAGCGATTTCTGTAGATGATTATGATCTTGAAGAAGGCGGACTGACAGTTTTGTTCCCGGGCGGAATTACGGTTGGAACGAAAGAAGCGGACGTTCTTGCAGCTTACGGCGAACCGACGGATTCGTATAAAGATGAAGAATATGGAAATACTTATTACTGGTATGACAAAGAAAGTTACGACAACTCATGTACAGTTGAAACAGATGCAGAAACGGGTCTTGTCGAAAATATTACCCTGCAGTGTTATGAATAAAGATTTCGAGAGATAAAGCTTGAAAAAATATATCATAGCCTGAAAAAGGGCGGGAGGTCTTTCCGGAAATTCGTTTGCGGAAGATATTCCCGCCCTTTTCGTTGTATGGCTGAACGATTCCGGAAGAAGTTGTTTTTTTACTGTATGCAGAAGTTGTTTTTTTGCTGTATTGGTTACATTTTCATAATAAGTATGATAATATATAGAAATAGCGTAAAATTGACAAACGAAAAGGAGGTTTCATATGATTAAATTATATGAAAACGGTGTGTATTTGCTCAATGGCACTGAGATTGTTGAAGATACAGGGAGCGCACAGGTTTCGGTTTCTAAAGAAGAAGCAGCGAAAAACACGATAGCTTACGGCGTGTTAGAGGCGCATAATACTTCTTCTGATATGAAGAACCTGCAGATTAAATTTGATAAATTGACATCACATGATATTACTTTTGTCGGAATTATTCAGACAGCCCGTGCTTCGGGTCTTGAGAAGTTTCCGATTCCATATGTATTGACAAACTGTCATAACAGCCTTTGTGCGGTTGGCGGTACGATTAATGAAGACGATCATATGTTTGGTCTGACATGTGCGAAAAAATACGGCGGCATGTATGTTCCGCCGCATCAGGCAGTTATCCATCAGTTTGCGAGAGAGATGCTCGCAGGCGGCGGAAAGATGATCCTCGGATCGGACAGTCATACACGTTATGGCGCACTTGGTACAATGGCTATGGGAGAAGGCGGTCCTGAACTTGTAAAACAGCTCCTGAACAAAACGTATGATATTAAGATGCCGGGAGTGATCGCTGTTTATCTTGAAGGCGAGCCGATGAAAGGGGTAGGTCCGCAGGACGTTGCGCTTGCAATTATCGGGGCTACATTTAAAAACGGCTATGTTAATAATAAAGTAATGGAATTCGTCGGACCGGGCGTGAAAAACTTAAGCGCTGATTTCCGTATCGGAATAGATGTTATGACGACGGAGACAACCTGTCTTTCATCCATCTGGACGACAGATGAAAAGATCGAAGAATTCTATGAGATTCACGGAAGAAAAGAAGAATATAAAGAATTAAATCCGGGAGCGGTTACATATTATGACGGATGTGTTCGTGTGAACTTAAGTGAGATCAAACCGATGATCGCAATGCCGTTCCATCCAAGCAACGTCTATACGATTGATGAATTGAACGCAAATCTGTCAGACATCCTTCATGACGTAGAGCAGAAAGCTCTCGTAAGTCTTGACGGAGCTGTAGAGTATTCTCTTCAGGACAAGATCCGAGACGGAAAACTCTATGTAGATCAGGGAATTATCGCAGGATGTGCGGGAGGCGGTTTTGAAAATATCTGTGCGGCAGCAGATATCATCAAAGGTCATAATATCGGATCGGATGCATTTACGTTCAGCGTATATCCGGCAAGTACGCCGATTTATATGGAACTTGTGAAAAATGGTGTCGTAGCCGATCTTATGGAAGCGGGAACAGTTGTAAAAACAGCATTTTGCGGTCCGTGTTTCGGAGCGGGAGATACACCGGCAAATAATGCGTTCTCTATCCGTCATACAACGAGAAACTTCCCGAACCGTGAAGGAAGCAAGCTTCAGAGCGGTCAGATTTCTTCTGTTGCTCTTATGGATGCTCGTTCCATTGCGGCGACAGCGGCAAATAAAGGATATCTGACGCCTGCTACGGCATTTGATGTAGAATATAAAGGACAGAAGTATCATTTTGATCAGAATATTTATGCGAATCGTGTGTTCGACAGCAAAGGCAAAGCAGATCCGAATGTAGAGATCCAGTTTGGTCCGAATATTAAAGACTGGCCGGAGATGCCGGCACTGGCAGAGAATCTGGTGCTTAAAGTGGTGTCTGAGATTCATGATCCGGTTACTACGACAGATGAACTGATTCCGTCCGGAGAAACTTCTTCTTTCCGTTCCAATCCACTAGGACTGGCTGAGTTTACTCTTTCCCGTAAAGATCCAGCTTATGTTGGACGTGCAAAGGAAATTCAGAAGGCAGAGAAAGCTCTTGAAGCAGGTGAGTGCCCGGCAGAAGCGGTTCCGGAACTGAAACCGGTTATGGATGCGATCAGGGCACATTTTTCTGATGTCAGCAAGGAGAATATCGGCATCGGAAGTACGATCTTTGCGGTAAAACCTGGAGATGGTTCTGCACGTGAGCAGGCTGCATCATGCCAGAAAGTTCTTGGTGGATGGGCAAATATTGCCAATGAGTATGCAACCAAACGTTATCGCTCCAATCTGATCAACTGGGGTATGCTTCCGTTCCTGATTCCTGCAGGAGACCTTCCATTTGCAAATGGAGATTACCTTTTCTTCCCACAGGTTCGCAAGGCAGTTGCAGACAAAGTGGACAGTATTACAGGATATGTAGTAAAAGCAGATGGACTGAAGGAATTTCAGGTAACACTTGGAGAACTGACGGATGATGAACGTGAGATCATTCTGAAAGGTTGTCTGATCAATTACAATAGAAGATAGTGTGATGTAATATAATATAAATATTAATAAAGATGACAGGACTCCATCCATACAGGTCAGCAAATACCATTGCGCCTGCTATGTGATCCATGCGCTTATGATCTGCCAGTCGCTCGAACTCGCTTGCGCTCAGACAGCGAGCTTGGTGGCAGAAGCTAAGCATGTATCGCATAACGCAGTACTCATGAGTATTTGAGGTTTCTGTATGAATGGTGTCCTGTCTGTTTATTAGTATGGGGAAAGAAGGGTGACCGGTATGGGGACGAGAAGGAAAAGACGGAACAGAATAAATTATCAGAAAATAATATATAATACGAAAAATACACAATATAAATATACTGCAAATAATGAAATAAATAATAATTATGAGAAAAATATAAAAATGTGTTGACAAATGCATTGGGCGGTGCTATTATAATGACATCAAAAGAAAACAAGAGAAAAACAAATCAAACAAAATAAAAAATCATTCAATTCATAGTATAAATAAATGTTACATGAAAGGAATGAAATCGAAAAGAAAGGGTAAGGTGATACCGTTGGGACACTAGCCACACATCATATCAATATGAGAAGTGACAGAGATTGAGTTTCCTGCAAGAAAGACCTGATACATAAATTATCCATTATTTATACCGATCATTACAGAACATTCGAAAGAAATATTTAAAATATTACCTGGTGAACAGGACTTTCAGAAAAAGGATAATCTTTATAAACGTATTACAGGTATATAGAATTGATTACTCATATTGAATAACTGTCACAAACCTGATATAAAGATTTTTGAATCTGTGTAAAGAAACATTTTCAAATATTGCGATCCATAAACGTGAGTTATATGAATCAAAGCTTTACATCAGAAGAATATCTTCTCACAAAAGATATTACATCAGAAATCAATGGGGTCT
>ENA-OPBS01000613-OPBS01000613.1-human-gut-metagenome-genome-assembly--contig:-NODE-613-length-29648-cov-2.727942_pt1 | contig 29648 bp, 40 predicted proteins | sample MGYA00241074_ERZ501463 | MGnify/ENA primary metagenome ERZ501463 (study PRJEB25962, sample SAMEA2042578) | human gut metagenome | biome: human gut; feature: human-associated habitat; material: faeces...
GGGGGGGGCACAGCAATGCCCACCCGGTCAGAATAAGAAAAAATATCTAAGACGATATACAAATCCGACAAAAAGAAACGGCAGAGTTTTACCGAACATAAGCTCTGCCGTAAAATAAGAGTAAATAACTTTGAATTTACATATCATTATGCTACAATAGGAACACAAACGATAATTCTTAAGAAGAAGAGGGTTCTTAACATGAAGAAAAAATTTGTCCCTATTTTGGCTGCCGGCGCTCTGATCGTCGTCATTATCTGTTTTATGCTTCTCGGAAGCATCATAGAAAAATATACACCTTCCAAAGAACATATGAATTTATCTGATTATTATAATCTGTCCGGCGAACAGGACGTAGCCCTGATCTTAGATAACCAGATTCTCGACGCAAAAGGAAAACTCCTTAACGGAACTGTCTATCTTGATTATGAAACTGTATGTTCTTATCTGAATGACCGTTTTTACTGGGATCACAATGAAAACAAACTTCTTTACACAACTGCAACAGATTTGATTTCTGCGGATGCAGACAGTACCAGCTATTATGTGACAAAGGATTCTCATTCCTTAGATCACCCAATTGTCAAGGCGGATGCCCAGACTGCATATATCGCAATCGACTTTTTAAAACTGTACTCCGATTTCTCCTATGAAGTACTTGACTCACCAAACCGTGTAATTCTTACGACTGCCTGGGGTGACTACACCACTGCGCCGGCGAAGCAAAAAACACAGCTCCGTCAAAAAGGCGGCATCAAGAGTCCGATCCTCGCAGATATTGGCAAAAACACGGAAGTTACCGTTTTAGAAACAGGAGATACCTGGACAAAAGTATCCACTGCAGAAGGAATCATCGGATATATCAAATCAAAAGCACTTGGCGCAACATCCACAAAAACGCTGACCAGCGATTATGTTGCGGAAGAATTTACACATATAAAAAAAGATTTTAAGATCAATATGGCATGGCATCAGATCACAAACGCAGATGCCAATACAACCATTGCATCCGTGCTTCAGAACACCAAGGGGATCAATGTTATCTCCCCTACATGGTTTTACCTGAATGACAATAACGGAAACATTGCCTCACTTGCAAGCTCCGACTATGTAAATTACTGCCACCAGAAAGGTATTGAAGTCTGGGCACTTGTAAGCAATCTGGAAAACAAAGATGTCGACACCACATCCGTTTTAACTTATACATCCAAACGTGAGAACCTGATCAATAACCTGATCTCCGCAGCTATTCAATATAATTTTGACGGTATCAATGTTGACTTTGAAGCATTAAGTTCTGAAGTCGGTGACTCTTATATTCAGTTCATACGGGAGTTGTCATTAAAATGTGCAAACAATGGCATTGTTCTTTCCGTGGACGATTATGTTCCCAGTAGTTTTACTGCATTCTATAATCGCGCAGAACAGGCAACTTTTGCAGACTATGTTGTTGTCATGGCATACGATGAACATTATGCCGGTTCTGAGGAAGCAGGATCTGTAGCTTCGATCGGCTTTGTAAAAGAAGGCGTTGCCAATACCTTAAAAGAAGTTCCGGCAGATCAGCTGATCTTAGGCATGCCGTTTTATGCCCGTGTATGGTCCGAGACACCTGTTGATGACACCACAGGTGCTGACAGCACAACACAGACATCCGATAACAATAATAACGACACTGATGAAACAGACAATGCTGCTGCCGATGCCCAGGCTGCCGATGAAGCTGCTGGCACCAGTGACTCAGCCGACAGCTATCAGCTTTTTACACTGGATTCCTATGCAACAAGCATGTCAGAGATTCAAAAACTGATCAGTACAAATGCTGCCGAACCGGTATGGTCAGACATTGACGGTCAATATTATGTACAATACGAAAACAATGGTATCACTTACAAAATATGGGTGGAGAATGCTGCTTCCCTGGAAGAGAAATTAAAAGTCCTTCAGGAAAACCAGCTTGCCGGCGGCTCCTTCTGGAAACTTGGTTTAGAGCTGCCTTCTATCTGGGACACTATCATTAAATACATCAATTAAATACAATCATTCAAATATTCAATCATTTTATTATGACATAAACCCCGGATATCGTGAATATTTTATAAAAACGATACTCCGGGGTTTTTATGAAAAAAAAGATAGAACTTATCATGGCTGTCTGTCTGGTGATCGCCGCATTTTTTCTTGGAAGTCAAAGCGCCATACTTGTACAAAACAGTCACATAGACACAAAAGGCACACCGGACACAGATTCCGCACATAATACAGAGCTTACCGGGGACACCGGACAGACCAGCTCACCTTCCGGTAATTTATCGATCGTGATCGATGCCGGGCACGGCGGTATCGATCCCGGCAAAGTCGGCACCAATGACGCACTGGAAAAGGACATCAATCTTGCACTGGCACTGAAACTTCGGGATAAATTCAAGCAGGATTCCATCCGGATTATCCTAACACGCGACTCGGACATCGGTCTTTATTCTGAGGGAAACACCAACAAAAAAGCGGAAGATATGCAAAACCGCTGTAAAATCATCACGGAGGCAGCCCCCATCTTTACGGTCAGCCTGCACCAGAACAGCTATCCGTCTCCGGAAGTCTGCGGTGCACAGGTATTTTATTTTGGTCAGTCGCAGGATGGAAAAAAACTGGCAGATACGATCCAGGACAGCCTGATCGCAAATGTTGATCCTGATAATCACCGCGTTGCAAAAGCAAATGAAAGCTATTATCTGCTCAAAAAAACACCCACACCTACCGTTATTGTAGAGTGTGGGTTTCTAAGTAATCCGACAGAGGCAGATCTTCTTTTGACAGACGACTACCAAAATAAGCTCGTAAATGCCATATATATCGGTATACAAAATTATCTATCGGAATCCATGTAGTCCGAAAATCAATTTTTATGCCTCCTGTGCGAGTGTTCCTTTTACTGCTTTGATAAAATGCTCTGCAATTCCATACAAACGTGAGGTCTGCACACGGTAAGTATCCTGATCCTCAGAGGTCGGAGTTTCATTCTTTGCATCGACTCCAAACGCTCCCATGGAGAAATGATTCAGATCAAGGTCCTTTATGTGTGCACAGTGTAATTCTGTAACATCATCATTCTCTCCGCCAAGCGAATCCATAAGATTCTGTGCCTGTTCTTCAAAGAGTTCTGCCGTCTCCTCTGAATCTGTGGCGACCAGTCCATGTATACCATCTTCCTTTGCCTGGAATGTCGCCGCGATCTTTCCGCGCAATTCACTTTCCATCATTATATCGACGATTCCTTTTTTGTCCACACCGCGCACGATTTTAACAGAAACATTCATAAGTTCATCATTGACCATTACTGGAACAGCATACTGCTCTTCTTTTGCAAGAATACTGTTTACGGAAAGCTGCGCGGAAAGCATTTTCATCTCACGCACATCAAGACTCGTCACATGATCGCTGTTTATCATCGTCTTCATCACATTTTCTGCGAGTTCGCCTAACTTCTCCTGCGCAGCCGCCATATCTGCCGGTTCTGAAACAGCTTCTCCAAATTCCTCTAACAATTCCTGCTTAATTGCTTCTAAATCATCCGCATCTACCTGATTGTCTCCATTGTGGTCTGCCATACTGCTTCCAAAAATCTTACGAAACATCTGATTACGCTGGTTGAGCATGGATTCCATTGCCAGCACATTTGATATTGTATTTGGAATATCATATTTATCCAAAATACGATAAATACTCTCATCCGCATTTGCTGCCTGCTCTAACTGCGCAAGCTGCTCTTTTGCATAATCTGCATCAATGCCACTCTCATCTGCCTGTTCTTTTGCCAGCTCCAGCGCTGCTTTAAATTCCTCCGGCGTCATGTTCTCCCAGTCAGAATCCTGATCAAACAACACTTTCGCACGCTCCGGTGTCAGTAATTCCGAAGCATCTTTTAAGCAGTTATTCTGATAGGCTGCCTCAATCTGATCCGTAATCGAGCTGCCATTGGATGTCCCGGATACGCCATTAAAATCAGAATCTACAGAATAATCCATCTTATTGCTGCGTTTTTCAGACCGCACAGCTGTCAGAAGATTTTTCATCGTAAGGGGCGATCCCTGCTGTATCAGTGCACCGATTGCTGCACCATCTGTATTTTCTACCTGTCGGATCAGACGATAGATTCCTATATAAGAGCTTCGCTCCTCCTCACTGATTTCGTGATTCTGTTCCATTTTCCAGAGATATTCACTGAATCTACGGTTATCCTCCCTACCAGACTCCTCGCTCTTAATATTCTCTGCCTCCTGGTTTAACGATGTAAAATCCATTTCCAGTGGGTTGATCCCACGTTTTATCATCTGTGTAACAACCGCCGGAGTCATATTTTTAAAGACACGCTGCACTTCTTCATCTGCTGCTTTCATCTGAAACACAGAATCCTGGGTGATCTCGATACTGTTATATCCAAGAATCCGAACCGCACGACGGTTTTCATCCGTCAGTTCCATATCAAGGTCGTTTAAAATATCATCCACGTTACGGAATGCCTTCTGGATGGAATCCCCCAGATCAGTTCTCGGTGCTGTCATCAGGGTCTCATACTGCTGACTTGCCTTTTCAAAAGAACTTTTCAGTTCCATACCGGCTTTATGGACACCATTGATCGTCGACACCTCGGCATCTTTCATTCCAAGCACATATGCCGGAACATAACGCATATCGGAAACTTTTTTATCGACCTCTCTAAAAAGTTCCACCTGCTCGTCGTTCACATCCACACCTTCAGATATCAGGAGATTTTTATAATATGCATTTTCCTGATCCTTCAGCTGTTCCACCAGTTTTACCAACGGCTCGGTGTCAATGGAAACCCCCTGTTTTAATAGACGGTAATTTGCTTCCACCGTCATTGCAAGACGAATTTCTTCTAACTGTCTGCGTGCCGTCAGAAGCTGCTGCCCTTTTGGGGTATAACTCTCGTTCGCAATGCTCTGCGCTGCATCCTCACTCTGAGCTTCAGGTGATGCCACAGTTCCCACCGTCTGGCTTTCTGATGACGCCGTTCCCGATGTCCGATTTGCCGCAGCTTCCCTTAAACTGTCCAGGGTAAGTGGCAATCCTTTTTCCACGATATAAGCAAGATCTTCATCCGTGGCATTTTCTACGGTATCCACAGCGTCTTTCGCCTGCTCCATCCATGTATAGCCGGACAGGATCACCGCATCCTGTGCGCTTTTCCCTTCGCTGACCGCCTCTGCTGCAAGTGCGGCAATATCTTCTGCCCCCGTGGTCAGTCCCGTCTGGCGCAGAGCCTGTGCATAAGTAAGATTCTCCTTCGTCAGCGGTATATCATTTTCTAACATCCACTTACTGGTTGCAATGGTATCATCATTTACTTCCAGTCCTGCTGATGCGATCACGTTTTTCACCTGTGGAAGGAAGGACGAAATATCCTGCTGTTCTGCCGAAATATAGCCTGCACTTGCAGAATGCTCAGCAAAATATATATTTCGCACCGTAGGCTCTAACCGATTATCAATCAGATATTTTACAGCGCCATCATCCAATGCGGATAAAGAATCCGCCATATTTACTGTCTCTGCGATCTGTTTAAAATTATCATCCGCAAGCGGCAGATCCGCTTCCCGCAGACTGTTTGCGATCTGAACTGCAAGTTCCGGACTGCCCGTGATCTGTGCAAGCTGTTCGAGATCAAGATCATCTCCAAATTTAGAAATATCCACCCCCGCCTTTGCCAGCTGTGCTTTGATCTTATCCGTCACGGTCACGATCTTATTGCTCGTGGTATCATCCAGCGAAAAGCCATCCTCCTGCATTTTTTCATAATCTTCCGGTGAAGTAGTTTCCGCAAGCACAGCCATCTGTGCTTTTCGCTCGCCTGCATCCATGGAACCGGACTGCTCTATTTCATCTATGACCGTCTTTTTCTCTTCTTTTGCCGGATTCAGATAAGTAATCTCTTTTGCCTGAAAAGACGTAGTTCCTGCAGATTTTTTACTACTCTCTGTCTTTACCGCATCCGCAAACATCTGAATTCCGTTTTTTTCTTCCACGGCGCCTGTCTGCGGCATTAAATCCATCACGCCCTTATTCTGCTGCTGTTGGTTATCTATTCTCATGATCCGACTCTCCTTGTCATTTCTGTTCTTACATACTTTCCGTACAGTTTTTCCTTGCCTGATTTCTGCTTTTCACTCAGTTATATCTGACCAATCCGGTTATATCAGGACAAAAGAATGGCGCATACTTTCACTTCCCTGAAATATCTGCGCCATCCATATCCGTAGAGTACAGATCCATCATATCTGTATCGGAAAGCATAACCGTATCGTCCGCCAAGGTTATAAAGTCTGAATGATCGAAAGACTCGATGCTACTATCGTCTATAACTATGGCGTCGCCTAGGTCGACACCTCCTCCTTCCACGTCTATTATGACAGCATCCGCTGGCATGACGTCATTGCCGTCTAAAGTTACGAATGTATATTCCTCTTCTTGCATAACCTTTGTTCCTAATATATTAATATTCCGAAAACAAAAGTACAAAAAGCAATGGATTAATAAACTTGTTATTCTCTCTTATAATCAAACATTTGGGTTTCATGTACAAAAGAGGCTGTTTTACTATACGAAAAGAAAAGGCTCATTCTCTCACCCATTTGGCCTTACAGGAAGAAACTGGGCATTGCTTTCGGTTTTTCAATGATTCCCAAGGGATCTCACCTAAGAATGTCCCACATTTCGGACAAACATAGTCTATCTTAAATTGATTGGCGATATCCTGCAATTGCTGGGGAATTTTGGCCGACTGCTTGGCTCCTAGATAGATTCCTACCGTAGGGGCACAAATCGTTATCAGGAGGCTGATGCCGAATAGCTCCGGGCTACCTTTCCCTAAGAAGCCTATCACGACCCCCACTATTCCGGGCAAAGCAAATGGTAAGGATTGAAATAATCTGGTCTTAAACTGATTAGAGGATTGAATCTTAACTTTTGCTTGAATATAATCATCGTAGACTTTTTTCAATACGGCAAATTCATCGCTATAATCATTATTGTATTTAAGCACCTCGGAAAGATTTAAGACATAGCTATCCCCCAAGCGAATATGATCCGTAGGAGTAACACGTTTCTTTACGATCTGGGCTCCATTCACGAACGTACCGTTAGTAGATCCCGTATCCTCCAATAATAAGTTGCCACCATCCTCACGTATCAGACGGGCATGATGGCGGCTTACATGAGGATCGTTTGCAATAAAATCGTTGTCTTTTGCTTTTCCTATCTTTATAATCATAGTCTTATTCCTTTTCCTCTTCCTCTTGAGGCTTTCCCATCTCCTTCTCAAGATTATCTTTCAGCACTTTCAACGGATCCTTGGATATTACCAACTCTTTAGGCTTACCCTCTTCCGTCAATAATAATAAACGCTGCTTAGGGAGATTTATTTGTAAGATATGATTTTTATTTATGATATGACTTTTTCCGACACGCATTAATATCTTGTTACAACCAGCGACCTGCTTCTCTAAGATCTCTTCTATTTTTCCGATATTTATAGCGAAGGTAAATTGGATGCCATTTGACAACAATAGTTTCGTATAGTTCCTGTCTGCTTCAAAATAAAGGATCTGACCAATCTTAATGCGCAACAACTCATCCCTTGTTTTTATAATTAAATACCGCTCCATACGTAGAAATTGTTTTTTCGTTTCTCTTTCAAAAACAAATATACGGTATTTTCTTTATTTAATAGGTATCTTTTGGGGGAAAGATTGGTAAAGTGCACCAAAAACAAGAGCCTTTTCCCTGCTCAGAAGAGACACCGATACACCCTCCCAGCCTTTCAATTATATTTTGGCAGATAGAAAGTCCAAGCCCTATGCCTTGCTTTTGGTTTCGTCCTTTATAAAAACGATCGAACACATGAAGTTTTATTTCCTCCGACATTCCTTCCCCCGTATCGGTCACGGATAAAAGAACCTCGTTCTCCATGGCTTGATATGACAAGATGATGCTACCTATAGAGGTGTACTTAATTGCGTTTGTTATAAAATTGCCAAGAACTTGTTTCAAACGGATACGGTCGGAGCGTAATAAAAAGGAATCCAAAGATGCCGGATAGGTCAAAGCTACCCCTCTCGGTACTTTGATCTGGAAAGAAGCTACCGTTTCTACAATAAGTTGTCTTAGATCAAATTCCATGAAATCAAAGGTCATGGTACCAGACTCGAGCTTAGCCAGATCCAATACATCATTAACGATATCCAATAATAACTCATTATTGGTCTGAATAAGATTAATATACTCTTGTCTTAGCTCACCATCCTCTTCATCCCCTAAAAGAGAAGAGAATCCGACAATAGCGTTTAATGGCATGCGGATCTCATGGCTGATGTTTGCCAAAAAGGAGGATTTCAAACGCTCTGATTTCTCGGCCTTCAGCATTCGTTCTTCCATCGCTTTCAGTTCAGATATATCATAATTCATCAGTAATAGGATGGGGCTTGATTTCTCCAGACCCGCCTCCATTATATCCAGACGAATCCATTTCCATCCCTCGCCATCCTTGACCTGGGCTTCCCGTTGATCATGATCAGTTTCTCCGTGGACAAGTCGGCTCAAGGAAGTTTTCAAGCATTCACGGTCTTCTGGCTTGACATTGGAATATATGCCTACTATCTGGCTCAATGGAGTTCCCGGAACTTCACCCATATTCAGATACCATTGTTCCATCGCCACTCCTTCCCCAGTGGACAAATCATACTTTGCGCAGCCGATCTTGGCACGATGACTTATCTGAGGAAAAAAAGGCTCGAACTCTATGCCTAATGTCGTTTTCATATATATCCGTTCTCATTATATTTATGCAAAAAGAGGGTTTAGCCATAAAAAACGAATGAATTAATCGTTCGTTTTAATTAGTCGTTTATATCGATTATTTTATAGGGAACATATAGGTTTAGTAAAATACCCCAAAAACCGCATCAAAATTATATTCTAAAGTCTTTTTGACTTTCATAAGTAAATGTTTTTTGCGATATTTGCAAACGACTAATTAAAACGAACGATTAAACTAGTCGTTTTGTTGCCTTCCCCTCCACTTCAATATCCTGATATATAAGATTATACCATATGACTATAAAAAAATAGAGGGTAGATTGATCACTCAATCCACCCTCCTGTCTACCGTGTGCTTAAACTATTAAAAATCAACCCCTTGATTAGTCTTCTAGAGCCGCTTGCGCCGCAGTAATTATATATATGATTATCAGATGTTTAGCAAAAAAGGTAAAACAATATACAAACATTTAGGTTTAATTTTTGACACTTCAATAACTGCCGAAAAGCTTAAAAGTAAGTCATTGGAACAGTTAAAATCAACCACAGCACATACCGTCATTTTCAAACGCTTCGCAATATACTAAAAAATCCATATGTTTCCTCGTGCGCGTACATATTAATATATAAGCATAAAAAAAGACCGCATTAACGGCCTCTTTCAAAAAAACTATGTCCGTTCATCTATATTCCTTATATAACGCACATACACCTTATTCCCTATCCTTCGATATGGGACCAACTTTCCAAAAGGATAAACCTTAACTTCTTTCTGCTCATCAGCGGATACCTCTATCGGGTGGATTAGATCCGACAAAGAACTTGTTTTTTGTTTCATTAGACTAATATGATGAATTGTCTTATTATAACACGAAAACGATCCTATATGATGCGATCTTTCACATGTTATACAACACGATCTATGTCTTTTACCTAGGCAGTCTTGGAAGCGTTGCCGGATGCTCCCCTTCTCTCCTCCTTTAATAAACGCCTATCTAGTTCTTCACCTAATCGCTTGACCTTCTCTTTAAGATCCTTTATTATATCCTTCTTCTCCGCCACCTCCTCACTCATAGAAAGAGCCACGTGCTTCCAATAAGCGACATCCTTAACGTTGTCATGGACAGAAGAGGAGGAGTTGTTAGATGCGGATGTCTTTAACATGTCGCCTTCTCCGTTAAGAAGCCAATTAGCGTCAACGCCATAAACCGCACAAAATGGTGCTATAACTTTTATTGATACATCAATAAGGCCTCCCCTTATCTTAGACATACTACTCTTAGACAATCCATCTATAGAGTTCCATACTTGATAATCGCTCAATCCTTGATTGTCTATAAATCCCAAAAATCTTTCAGTTATCGCATTCATATCTTATGTAGTTTCATTTTTAATACTAACTTTGCTTCGTATCACATGCGGGTGATACGTTTATCAATTAAATCCCGATCCGCATATCGGCTGCTATAACCATGTTAGAGAACGTAAAGAAAATACCCATCAAATCACGTTTAAGGATATTCCTTGAGTCCTTAATAGGAATACGGTATAAGCCGTATAAGCCTGATTTAGTTGATATGTATAGAAGATACCACTATAACGAGCATTTCTATTATATCATTAGCGAAAGCGTTAAAGCCATCTCAAAAGGGACTTACAAGCATTGGGAAAAGCATATAAATCCATTCGGAGACAAAATGGAAGAACCTGAGCTATTAATACTCAACGCTATGCACAAACGTTATCTAAGTATTTTAGAAAATCAAAGACGCAAGGAACATATCCGTAACGTAAGTAAGCCTCTTTCATACGAATGAGATACTTCTTATCTATGTCTTTCAGATTTTCTTGTATATATTTCTTTAACCGTTCTATTTCGGCGACAAAGAATATGACCTGATCTTTCTCTTCAAGCTCTCCTATAAGATCTGGTATTTTCTCTGACAAATGGAAAATGACCTCTTGATCTCCATATTTGAAAAACGCAAAGCGAATATTAGTCTTCAAGTCTATATTCGCCTTCACCGTCTCCAATTTCAACTCCTTTTTATATTCTTCCTTGAACTTATCAAACTTGGTGTTCATAGTCTTATCAAAAGAAAGAACGCTCATCACCTGATAACCAACCAACACTGTCACAAGAATAGTCAATGTAGCGACAATCACTCCCTGATAATCAAAACCCAAGTTTGGTGATCTATAAAACGCCACACAGATCGCCAATATGCTCATCAACATAGAGCATGCACATGATGCCAATAATAATCTATCTCTCATACCTCTTCTTTAATACTTATCAAACTATGTATAAATCAATTACAATATAATATGTTTTAAAACACAAAAATGGTTTCATTTTTAACACTAAAATGCGTGCTTGGTTTCAAAAAGTGCACTATATTTGCATCGTGTTAAGAACAAAACACGTTTCCAACCCGAAACATTTCGGGTTAGTATGCAAATATAAACATTTAAGATATAACAAACATGAGATTCAATGAAATTGTAGTCCCGTATGGGACAATAAGAAAGCTAGCCAAGGACACGGGGCTGTCCGAACCATGTATAAGGCACGCCCTAAAAGGCATCACGAACTCCGACAACTCCTTCTTGATAAGGAAGATTGCGAGGGAAAGGTATAGAGGTGTAGAAATTAAAAGTAATCCATCATGATAGCCGAGATAACATTTCCTGATAGATCCGTGTCCTATAGCGACTTCATTCGTGACTTAGCGGCGAAGATAAACACCTTCGCCAAAGAGGATAAAGATGATCCAGCTTACATTTCCCAAAGGAAAGCAGAAGCTCTTTATGGTAAAGCTAATGTATTAAGATGGAGAAAAATGGGAGCAATAAGCCCAATATGCCGTCCCGGTAAGATTGAATATCCAACAGTAAGGCTGAAAGAACTAAGTCGGACTGATGAGATTTACATCCGATGGATGTCAAGCAAAGAGGATAAAAAGAGAAAAAGATAAATCCTCGGCCCCATAGCTCAACGGATAGAGCGCTCCTCCCCTAAAGGAGATATCCGGTTTCGATTACCGGTGGGGCTACTAAAAAAAGAGTTCTTTGACTTATTGAGAAAAAATCCTTATGGCTATCAAAAGGTATACGAGATATAAACGGGATAAGCGTAAGGTGAAAATACAGGAAAGGACGATAGTCCTTGCTCCCGATGTAGTTTAATCGGTTCCGGTATTGGATTTATACATATAATTAATAATGTATATATAATAAGTACGATCCCATTTAGGTATCCTTTCGGTGGTTGGCAAATAAAACCGTATCGTACTAAATAATACGACTTTTCCTACGGGTCGTATCTAAGATATAGTAGGAGGTTAATACGGCCAAACGTATGACAGATTGGACAGACAATCATATGACGACAGATCGGAAAGACGGTCAATCCGAGAACTACGGATTTACGTTAGTGATAAATACTCCCCCACCCGTCTATGATTCGGGTTCGAAACCGTTGGAGGTTGTGGGGGAGCGAACACTTTTAAATAATAACAACATGAATGAGATTTATTGGATCACAAGATTAGATGCCATACAAACGTTGGCGATAATCGCAGTATTTATCTTGGGAGTATTAACTTCCATAAGTATTATCGGATGGGTTGTTGATGATGATTTTGAAAACGAATCCAAGTTTAAGAACATGGCTATCAAATGTGCCGCCTATATATCAATCCCTATTTTTTTACTGCTGTTCATCCCCTCTAAAAGGGATATGCTGATGATTATCGGAATAGGTGGAACTATAGAATATCTCAAGTCTAACGATACCGCCAATAAGTTGCCGGATAAGGTTATCATGGCTATCGATAAGTTATTGGATGATACAATAGAGGAAGAAAACGAATAAAACCGATAGACCTATTAATAACCAAGTTTTATAACAATGAAAGAAAGAAGAATCCCACCCTAGGAAATGGCTAGGGCAGGTAGCGAACCATAATAAATTCATATTATTATTCAGGGTTACAGGGGGTTCGAGTTCCCCCGGCTACCACGCTTAAATCACATTGCTAATTATTATACACTTCTCAACCAAGACCTTAATATACTGCCGTGAGGCAGGCAATTAGATATTAGTTATTATTAAACTGTGCCGGGGAATCCCACCCCGGCAAACGCTCCCTTAGCTCAGTAGGTAAGAGAAACCGCCTCATAAGCGGAAGGTCGCCGGTTCAAGCCCGGCAGGGAGCACGCTTCATCCCTAGCGGATGCTATTCAATCAATTATTTCACGAAAGTGCAACGCAGGTCTCCGTCCGTGAGGATATGAGGCCTTTCTTCCGAATTTTAAAAACAACAATATATATGGGACATGGCATTACAGGACGGATAAAGGAGATATCCAAGGCCGTCGTTAAACAAGTGATGAACACTTTAAGAATGGCGTTCATGGCGATATTGGTAGTGGCGGCTATACTGGCGTTAAGCTACTGGTTCGAGGACCCCTTGAAAAGGGCGGTCTTTTTACTCGGTGGTGCCAGTGTCATATTATATGTAATAATCAAGATATTGGCGGTAAAAAGCTATGGAGACGAGGAATGATTTCGGGGTGATATACGTGGTGCAAGCCCCTTCAAGACCGAATCGATCGAGGAAGGACGATATCTTAGACGAATTAAAGACACTTAGCAAAGAAGAATTGATAGAGATAAGAAAAGACATTGTAGAACTAATAAACGATAAATAAAATGGTTGCTATAAAATCTTACAAGGGATTTGACAAAAATTTAAAATGCCGGGATTTTCAATATGAAATAGGCAAGGAATATGAGATGGATGGAGAGATCAAGGTGTGTAACAGAGGATTTCACGCTTGCGAAAGCCCGTTTGATGTTTTTGATCACTATACTATGATAGACTCTAGGTTTTGCGAAGTAGAGCAAGACGGAAATATATCCAAGAAGGATAGAGGGACAAAGATTTGCTCCTCGAAAATAAAAATAAAAGCAGAGTTAAAATTGGCTGACATGATCAATCTTGGAGTTGAGTGGCTAAAAGAGATCACATCACCTGAAAAAATAAAAACGAGCATAAAGGATAATTCATCCGGCTACGGTGCCAAGATAGGATCATCCGGCAACTATGCCAAGATAGGATCATCCGGCGACGATGCCCAGATAGGATCATCCGGCAACTATGCCAAGATAGGATCATCCGGCGACGGTGCCAAGATAGGATCATCCGGCTACGGTGCCAAGATAGACAGCACAGGCGAAGGCTGTGTCATCATGTGCGCAGGTATTAACTCTGTAGCAAAAGCCTCAAAAGGATCATGGATAACATTATCCGAATGGTCTTATTCTGATAAAAAGCAAAGATATATCCCCGTTTGCGTAAAAACGGAATTTGTTGATGGGGAGAAGATAAAGGCGGATACATATTACAAATTAGCTGGAGGGGTATTTAAAGAAATACAATAGTCCCAAGGCATTGCTTATCGGAGGATCGCATGAGAGACATCTACATCAAAGACCCCGACGGCGAACCAGAGTACGACGGGGAGGAGGAAACAGAATCCGAGGACGATCGGTATCAACGAGATTGGGAAACCAGCACTTTATATTGGTAAAGAAAATCATTCAAAATAAATAATCATGGAATCAAGCAGTTACGAGGTACTTCCAGTAGAAAGCCATGAAGTACAAATTTTACAGGTAGATGCGGTTGAGAGAGCAAACGTGGACTCACAAGTTGCGACCGCGAAAAGATATCCTAGGGATATCAGAAGGAGTATTGATAATTCCGTGGTAATGGCCACGATGAATCAAGACACGGCAAGGTCATGCAGTTATGCCTTGCCAAGAGGAGGGAAACCTATTACTGGGCCATCCGTACACCTCGCCAAGATAATCGTATCCAATTGGGGTAATATCAGGACTGAGGCCAAGGTTATCCAGATAACGGACAAGCAGATCATCAGCAGGGGTACATGCTGGGATCTGGAGACAAACGTAGCGTCCGCGTTCGAGGTTCGCAGGAGCATAGTGGATAGCAAGGGGAAACGTTACTCAGACGACATGATTACCGTAACGGGAAACGCCGCCAACTCCATAGCTTATCGCAATTCCGTATTCGCCGTTATCCCCAAGGCCATAGTGGACAGGGTCTATCAAGCCGCCCAAAAATTCATCACGGGGGATCTATCCGACGCTGACAAGATATTAAAAACGAGAACTAATATCATCAACAAGTTCAAGAACGAATACGCCATAACGGAAGAGGAGGTCATTAAGCTATGCGGCAAACAGACCAGCAATCAGATAGGCCCCGACGAGATCGCCATGCTGATCGGGATCATACAAGCGTTAAAGGACGGGGATACCACGGTAAACGATCTAATCCTTCCAATTCGTGAGACAAAGAAAGATGTCGATCAAAAAAAGGAGGCGATGAGACAGTCTAAGGGCAAAAACAAAGAGGACATGCCATGAACAAGTACTCATCCTATACCAACGCCGAGCTGGAGGAGCATTTATCAAACTACCTTATCGACTCTTGGAGTTACAGCAAGGTAGCCTCTTTCTCCCGGAACGAGAAGGAGTTCGAGAAACGGGAGATTTACCGGGAAAGATCCAGATCATCCTCCAGCACGGTAGCGGGTAACGCCTATCATTCGGCCTTGGAGTATTTCTTTATGGAGCTACAGCGCAAGGGGCAGATAATACCGATCACGGAAATGGAGAGGGTAGCGTTCTCATACATAGAGGAGGTACACCCGAATGATTGGAAGATACAGAAAACGACACCTACCGTAGAGGAATGCAAGATCGAGGCCACCAAGAACGCCACGAGGCTTATCAATAACTTCTACGGGGAGAAGGATATCTATCTTTCCGGTATCAAGGGGATAATCGCCGTGGAATTAAGGTGCGAGGAATGGGTAACGGTAAACGGGGTGGACATCCCCCTGCCCTGCCACGCTAGGCTAGACTTGGCGATAAGGACGGAAAGCGGTCAGACGGTCATCATAGACCATAAGTCAAGGGCCAAGTTCACCGATGACGAGGAGCTAACGTTTACCTGCGGGAAACAGGCGATGACCTACGTTAAGTGCTATGAGTCCCGCTTCGGGGAGAATGTTGACGAGGTATGGTTCGTGGAGAACAAGATATCGAAAAACAAGGACGGCTCCTCCCAGTTGAAGAAATTCGTGATCAATCTCGATAACGACACGAGGAAGCTTTACGAGGCCATATTGTACGAGCCGCTAAAAAGGATGATAGAGGCCGTGTCCGATCCGGATTACGTGTACATGATCAACGATAGCGACAACTTCGTGGACAGGGCCGAGCTTTATAATTTCTGGGCCAAGACGCTGATAGCGGAGGTCGATGATTTCAACGTGCCCGAGTCAAAGAAGGAATTGATATCGAAGAGACAGAAAAAAATACGGGACGCTTCCCTTGGATCGGTAAACCCCAAGGTAATATCCGAGTTCAAGAGGAACGCTTCCTCATTCATTCAATACGATTTATCCAATAGTAATATGACAAACAGCGAGAAAATAGAACATATCCTACGGACATTCGGGGTGATCGTGAACGTGTCCAAGGAGATTAACGGGTACTCGTCAGACACGTATCTGCTAGAGGTATCCGCTGGGACAAAGATCACGACAGTGATGAAATACAAGCTAGACATAGCGAACGCGCTGGACGTGCCATCCATAAGGATGGGTAACGAGCTTATGGTGTATGAGGGAAAATCCTACCTCTCCATAGAATCACCGAAGAAAAGAACCAAGTCCTTGTACTGGGACAAGAAGTATATCGACGGCATGAGGATTCCCATAGGAACGGATAACTTCGGAAGGCTCGTGGTGTGGGATCTCGATAACAACTCCACGCCTCACGCCTTGATTTGCGGAGCTACCGGTAGCGGTAAATCCGTGTGTATCATATCCACGATAGAATACGCCCGCTTAGCCGGTATCCGGGACATCGTAATTTTCGATCCGAAATACGAGTTCTGTAATTATTCCTCCGAGAAATACATAAAGGTCTATAATGATATAGAAGAAATAGAGGCCAAGATGAAAGAGCTCGTACAGGATATGCAGGAAAGGGCTAAATCGAGGGTATCATGGAAAACGCTGGTGGTGTTCGATGAGTTCGCCGACGCAGTAGCGTCCTCCCGTTCGGGAACGGAACTTGACATAAAGGAAATGGTCGAGGTTGGCCAGCGAAAGAACGCTTTCGGTTTCCTCGAGCCTAAAATGGAACTACGTACGGTTGGCCGTGAGAAGTCATTGGAGGAGAATCTGAAGATGTTGTTACAAAAGGGACGATCGCTTGGGTTCCGGATCATGGCGGCTACGCAAAGAGCGTCGGTTAACGTGATCACGGGAGACGCTAAGGTGAATTTCCCCGTACAGATATGCTTCCGTGTACCTAAGGAGATTGACTCCAAGGTTGTTCTTGACGAGCCGGGAGCCGAGACGTTGGGCGGCATGGGGGACGGACTGATGAAATCTCCCGAGTATCTAGGTATCGTGAGGTTTCAAGGCTTTTATAAAAAATAACGGCCATGGCTAAAAGGTACCAGCTATCCGAGTCTTTCATTAAAACACTGTCCCGCCATCTATCGGTTATCCTAGAACACGTGGATTCCAAGGGAAGACCAAGGATAGCCGATACCGTAAGATTGGCCAAAAAGGATCTAAAGAAACTCGAGAAAATAATCCAAGATGAAAGAACTGATATTCTGCCTCAATGAGGCATGTTCTAAAAGACATTGCCTCTGCCGTTGATGGCAGAGGCATTGGACAGACCCGTCTAAAAAAGATGGGGAAACTGTAAGGCCGGAATCGGCCTTATTTGACGGGAATACTCCTTGCAAAGGATATATCCCACAATATGACAGAAAAAAGTATAACATTAATTATTAAAGTATATGGAAAAATTCATCGCTCAAAACGAGCCTTTATCAAACAGGCCGCAAGTCCTAGAGGACTCATGCGACGCCGTCGAGGAGATCTGGTACAATCATCCTTTTACCGAGGACGAGTTGAATGAGATCAAGACCAAGCTAGCGGACACGTCAATTGATATAGCCGAATTGGAACAGGAGAAAGCGGACTGGATGGAGTCGTACAAATCACGGCTAAAACCGCTTAATACGGCCAAAGCAAAATATCTTGACCAGATCAAGCGTAAATCCGAGGATATCAAGGACAAGTGCTATAAGTTCCTTGATCACGAGAACAAGGAAGCCAATTATTATAATGGTGCCGGCGAACTTGTCTATTTCCGGAGGATGCAACCCCAAGAAATGCAGAAATCAATTTTTAATATTAATCGTAAAACAGGAACAGAATCATGAGTGAGAACAAATTAAATGTGGTTGTACCGAAAGATTATAGTGGTGCACCAATCGAAGTAGTATTGAGAGAAGGAAAAGCACCCGTAGCGCTCGACCCGAAAGAACCAACTCCCGTTGATATTGAAGGAACGATTGACAGCCCTTTGCGTTGGCTCGAAAAACGAGTGCGGCTTATAGATCAAAAGCGGGCAAATATAACGGTAAACCGTGATGATATGGAAATATCTTTAGTGGACAAAGAGACCGATTATTATAGAAACCGTATTACTGGAGTATTACAGCCGTCCAAAGAAATGGTTGAGTTTGGTATCAATGCGGAAAAGAAGTGGGAACCTATCAAGTTATCCAAGTTCTTCAAGATGCATCGTGCCTTCTTCAAGGACAAATCGGAAAACATGACGCTGGTATCTGCCTTGAAAAACTTCAAGGCAAAGGTAAACCAAGACATAGAGCGAAGCAAGGAAGAGAATGGCAGCAGAACCGATAACTATTCGCAGGTGGTTGATTCCAATCTCCCGGGGTCGTTCAAGTTGAACATCCCACTTTTCAAGGGTTTTGCGTGTGAGGAAATCGAGGTTGAGATTTACGCTGATGTGGACGGAAGAGACGTTTCGCTATCCCTTGTGTCAGCCGGGGCAAATGAAGCCATTGAGGAATGCAAGAATAAAGTGATTGACGCGCAACTGGATGCCATCAGAAAGATCGCTCCAGATATCGTAATAATAGAGATATAATAACGCAAGTTTCGTGTTTTCCATAGTATTTGATTTAGGTTAGTTAATGATTATCCCCGCCGTCCGTGAGGATATGCGGGGCAAACACGGTGGTATGGCGGAATTGGTAGACGCTAAGGTTTGTGACTATCGAGAGAATGTAGTTTTGTCCTTTCCTATTTGGAATTTCAGCAACTCATGCGGGTTCGAGTCCCGCTACCATCACGAATAACAAATATTTAATATGGAAACAATACAAGATTTAGATCACTTGACAATGGCCATATACCTTATCACCGCGATACTAGGACTGATCGCATTGATATTGGCCGTATTCTTACTAATAAACGATAAAGAAAGGAGGAATCCATGGGAAAGAAAAGATACGAATTGGTGATAGCCGTTGACCCGGACATAGATAAATCCGGCGTATGCGTACTGTCTCCTTCCACGAGGCAGATAATTTTAAAGAGCCTCCCCTTCCCTTCCTTGATTGACTTTATCAAGGAGGCGAGAGAGAGATACAAGGGGGTAGACATAGTGGTCATTGTCGAGGCCGGATGGCTTAACGAAAAAAGCAACTACCATAAGGCTAGGGGTAAATCCGGCGAGAGGATAGCCAAGTATGTAGGTCGTAACCAGCAAACCGGGATATTGCTTCTCCAGATGTGCGAGCACATAGGGATTCCCTGCGAGGAGGTAAAGCCTTTGACCAAGCATTGGAAAGGGGACGAGGGCAAGATAACCCATGAGGAACTCTCCTACATAGTCGGTCCCTTGCCTAAGAGAACGAACCAAGACCAACGTGACGCTACGATTCTAGCTTGGTGGTACGCCGATCTACCAATAAAAATAAAGACTTGGTGATATGGCGAAGAAGAAAGACGAGCAAGAAAAGGTGAAATGTGGCGAATGCGTGAACGGTAAGCCTCACAAGGGACTAGCTGTATGGTGCAAAGTGCTAAATACCGGAAGAGTAGCTAATAGTCTTAGGTTTTGCGATGTATTCAAAAGGAAATTATGATTACATGATATAAAAAACATGCTTATGGAGAATTAGCGTATGGATACAAGGAAAGAGCTGACAAGCTATTTTCCGCACGATAGCAATGCCAGAAACTCAGATAAGCTGATTCGTTTACGAATGAGGCATAAAGCCGCCGGATATGGTGTTTTCTTCATGATATTAGAACGTCTTAGAGAGGAGCCAAACTATATGAGTGTCAAAGATTATAACATGATAGCCTTTGACCTTCGTGAGGACGCATCCTTAATAAAATCCGTCATTGAGGATTTCGGGTTATTTGTCTTTACCGAGGACGGTAAGTACTTCTACTCCGAGAGTTTCAAGCAAAGGATGGGATTCAAGGACGAGAAATCAAGAAAACGATCAGAAGCCGGGAAGTTAGGCATGGCTAAAAGATGGGGAAATAACAATGTTATAACAAATCCGCAAAGCAACGATAACAATGTTATAACAAAAACGGATGAAATTGTAACAAGAAAAGAAAAGGAAAGGAAAGGAAATAGAGAGAGTCTTAATACGCGTGAGACGCTTTTCGAGAATTTCAAGAATGAGTTATTGGGGGACGAGGAATGGCGCAGATACGCTTGCCAGATATCGGGATTGAGCGTCGCTTTCAATGACCTCATTCCCGGCGAGCTGGATAACTTCCTAGCTTGGATGGTATCCACCGGGGAAGGCGATACGCTAAAAACGATAGATGACGTGAAGAGACGATTCACCTATTGGTGGCAGGGAACAGGACTAAGGGCTTATAATCAAAGACATAATGGAGGAACAAGAAAAGAAACTTTCGGAGGCTATACAAGCCATGCGGGGGCCTACGGAAAAAGAGAGGCTCCAGCAAAAACAGGTGTTCAACCTAGTGAAGAAGCACGCAAGGACTATACAGAACGTTTCTAGGTACGATCTCTCGGACGATGCGGAGTACATCAGCCACGCCCGGATGATAAAGGCGCTAGGTTGTAATTACCTAGGGATCGAGAGGCGGCAATTCGAGACAGACAGGGGGAATGACAAGGTTTTGAGATTCCTGTTGTATTATTTCAACGATTGCCCGTTGGCCGAGTCCGTATTTCCGGAGGAGAACTATAAGCTGCACAAGAACCTCCTTATCGTGGGAGATCCGGGAACGGGCAAAACGCTCATGATGCAGATATTCGCCGATTACCTGAAATTGACGGATAACCCCAAACGCTTCGTAAACCTATCCGTGACCCAGATGATGAACTATTACAAGATCCATGGTCACATAGACAGGTTCACGTACAACGAGGAGGCAGGGAAAGGGAGCATGGAAGGGAACCCGTTCGATATCTGCCTTAACGATATCGGTCTTGAGACGGAGAACCAGAAAAGCTACGGCACCAGCCTTGACAGCGTAATAGACGAGTTCCTATACGCGAGGTACGAGATATACCAGTCCCATCAGAAGAAGTATCATATCACTTCCAACCTATCCGTCACGGATTTCAAGAATCGCTTCGGAGCTAGGCTGGTGGACAGGTTCAAGAGTTTTAACGTGATAATCCTAAACGGAGAAAGCAGGAGAAGATAACATGGAAATAACAGACAGATTAAGGAACACCCCTACCGGTTTGATCGTGTTGGTAGGAGACATGAAAATTATCGTGGAAAAGTACAGGCCGTACTACAACGGCCAGAACAAGATCCCGTGCAGGGGATGCGTTTTCCGGGACGAGGGAGCGAGATTTTGCGAGTACAGCAAGGCTTGCATGGCCCATCTGAGGCCGGATCATGAGAGCGTGGTGTTCGCTAAAACAAATAAAGTTTAATCATTCATCATAGTTGAAAGCTGCATTCATCTATGATGAGAGCAATAAAAAATAATTACATCAATGGAAAAAGAAACTATAAAGAACAAAGTATTTGAGATCATAAAGAGTAGACTTTTTCACAAAGATACGCCACTTACGATGGAATCCAAGCTGGAGGATGATCTATGGATGGACAGTCTTGACGAGATAGAGTTATTAATGGAATTAGAGAAAGAGTTTGGCATATCGATCCCTAATGATGATCCCGGACGATGCCTTACCGTAAAGGACGTTGTTGATTATATGATCCGGAGGATGGAGGAATGAGACAATACAACGATTGGGAAGAGATCGACAAGGACACGAACGGACTTGTCACCTCGCTAACCTACATGGTGCTTTTCTTGAACGACCAAGTGTATAACTACACGGTATCACTCATGGAGGCCATAAGGAATAGCGAGCACTACAGGCATAACGCAAAACGGACGGCCAACGCTATCGAGAGGGGGATAAACGCTTATAACACGAACATCTTCCGGATAGCCAAGGCCAACAAGGAGGCGTTCGCCGAGATAACGCAAAGCATGGAGGAGGACGTGCAGCCTCATATAGACCGGTATTACTACACGATCAGCCAGATATTGCTGGATCACGGGGTATCGGGCGAAACGAACCGGATCGCCTCCTTGTCATCCACGATAAACATGATTGCGCAGATGTCTAGGATCACGATATACGATTTCGGTGAAAGGATGCGGGGGATCGTCCCGTTGGCGTACAATCCCCTGTCCTATCTAGATTTGGGCAGGGTAGAGTTCCTAAGCGACCGGTTATCAAGCGAGGTCACCGGGAAGGACGTGAGAATAAACTTAAATGAGCATCCCGGGATCGTGAAGGCGTTCACGGCGATAAGCAACGCCTTGCTAAGGCCGGAGGTCTTTGAGAAGGCTTTCGACAGGGCGGGATAAATAAAAAACTATCAATAATGAAAGATGTAGAATTATTCAGGGATTCTTTCCAGAATTTTAAAACATATCAAATACCAAAGGCACAGCTTATAATAGCAGATGTGCCTTACAATCTTGGGAAAAACGCTTATGCTAGCAATCCGTCATGGTACAAGGATGGAGACAACAAAAATGGAGAAAGTGAGCTTGCGGGAAAGAAATTCTTCAATTCAGAAAACGAGTTTAGACCGGCCGAGTTTATGCATTTTTGTAGCGACATGTTAATGAAAGAACCTAAAAAGCAAGGTTGTTCTCCCTGCATGATATTGTTCTGTGAGTACGAGCAACAATTCATGTTTATCGAATTAGCTAGGAAATACGGGCTTATGAAATATATCCCGCTCGTTTTCCGGAAGAATTTCTCGGCGCAAGTATTGAAAGCAAATATGAAAGTAGTTGGGAATTGTGAATACGGTCTCTTGTTGTACCGGGAGAAGCTGCCTAAATTCAACAATGATGGAAGGATGATTTTCAATTGTTTTGACTGGGCGGTAGACAACGATACGCCTAAGATTCATCCTACACAGAAGCCTGTGCCGCTACTTCGCAGACTGATAGAGATTTTCACCGATAAAAACGACGTTGTTATCGATCCTGTAGCAGGAAGCGGAAGCACGCTATTGGCCGCAGCTCAATGTGGAAGAAAAGCGTATGGATTTGAGATAGATAGAATTTTTTACGACAAAGCAAACAGGCTTGTTTTATCAAGAATACAAAAAACATTGTTTTGATATGATAAATAAAGAACTAATCGCTCTATTACAAGAGCAAGACCCGGAAGCGGAGGTAATGATCCGCACGTCCGATGGAGAGTATGAGTACGATCCGGTGGATGTCACATGGGACGAAGAGATAGAATGTGTAATTATTCAGGAGGGGTAAATATGGAAGAGAAAATAAAACAATGTCTTGAGTTTCCCTTTTTCGGCGCATCTTATCCAGACGCACGTTGTATCAATGGATATTTATGGGATTTGGATAAATGTAACGAAAACGGAGAACTATATGGAGAGGGTGATATCCCTTGTCCGTTCTGCAAGACCGAGGAATTTATTGAGCATGATCCTTTTTCCAAGGAATATGAGTTCTATGAAGGTATTGAAGATGAAGAAAAAGCCAAGAGGAAAGCTCGTGAATGGTACTTATCTTACATCGATAAATTGAGGGAAAGATATGGCTAAAGAATACGCTATAGGCGAGACGTTCCGTCAAGGGAAGGTTAATCTAAAGGTTTGCGAGGGTCTTTGTATTGACTGCTATTTCTTCAACAGAAAGAAAGAAGAATGCGCAAATATGGCTTGTTTGGATTTACAAAGAGAAGACAATCAAGATGTAATATTTTTAGAGGTGAAGGAGGATAAAGCATGAATAAAATAATGTTCAATGATCGATTTAACCTAACCAAGTTAGTTCTTGAAGGTATAAAAACACATACAAGGAGACTTGAGCTCGATTGCAATATAAGATTTTATCTTTATAACTATGAGGGTTCATATCCGAAAATAGAGGATAATAAGATTTGTATTTATTCCGATGACGGTTATCTCCTTGTCACTAGAAATACTCGGTATAAAATCAGAGAAGAAGTTGCCATAGCGCAAAGTTACAGTCAATGCGGCAATTTCCCTGATTATGAACTCGATGAAGACGGTTATCCTGTAATGCCGAAAAGAAGCGGATATTTCAACAAGATGTTTGTCAAAGCGGAGTTAATGCCATACCGTATCCGCATAACCAACATAAAGATAGAACGGATGCAAGACATATCGGACGAGGACTGTTTGAAAGAAGGCATAACCGAAGTATCCGGAGAGTTCGAGGCGCATACGGTACTGCAAAATGGTTATTATGGAGAAAGGCTAAGAGTTATCAAAAGATATTACGGAATTCAGTATTACGAGTTGGGAGAATCACCACGAGAGGCTTACGGGACTTTGATAGACAAGATAAGCGGTAAGGGAACGTGGGAATCGAATCCATATGTTATAGTTTACGAGTTTGAATTAATTAAATAAACAATCATGAATCAAATTTGCACGAATAAAGAACAATCAGCCCGGCTATTAGAGGCCGGGGTGAGACCGGAGACGGCGGACATGTCGTATCACTTTACGAGAAGCCGAGTGCCTACGTTGGAGTGGGAACTACAAACAAAACCGCCTACATTGAGAGGTAAGTTTTGGACACCGCAAAGAATAGCTAAACTTGCAATGCCTTTTAATAGGCGTCCTGATGGCACACACATGACGGGGGAAGAAGTGTTTGACAATCTATGGGGCAAGGATGTCCCAGCATGGAGTTTGGCTAAGCTGATAAACATGATGCCCGATCAAATAGAATGTGAGGGATACAACTATTACCTATTCATACTTCCACGAGATAAAGAATTCACTATAAAGTATTCCGCAGGAAGTAACCTTGCCCAGTCATATTGCAGGGAGAGCCTTTTTGATGCTATCACTGAAATGATTGAATGGCTTATCAAGGAAGGATACCTTGACAAGAAATACCTAACAGATAAATGTGGAGACTGCAAACTTATCGAGGATGAAGACGCAAACGGGGAAGCTTGGTGTTCATTTCACCAAAAGCCGGTAAGGTGCGATAGTAGAGCTTGTGAGGATATTTTAGAGAAAGGAGTACAAAATGCGTGAGATTAAATTCAGGGGACAAATAAACAATGTCATAACAGACAATGAAGGAAATGTAATTAAAGAGTTTAAATCTTGGGTATACGGTGATTTGCTTCACAGACCTAATGGTGTTCTTCATTTACTTACTCTTAAAGATGAAGGGTTTTACGAAAATCATGCGATTGATCCAGATACCATAAGCCAGTTCACAGGCCTAAAAGACAAGAGCGGAAAGGAGATTTACGAGGGGGACATTATCAGCGTGAATGGCAAATATCCTAAATTGATTAGGTACATAGATGAATGGGCGAGTTATTGCTTGGCTAATCTTACAGATTTGGACTGTGATCTTAAAACTCGTTATTGGCAGCAAGTTAGTCCTTGCTGGTGGACTGATTATAAAAGAGAAATTAAAGTAATAGGTAATGTTTATGATAATCTAGAATTGGTAAAAGGAGGTGAAAAATGAAAGCAATAACCATCAAACAACCGTGGGCCTCCTTGATAGTCCACGGTATCAAAGACATTGAGAATCGTACTTGGAGAACTAACTATCGTGGACGTGTGCTGCCGGTTCTCATGGTAAAAAGTTTAGCGTCGATTTAACTGATGCCCAAATGAAGGCTGCATTTGGTACGATTGCTAAAGAAACAATGTTTGGTAATCTGCCTTTTGGTACAATCATTGGCAGCGTAGAGATTGTGGATTGCGTAGTAAATCATTCATCCATTTGGGCAGAGAAAACAGAAAACTACACAGTCGGCATGAATCCTAAACTGCATGAGAATATTACAGGCAGAAAGGTTGTCTATAATTGGGTATTGGCAAACCCTGTAATGTTTGACAAGCCGATAACAGGCGTGAAAGGCAAGCTTTCGTTTTGGGAATTTAAACAATAAGTATTTCAATGGAAAGAAATATTGATATAGGACAGGCTGTAGAGGAAGCGGCGTAATCACAAAGTAAAAGTTTATTTTTAATCCAGTATCCTTCGGGTTACCACAATACACATGATTATGAAAAATCAAGTATTATCAGTAGAACAAATGCAACACCTTATTAATTTAGGTGTAGATGTGAGTAGTGCAAGTATGGCATGGGGCAAACCTGATGGCGAGAAAGAATATCATCTTCTTCTGCCGAATTTGCAAGAAACTTTTGAGTACGGCTTAGTAATTAAGTATATCCCTGCTTTTACTTTGCAAGATATGTTGGCTCTCATGCCAAAACAGATAGATGACTATACATTGAATTGGTACATATCAGAAATGATTTTCAGATATGATAAAATTGATTTATTTGGTAAGTTTGAGGTGTTAGAGGATTTATCGTTCTATTTCAACGAGAATGCAACAATCTTAAATGTAGCCTATGGTATGCTCTGTAAGCTTGCGGAATGTGGATATTTAAACAATAAGCATTAACAATGGAAAGAGATATTGATAAGAGACAGACGGTAGAAGAAGCGGCTCATTTCTTCGCTGAAAGCAGGAGTAGCGGTAGTGCATTCCCTGCATATTATCAAGGATTTATTGCAGGTGTCGAATGGCAGTCCTGTCAGTCCCCGTGGATAAGCGTGAAGGAACGTCTACCGCCACCCGGAGAAGAGGTTCTGTTATTTGATATAAATTCTATAAGACATCTTGTCTTAGGCTGGTTAAGAGAGAATAAAGGATATAATAAAAGTATGTGGGCTTTGTCAAATGGTCATGTTGATGATGAAGACATTACACACTGGATGATAATACCTGAAAATCATGGATAATTCAATAAAATGCCCATTCTGTCATTCGACTAGATACATAAAGGGATCTTTTCTCTGTGGGTTATATAATTGCAAATGTCTAAATTGCGATAAGTTATTTCTGGTCACGGTAAATGATGGTAAAAATATTTATATGATCGAGAAACGTAGCAAAAATGAATAGTATTAACCGAGCCTTCCCTTGAAGGCTCATAATTAAAGAATAATGAATTTATGGTATTATCTCCAGAAACAGTCAATGCCTACAAGGAACTGTTGACAAATCCCCAAAAACATGGCTTATCATTTAAGCCATTGCATGAATGTTTTGAAGAAATAGAAGAAGTAACCCCCAAACATTTATTGTTTGAAGACTTCGCAAATTACCTTCAAAAGCCTTTACCCAGAGTGATATTTTATATCATAATGGATGAATTGTACTCTCATCTGATAGATAAGGATGAGAAAACGAAATACTTAGGATATAGATTGAAATTAATAGCTAAATAGTAAGAAACCATGGAAGAAAACATCAAAGAAGAATCGATAAAACTAGCTATAGAGGCTATGAGACCACTACCGGTAAACTCTTTCGCCGGATATTGCAGCGTAAACGATGATCGGTCTCCGGAAGAGAGATATCGGGATAATATGAGGTTCCGCAAGGAGATAAATGAATTTCAATCAGAAATGCTCATAACCTTGGCCAGCAAGATAGAAGCATTCCTTAATGGATAAAAAAGAAAACACATCAAGGCCACCTAAATGCAATAGGTTTTGATCAATATGTCAAAACCTATTACTTATATCATATAATTTTATCGCAAAAAATGGAACAGCAAGATATTTCATTATCCTACGGGATACACCGTTCTCCATCTATCGGGAACGAGGGGGAATTATCAGAATGCGTAAATTTGATACCCAAGAATGGTGAGTTGGTGAATATACAGCCTCCGAAAGAATTAGGCATAACCCTTCCGGAAGGATCGGTACTTATGTACGTGCATCGGACAAAGGATTTCCTTCACTATATCTTTTTCCAGACGAATGTTTTACGTTATGCGGATACGGACGGAACAACCCATCTTATTGGAGCGAACCAATATGACAAAATTCCCAAAGCTATCACGTCCATAGGAAACACCTTGATTGTAATAAGCGAAGATCCTATAAGATATTTACTTTGGGATGGAGAGTTTTATAAGGAATTAGGAGATAAGCCCCCCTTCCCTATCCTGTCATTCGGATTGGTAGGATCATTGGATAAGACCGAACAATTGTCCGTATCCGTTGATCCGCCCTATGATGGAGCCTTTACGGAAGATCAACTATCAACTATCAGTAATTCCGTGATGGGATATGTCTCAAAATTTATCAGGGAGAGAAGTGTAGATCGAGGCATGTTTATATATCCGTTCTTTATTCGTTACGCTTATAGACTATATGACGGAACGTCTTACATGCAATCAGCCCCGATACTGATGATACCATCGTCCGGAGTAACTCCTCACGTTCCATTTACTATTGACGTGGACACAGAGGATTTTGACGCAAAGATCATTGTAAACTTCATTATATCCTCAGTGGTATGCTCCATTAATTACAAAGTCAGCGGAATGGGGAATCAAAGGGAATGGTGGAAGGACATAGTTAAAAGCCTTGATATATTCATAACGCCGCCAATATACACCTTTGATTATTATGGGGAGATTAATGGGGCACAAAAAATATCAGACGATAACGGTTTCGGGGTGTACTCTATTGGTGGAGGATATTACAACAGGCATACATTCGAGGGAGCCTTGTCCATAGCCCTGCCGGGATCAGGTTATACCGATCAACTCGTCTTACCCGGAAAGGCCATGGATAATAAGGTGCCGGATAATTCATTGTTTTACAAAGTAGCAAGCATAGCGTATGAGGACTTGTGCGGTTATAACGGGGGTGAAAGACGCTCTCTCACTTTAGAGGATAATGTGCTGGAATCGTTGCAAAATCGAGAGCAACTTGTTGACGCGGACGGGTACCAGAATTTAGATTGGCTAATACCTGATTATTCCTATACTTATAACCAGCGGTTAAATATAGCTAATATAAAAAGGATACTATTTGACGGTTATCCTCCGGAGTCCATGGTAACGTACAACGACGGTAGCAGCACGTTGAGCATAAAGGTTTTCATAAGAGAAGGAGAAAAGGATATCGTCGTTCAAACATCCTCCTCATATAACCTTGGTATCAATTTGCATTACCTATATTACCCCAACGCTAACGCATACAAGATGGTGATAACACGAAACTCGGACGGATACCAAGCGATCGTTACCCTCTCTCCGCATAACACGCTGAACGGGGCTTACTATTTCGACTCATACGCCCCGATCATATTTAAACCGGGCAGCGATAGCACACCAATATCAACGGACAAGTCGGTCAATATGCCAAACAAGATATATACGTCCGAGGTCAATAACCCGTTTTATTTCCCGTTGGCGGGAATAAACACGGTGGGAACCGGTGAGATCGTAGGTATCCGATCCACCACGAAAGCGCTGTCC
>ENA-OPBS01000619-OPBS01000619.1-human-gut-metagenome-genome-assembly--contig:-NODE-619-length-29542-cov-7.198664_pt1 | contig 29542 bp, 20 predicted proteins | sample MGYA00241074_ERZ501463 | MGnify/ENA primary metagenome ERZ501463 (study PRJEB25962, sample SAMEA2042578) | human gut metagenome | biome: human gut; feature: human-associated habitat; material: faeces...
TAAGCGAGTATTCAAACCGCAGCGACTAAAGTCACAAATATAGGTTCTTTTATTTACTGCGAGCGTCTCTTTGCCTGCGGCAAACCAGAAGTTACAGATTTGAGTATCCCATCAGGGCTTTATCAACTTCTCTTGCGCAATCGCGACCTTCCCTGATTGCCCATACAACAAGTGACTGTCCTCGATGCATATCACCTGCAGTAAAGACTTTATCTACATTTGTCTTGAAATGTCCTTCTACTGTCTTTACATTCGTGCGTTCTGTAAGATCTAAGCCAAAAGCTTTTGTAACATATGACTGGCTTCCTAAGAATCCTGCTGCGATTAATACCAAATCAACAGGTACTTCATACTCGCTGCCAGCGACTTCTGCCATGATATTTCTTCCGGCTTTTTTGTCGAATTTACTTTCAAGTTTTACGAGTTTTGCCTTGCAGACTTCGCCTTTTTCATTGGCAATGAATTCTTTTACGGTTGTCTGATATACTCGTGGGTCTTTGCCAAATACAGCGATAGCTTCTTCCTGACCGTAGTCTGTCTTGCAGACTCTAGGCCATTCTGGCCATGGGTTATTTGGCTGACGTTCATCTGGAAGTTTTGGCATCATTTCTAACTGAATGAGGCTCTTACATCCTAAACGGATGGATGTTCCAACACAGTCATTTCCTGTGTCACCGCCACCGATAACCATGACATTTTTATCTTTGGCATCAATGTATTTTTTATCTGCGAAGTTAGAATCTAAAAGGCTCTTTGTTGCTGCCTTTAAGTAATCTACTGCAAAATAAATTCCTTTGCTCTTTCTGCCTGGTGCTTTGATGTCTCTTGGATTAGAGGCTCCACAGCAAAGCACAACAGCATCATACTGTTTCTTTAAGTCCTGTGCTTTTACGTCTACACCAACGTTTACGCCTGTCTTGAATACAACGCCTTCTTTTTCCATGAGCTTTACTTTTCTCTCAATATATGTTTTTTCAAGCTTCATATTAGGAATTCCATACATGAGCAGTCCACCAACACGGTCGGAACGCTCGTAAACAGTTACAGAATGGCCACGGCGGTTTAAGTATTCTGCCACGCAGAGTCCGGATGGACCGGAACCTACGATAGCAACTGTCTTTCCTGTGCGGACTTCTGGTGGTTCCGGTTTGATCAGGCCACTTTCATAAGCTCGCTCTATAATACTTAACTCTTTTTCTTTGATGTTAACCGGATCCCCGCCTAAGTTACAGGTACATCCGACTTCACAAGGATGTGGACATACACGACCTGTAAATTCTGGAAATGGATTTGTCTTTCTAAGACGGTTATAAGCTTCATCCCAGTTACCTGTGTAAGTTGCATCATTCCATTCAGGAATCAGATTATTAAGCGGGCATCCGGTAACCATTCCTTTAATCAAAATACCGGACTGGCAAAATGGAACTCCACAGTTCATACATCTTGCTCCCTGTCTCTCCTGTTCTTTTTTGGACAGGGGAGTGTGAAATTCGTTAAAATGTTTGATTCTCTTTAACGGCGCTTCTCCCACGCTTTCTTTTCGTTCATATTCTAAAAATCCAGTTGGTTTTCCCATAGCGCTCTCCTCCTATCCTCTTTTAATTTCGTAAAATGCTTCAATCTGTGCCTGCTCTGCGCTAAGACCTTTTCCTTCCATTTCGGAAATCTTCTTGAGCATTTTCTTGTAATCGTGTGGAATGATTTTCTTAAACTTCGGTAAATATTTGCTAAAATCATTTAAAATTTCTTTACCTTTTTCAGAGTTTGTATATGCCACATGGGCGGTAATCATATCCTTAATTTCCATAACATCATATTTAGAAACAACTGGTTCGGAAGAAACCATTTCCTTGTTGAGGCTTAAGTATAAGTCGTTATCCTCATCAAGAACGTAGGCAACACCGCCGCTCATTCCGGCTGCGAAGTTCTTTCCAGTCTTACCGATAATTAAGACTTTACCACCAGTCATGTACTCGCATCCGTGATCGCCGACACCTTCTACAACGGCTGTTGCACCGGAGTTACGAACACAGAAACGTTCACCAGCCACACCATTAATATAAGCCTGACCGCTTGTTGCACCGTAAAGTGCTACGTTACCAACGATAATATTTTCCTCGGCTTTGAAGCGGATTCCTTTTGGAGGGTAAACGATTAATTTACCACCGGATAATCCTTTTCCGAAGTAATCATTACTGTCACCAACAAGCTCTAATGTAAGACCATTTGGAATAAATGCTCCAAAGCTCTGTCCGCCGGCGCCTGTACACTGTACAGTAAATGTATCATCTTCCAGTGTGTTGTAATATTTCTTTGTAATTTCAGAACCAAAGATTGTACCAAAGGAACGGTCTGTATTTCCAACATCGATAGAAATGCTTCTCTTCTGCTTTTTATCAAGCGCTGTCTTCAACTTAGTAAGAAGAACTTTTTCATCTAATGTCTTTTCTAATTCAAAGTTGTATTCATTCTTCTTGTTGTAGCAGATTGGATGCTTCTTATCTACATATGGATTATTTAAAATAGCAGATAAATCTAAGTGGTACTCTTTTGCTTCTGGAAGTTCTTTCAGAAGGTCTGTACGTCCTACCAGTTCATCTACAGTGCGGACACCAAGTTTTGCCATGTATTCACGCATTTCCTGTGCAACGAACTTCATGTAGTTTACAACGTATTCCGGTTTACCTTTGAAACGTTTTCTAAGTTCCGGATTCTGTGTTGCGATACCTACTGGACAAGTATCTAAGTTACAAACTCTCATCATAACGCAGCCCATTGTGATCAGCGGACCAGTAGCAAATCCAAATTCTTCTGCTCCAAGTGCTGCTGCCATTGCTACGTCGCGGCCGCTCATAAGCTTACCGTCCGTCTCGATGATAACTTTATTACGAAGGTCATTTTTAATTAATGTCTGGTGTGTCTCAGCAAGTCCAAGCTCCCACGGAAGTCCGGCATTATGGATAGAAGAATTACGAGGTGCTGCACCTGTACCACCGTCATGTCCGGAAATAAGGATTACTTGTGCGCCAGCTTTTGCTACACCGGCTGCGACCGTTCCGACACCTGCTTCAGATACCAGTTTTACAGAAATGCGGGCATTTCTGTTTGCATTTTTCAAATCATAAATTAACTGTGCCAAATCTTCAATACTGTAAATATCGTGATGAGGTGGTGGTGAGATTAGTCCTACACCAGGTGTTGAATGTCTTGTCTTTGCAATCCAAGGATATACTTTTCCTGCTGGTAAATGTCCACCTTCACCAGGTTTTGCTCCCTGTGCCATCTTAATCTGAATTTCCTGTGCACTTACAAGGTAACGGCTTGTTACACCGAAACGACCGGAAGCTACCTGCTTGATTGCAGAGCATTTATTCAGTCCATCTGGACCAACTGTCAGACGCTCTAAATCTTCTCCACCTTCACCAGTGTTTGATTTACCGTGAATCATGTTCATCGCGATTGCCAGAGTCTCATGTGCTTCCTTGGAAATAGAACCATAACTCATAGCACCTGTCTTAAATCGTTTCACGATAGAATCTACAGATTCAACTTCTTCGATAGGAACTCCTTTGGATGGATAATTGAAATCCATTAATCCACGAAGACTTACTGGAGAAGTTTCTTTATTAATCATGGAAGTATACTGTTTAAACAGTTCATAATTATTTGTCCATGCTGCTGTCTGTAATGTATGGATGGTCAGTGGATTGTAAAGATGTTCTTCTTTACCACTTCTATATTTGTGATCACCTTCACTGTCAAGACTAAGATCATTTTTCAGTCCTAACATATCAAATGCTTTGGAGTGATGGTAATCTACATCTTCTGCGATATCTTCAATTGTGATACCTTCTACACGGCTTACTGTGTTTGTAAAGTACTCATCAATGACTTTCTTGCTGATACCAACTGCCTCAAAAATCTGAGAACCCTGATAGGACTGCAGTGTGGAAATACCCATCTTAGATGCGATCTTTACGATACCGTGAAGTACTGCGTTATTGTAATCATTTACTGCTGCATAGTAATCTTTCTTTAATAAACCATCCTGAATCAGCTTCTTAATACTGAACTGCGCCAGATATGGGTTGATAGCACATGCGCCGTAACCTAACAGTGTGGCGAAATGATGTACTTCTCTTGGTTCACCACTCTCTAAGATAATACTTACAGAAGTACTCTTCTTTGTCTCAATGAGATGATGATGTACAGCAGATACTGCTAACAGAGATGGAATTGCCACATGGTTCTCATCAACACCTCTATCTGTCAAAATAACAACATTTGCACCATTTTTATGCGCCTGGTCAACAGCAACATATAAATGATTGATAGCCTTATCAAGCGGTGTTCCTTTGTAATAAGTAATCGGCACATCTTTTACATTGATATTCTTTACTTTTGCATAACGAATCTTTAATAAGTCTGTATTTGTTAAAATAGGGTTGTGAATCTTTAATACATGGCAGTTTTCTGCCTTTTCTTCCAACACATTCCCCTCTCCGCCAACATAGATGGAAGTAGATGTAACGATTTCCTCACGAATCGCATCAATAGGAGGGTTTGTTACCTGTGCAAAAAGCTGTTTAAAGTAATCAAATAATGGATGATGTCTCTTAGAAAGTACTGCTAATGGAGTATCAACCCCCATCGCTCCGATTGCTTCACTTCCGTTTAATGCCATCGGTAATACAGAATCTTTCACTTCTTCATAAGAGTAACCAAATGCTTTCATCAGGCGGTTGCTCTCTTCATAGCTGTATTCTTCTACTGCAACATTCGGAATCTTTAAGTCTTTTAAGAATACAAGGTTATCGGATAACCATTCACCGTAAGGCTGATTCTTTACATAAGAATCTTTTAAGATTTCATCGTCAATCAGCTCACCTTTTACAGTATCTACGAGAAGCATTTTACCTGGGTGAAGTCTCTCTTTCTTTACGATATGTGTTGTGTCAAAGTCTAACACACCAACCTCAGAAGAAAGAATTAACTGGTCATCATCTGTAATATAGTAACGGGAAGGTCTAAGACCATTACGGTCAAGTACGGCTCCCATGATATCTCCATCTGTAAAGAGGATAGATGCAGGACCATCCCAAGGCTCCATCATTGTTGCGTAGTACTGATAGAAGTCTCTCTTCTCTCTGCTCATGCCCTCGTTATTTTCCCAAGGTTCTGGAATCGTGATCATCATTGCCAGAGGAAGTGGCATTCCACTCATTAAGAGGAATTCTAATGTATTATCTAATCTTGCAGAGTCAGAACCGTTTGGATCTACAACTGGTGTCAGCTTAATCATCTCATCCTTCAGATAATCAGATTCCATGTTTTCCTCACGGGCTAACATCTTATCGGCATTACCACGAATAGTATTAATCTCACCATTATGAACGATGTAACGATAAGGATGTGCTTTCTCCCAGCTTGGAACTGTGTTTGTGGAGAAACGGGAATGAACTAATGCGATTGCAGATTCATAATCCTTATCCTGAAGGTCATTATAGAATAATCTTAACTGTCCAACTAAGAACATACCTTTATATACGATTGTTCTGCTGCTTAAAGAAACAACATAAGCAGAATCGTTAGACTGCTCAAATACTCGTCTTACAATATAAAGTCTTCTATCGAAGTCAAGTCCTCGTGGAACATCAAACGGTCTCTTTACAAATCCCTGCATAATGCATGGCATACAGTCCGCTGCTTTCTTTCCGAGGATGCCCGGCTGAACCGGAACCTCTCTCCAGCCTAAGAAATTTAAGCCTTCTTTTTCAACGATAATCTCAAACATCTTCTTAGCACGGTTTCTCTGTAACTCATCCTGTGGCATAAAGAACATACCAATACCGTAGTCACGTTCCTTGCCAATAGAAAAGCCGAGAGTACTACAGGTTTTTTCGAAGAACTTATGGGATATCTGCACTAAGATACCTACTCCGTCACCCGTTTTACCCTCGGCGTCCTTGCCGGCTCTATGTTCAAGATTTTCAACAATTTTCAAGGCATTCGATACTGTCTCATGGCTCTTAAGACCCTTGATGTTTACTACAGCACCAATACCACAGTTATCATGCTCCAGACTTGGATCATATAGACCCTGTCGCATATTGTCCTGATACATGGTCTCACCCTTTCTTGCATCACTATGAAATAGTAAATATTCATCAGTTGTAAATTATATTTTTGTAATTAGTAATTATCAGGAACTCTTAATCAAACCTTATGATTCTCATGTTCTCATGCTCTTGTAATCTTATGATTTCATAATCCTGAATGAGTATCTATAGTCTGAATAAAAATCTATAAATCTCTGAATAATTACATATTTAAAAAGTAACAAATTCATTTTCAGAAGTAGTTGTAATGACTTCCTGCATTTCTTTTTGTTGTTATCATATTACAACATTTTAAATAGGTTGTAAATATAAACATTAAGGTGAGTTGTCTAATAATTTGATTATTTATTTTTTAATATATTATTTTCTGATTATTACTCTTGTTTTAGGGGATATTGTAGTTAGTTTATTTGGTTTTTATTTCTTTTTAGATTATATTGTTCTTATAAAAGTACAATTTTGTTTGTGATTTCACCTCTTTATTCATCGTTATTTTCAGATTTAAAGACAATTCATACAATTATAAATGTAATTTTCAAATACAAATCCTGCATTTTATTAACATTGTATACAAAATAACTTAAGAAAATTAAGTAAGTAATTGGTTGAATTCTACAATTTTATTCCATTGTCTAAACTAGCATACTATTTGTAGTGAAAAAGCAAAAAAAGAATCGGATTCTTTTTTCGTAAACTATCTTTTCAAAAAGAAAATTTCCCTAATCTCTCATACTAATGTAAGAAAGGAGATTTTAATTACACACATGGCAAATCAGAGCAATACAAAAAGAAAAAATTATACATATTAATAATAATCAACAAAAAATGTTGAAATTCGATACAGAAAGGAGAGGCCATTTCGCAAAAAAATACGCATTTATTATTATAGAAAAAAGAAAGAAGAAATCACAATGATTATTAACAAATTTTATGAAAAACTCTACAAGGAACTTATCAACAAACTAGAATCTGATTATATTTTAATCCCTAACACGCCAGAAAATAGAAAAGCAATTAATAATACTCTAACGACAGTCCCTTGCACTGTAAAATCTTTAGAAAAAGATTCAAAGATTTTTAAAGCTTTATCTAACAAAAAAGCTAAAGCTAAGCAGCTTTCAATTGTACCCAAAATTTCTAAAACTTTATCTCTTATTATAATAGCCACTTTAATTTGTATGCCATTTAATACCATTAACACTCTCCCAACGCCTACCTACCACCCTACTGTACAAGTTAGTATTTTAGATATTTCTGATGGATCTTCTCACCAAAAAGGGAAAAATAAATTATCCGAAATACAAGAACAATACACAAACAAAAACCAAGAGCAACGTAATCCTAAAAACTACAAAAAGAAAGTTGCTACAAATACATATAATACATATAAGAAACAAAATAAATTCCATTTAACATTATCCACAAAAAAGCAACTCAACTTTTATCAACTTTTAAAAAGTTTTTTCTTAAAACAAAAAATACATACGATAATTTATCTGATGCTTATGATGTAATTAGTACTTTATTTGTATTGATTTCCACAGTAAAAGAATCTATACGCTCAAAAAAATTAAAATAGTCCTTCTATATAATTTTATTCAATACTATTTTCAATTATACATTAAAGCCGTTCTTCACAGAAGTACGGCTTTAAATTTTCTTATGAAAGCCAAGATAGAGTTTTAAATATCAAAACAATACTTTCCCTTGCCCCTTCCTTTCACAGCTTTAATCAACTCAAATTCCCGCATTGTTTGAATCAGAAATCCCGCCTTACTGTCTTTATATCCCAGTTTTTGTTTTATTTCTTTTCGCCCAAAGACTTCTTCTCCTGAAAAGCTTTCGATAATCTCCTTTATATTTAATGCAGTGACGCTACCTATGCTTTTATTAACTTGTAGTTCTTTCAGCTTTTTATATAACATATATTTATTCTCTGCAGTCAATACAGACGTTTCAAAACAGTGGGTTTTATCCTGACTTGTTGTTTCAAACAGTGTTTTTTCATCATTCAAACAGTATTTTTTTTCATTTCCTTGTGAATCCAGCGCATTAAACAGTGATTTTTCTGTATTGAAACAGTGATTTTGCTCTCTATATTCCACTGTTTGTTCTTTTACTACAGATGCTAAGTTCTCACTATTTATATTATTCATATACTGGTATTTATTTTCAGCGTTCTGTATATTCTCCGCCCGTTTTCGCATCTCCAATTCTTCATTTTCCCGGAATATAGTTACTCGTATACCATCTCCCAGTTCCTCAAACACTGGCTCTCTCAATCCATATTCTCTGCATTCTTTTATCATTCTTGGGATTCCTGTTCCCCACGCTTCTATAAGTCCCATATAACGAAATGCTTCAGCAATCGCTGTATTTCTGCACTTTGATTTACCTGATTTAGCTGACTGTATATCCAGTCCCCCATAAAGCATTCCGGGAGATGTTACTTCTATCCTGTCATCATAGACACAAACCTGTATACAAGACTCATCCAAATAACTTCTATGAACAACTGCATTAGTAATCAATTCTCTTATTGTTCGAACCGGGAGTTCATACGCTTCTTTTCTATGTAACCCTTCTATCTTTGCACCAAGATTGATATGCTTTAATACAAATTGATAAGCATTTTCCAGCTGTACATATAATGGTCCATCAAATTCTCTTTTATCTATAAAAATATCTCTTTCTGTTCCTTTAAATAACGCACATTGAATTTTGGCATACCGTATTTTATTCTTCGTCATTAGTCTAAACGCATGGGTGGGTTGAAGGTCTTTTCCTATTCGGCACAATAACCCTAAGTCTTCTAGTTTCTCGATTGTCATTTTATTTATAATTTCAGTTTTTTCTGTATTTTGCTTGGGATCTAATGACGTTTCCTGTATTGCTCTTGTTACACATGTTGTCTGCACATCATATGCCACTTTTTCCATTGCATTACATAATATCTTCGCCTCTCGTTCCGAGTACTCCATGTCTATTTCCGGTAAAGTATCATAAGAAATCTTTTGACCTTCTAATTCTAGTTCCTTTAACTTTCTATCATCAGCAGGACGACTTGTACCATTTATTCTTATATAAGAACCTTGTTCCTTCCCAAATGACTTGAGATAATAAGGACGCATACGTCCTGGAAAAACTTCTACAACAACAACTGTTCTTCCTTCTAATGTCTGTATTGTAATTTCCGGATCAATTATTGGAGTGCAGCTGTCAAATATCATATTTGAAATATCATCTGCTAATCTAAATGGATTCTTCTCTCCAATCCCAATAACTTCATTCGTCTTATCCTCAATTCCAATAAAAATTTTACCCCCCGTAGAATTGGAAAAAGCAATAACATCTTTTAATAACTTCTCATGTCTTTTCGGTATCTCTCTTTTAAATTCTATATTTTTTCCTTCTCCAAAATCTTCTTTATATAGCATTCCTGTCCCTCTTCAAAACCATTGTCAGTACATCTATCAGTCATTAATTTGTTATGATTTATTATAATACAATTCCCTTCTTTTTTTCAACACACAAGAAGAAGCCATGCACCAGCATAGCTAGCACACGGCTTCTCTTTTGTATTTTATAAAGTTTTATCTTTTGTAACTAATCTGACTGACCAGTTCAGGCTTTATTATTTATAAAGCTCAACGAGTCTCTGCAGGTGCTCGTAACGAGCCTTAGCAACCTTCTCAGATTCGTTGAAGAGTCTTTCAGCTCTTTCTGGGAATGGCTTAATCAGACGAGTGTAACGGGATTCGTTATTTAAGAATTCCTGATATGATCCATCGCCTTCTTTAGATGTTAATGTGAATGGATTCTTTCCTTCAGCTTTCTTAGCTGGGTCGAAGGAGAAGAGGTTCCAGTAACCAGCCTTAACGGCTTTCTTCATCTCATCCTGACAGTGGTTCATACCACCCTTAGCAATACCGTGAAGTTCACATGGAGCGTATCCGATGATCAGGGATGGTCCGTTGTAAGCTTCTGCTTCTGCAAGACATTTAACTGCCTGGTTAGGGTTAGCACCAAGAGCAATCTGTGCAACGTATACGTATCCGTAGCTCATAGCGATCTCTGCAAGGCTCTTCTTGCTGATTTCTTTACCAGCTGCTGCGAACTGACATACCTCACCGATGTTAGAAGCTTTAGAAGCCTGTCCACCTGTGTTAGAGTACATCTCAGTATCGAATACCATAACGTTTACGTTCTCACCGGAAGCTAATACATGGTCTAATCCACCGAAACCGATATCATATGCCCATCCGTCACCACCGAAGATCCATACGGACTTCTTAGCGAGATACTGTTTCTTCTCTAATACTTCTGCTGCATCTGGGCATCCAGCCGCTGCTGCTTTTTCTACCTCAGCGATTAATGCCTGAGCATCAGGTGTATTTTCTTTTGTATTGTCTTTTGTTTCCATGAACTTAGCAAATGCTGCTTTAAATTCATCGGATGCTTTATCGGATGCTGCCATCTTCTCTAATTTAGCGATAGCCTGGTCACGTAAAGTCTTCTGTCCAAGATACATACCAAAGCCGTGCTCTGCGTTATCCTCGAATAAGGAGTTTGCCCAAGCTGGTCCCTGTTTGGAATCTTTGTTTACTGTATATGGAGCTGTTGCTGCAGGACCACCCCAGATGGATGAACATCCTGTTGCGTTGGAGATGTACATATGCTCTCCGAATAACTGAGTAATCAGACGAGCGTAAGATGTCTCTGCACATCCTGCACAAGATCCGGAGAACTCAAGTAATGGCTGGTTGAACTGAGATCCCTTAACTGTAGTATCTGCAGGAGCACCTGGTTTTCTTCCAACAGTTGCAACTAAGTAATCGAATACTGGCTGTTCTGCTGCCTGGCTTTCCTGTGGAACCATCTTTAATGCGCCCTTAGCTGCAGCAGGACAAACTGTGATACACTCACCACATCCCATACAGTCTAATGGAGATACGCTCATTGTAAATTTGTATTCGCTTGCCTTTGGCTTTGTATCTGCAACTTTCATGTTGTCAGGAGCTGCCTTAATTTCGTCTTCGCTTACTAAGAAAGGACGAATTGTAGCATGGGAACATACAAACGCACACTGGTTACACTGGATACAAGCTTCTGGATTCCATTCTGGAACAGATACAGCAGTACCACGTTTTTCGTATGCGGAAGCACCAAGTTCGAACTGTCCGTCAGCGTTGTCTACGAATGTAGATACTGGCAGGCTGTCACCATCCATGATTCCGATAGGTTCCATCATTTCCTTAACCATCTTAACTGTCTCTGGACGTCCTGTAAGTTCTTTAGCAGGAGCATCAGCAGCTGGGTTAGACCAGGAAGCTGGAATCTCTACTTTATGAACAGCATCTACACCAGCGTCGATAGCTTTGTAGTTCATCTCTACAACAGCGTCACCCTTCTTGCTGTAGGACTTCTTAGCTGCTGCTTTCATGAATTCTACTGCTTCGTCGATAGGCATGATGTTCGCTAATTTGAAGAATGCGGACTGTAAGATTGTGTTAGTACGTTTACCCATACCAATCTCGATAGCCTTATCAATCGCGTTGATTGTGTATAACTGAATGTTGTTGTCAGCAATATACTTCTTAGCTGCTGCAGGCATATGATGATCTAATTCTTCATCAGACCACTGGCAGTTGATCATGAAGATTCCGCCTGGTTTAACATCCTGAACCATCTTGTAACCTTTAACTACATAAGATGGGTTGTGACATGCTACGAAGTCAGCCTGATTAATGTAGTATGGGCTTCTGATTGGATTGTCACCAAAACGAAGGTGAGAAATTGTAATACCACCTGTCTTCTTGGAGTCATACTGGAAGTATGCCTGAATGTATTTATCTGTGTGGTCACCGATAATCTTTGTAGAGTTCTTGTTAGCACCTACAGTACCGTCTCCACCAAGACCCCAGAACTTACACTCTACTGTACCAGGAGCAGATGTGATAGGAGCTGGTTTAACTTCTGGTAAAGATAAGTTTGTAACATCATCCACGATACCAATTGTGAAACGGCTCTTTGGAGCATCTTTTTCAAGTTCTTTATAAATAGCAAATACAGATGAAGGAGGAGTATCTTTAGAACCTAATCCGTAACGTCCAGCTGTAAGAACGATATCGTTAAGACCTGCTTCTCTAAGAGTTGTAGCAACATCAAGATATAAAGGATCTCCTAATGCTCCAGGCTCTTTTGTACGGTCAAGAACAGCGATCTTCTTAGCTGTCTTAGGAATAACATCTAATAATGCAGAAGATACCCAAGGACGATATAAACGAACTTTGATTAAACCAACCTTTTCACCTTTTGCTGTTAAGTAATCAATTACTTCTTCTGCTACGTCACAGATAGATCCCATAGCGATGATTACGCGGTCTGCATCTTCTGCACCATAGTAGTTGAATAAATCGTAGTTAGTTCCCAGTTTTTCGTTGATTTTGCCCATGTATTTCTTAACAACAGCTGGTAAAGCTTCGTAAACAGAGTTACAAGCTTCTCTGTGCTGGAAGAAAACATCACCGTTTTCGTGAGAACCACGCATAGCTGGGTGTTCTGGGTTAAGAGCATGCTCACGGAAAGCTTTAACTGCATCCATGTTGCACATTTCTTTTAAGTCTGCATAATCCCATTTTTCGATCTTCTGAATCTCATGAGATGTACGGAAACCATCGAAGAAGTTGATGAATGGAACTTTACCTTCGATTGCAGCAAGATGTGCTACAGGGCTTAAGTCCATAACTTCCTGTGGGTTAGTTTCTGCCAGCATAGCAAATCCTGTCTGACGACATGCATATACGTCACTGTGGTCACCGAAAATGTTCAGAGACTGTGTAGCAACTGTACGTGCAGATACATCAAATACACATGGAAGCTGCTCAGCTGCGATCTTATACATGTTAGGGATCATAAGAAGAAGACCCTGGGATGCTGTAAATGTTGTTGTGATAGCACCAGCTGCAAGAGAACCGTGAACAGTACCTGCTGCACCTGCCTCAGACTGCATCTCACTAACAACTACCTGGTTACCAAAAATATTTTCCTGTCCTGCTGCTGCCCACTGGTCAACGGAATCAGCCATTGGACTAGATGGTGTAATAGGATAGATAGCTGCAACATCTGTATACGCATATGCTACGTGAGCTGCTGCGGTATTTCCATCCATAGACTGTTTTGCTCTAGGCATTGATTATTCCTCCTTGTCAAAAGTTGTGGTTTATTTTAAATTCGACATAATATTATCATTTTTTTGAGGTAATGTAAAGCTTATTCGGAACTGTTCCTTCTAAAATACAAAATCTTGCCCGAAACAGCCTTTTTATGCCAATTTTTCCCCTTGACAACGTATTTTTCCGAGAACAATTTTAGGTTAAAATTGCTATAAAGCCAACAGTTTTGTATACAATATACATATGGCTTATTTTAGATTTTTTCTCAATAATTTTTTGTTGTAATTTTAGGATTATTCAGGATTAAAATTCTAATATTTTTTCTTCATTTTTTAATTATTTTATGAGATTTCTCTTTGTTTTCACCATTTATCTCCATCTTTTAAAAATAACAATTTCGTAATTTTACATAATTTAATCGACTAGAATGTGTTTGAAAAATGCTTTCTGCAAGATGTGTGTCACAATTTGCGGGAGATTTTGCCTGAATGAAGGCAGCGTAACGGGCGGCTACGTCAACTGAATGAAGCCAACACAACTCTATAGGAAAACAGGCATATTATTTGACAAAATGTCAATGAGACAATTCACGAAAAACGACTTTTTACTCAGAAGTGATGAAAAGAAAATTAAGTGGGAATCCACGGTAATTCCATATTATCTCCCTCACACTTTCATAAAAATATATCTAAAAAACACAACGGCAATCCCTATACACAAAAAAGGTCCCAGCGCAAAGCAATCCTTTCGCTTCGCACGCTTTGTAATCAGTAGAAAAAATCCATATAATCCTCCTAAAAGTAATCCCGCACAAGCAGCAAATATATTCCACTTTATCCCTAGTAACACTCCACTTGCCGCCATTAGCTTAACATCTCCTCCACCCAGTCCGCCTGAACATAAAATTGCAAGTATGAACATCGGAATACTAACCGAAAACACTCCCAAAAAGCGACTTAAGAATGTAACTTCCTGGAAAACAAAACCACTCCAGATTCCTGAAATAAACAAAAGTACATTTAACTGATTCGGAATTATCTTGATTTTAAAATCAATTATAGAAATAACCAGTAAAATACTAACTATAACAATCATTGTAATTACCCTCATATACTCCCCCTGGCTCCTGCTAATTGCAGAATTTTTATTAAGTTTACTATTTTACAGACCCTGTAACCCAAATACTATAATTATGAAAATCCCTGCAATGGAGTTATTAACATGTGTTTAATCTATAAACCATTCCAACTGACAGATTTAACTTGACTCAAAAATAATTTTTTAAATAACTTTCATTATTTTCTCTTGAACTTTTAAAAGTATTAAATTTCTATTTGAGTTATTTTATACCATTTATGTGTTTGTTTTTCCATTTTATACCATTTTTCTTCTAGAGTCAACTATTTATTTACAAAATTAAAAAGAAATTATATACTACCTTCAGGAGGATACAAATTAATATGGTCAAATTAATCGAAACAGTATACAATTTTTTATGGGGAGATTTACTCACCGCACCCTTACCCGGCGGCGGAACACTCCCCCTTTCACTTTTAGTCATTTTACTAATTCCTACCGGAGTGTATTTCACAATCCGTACAAAGTTTCTGCCAATACGTCTCTTCAAAGATATGGTTGGCGCACTTTTCGAAAAAAAAGACGAAGAACAAAGCGCACTTTCCGTCATCCAGACTTTGATTGTTTCCACAGCAACTCGTGTTGGAATGGGCAATCTGGTCGGTGTAGTTGCCGCAATTTCCGCTGGCGGAGCTGGTGCTGTTTTCTGGATGTGGGTTACTGCCCTTATCGGTTCTTCCACCGCTTTTATCGAAGCAACTTTATCACAGATTTATAAAGAAAAAGACCCTCTATATGGAGGATATCGAGGAGGACCTGCTTACTACATTCATCGATATTTTGAAGAAAAATCCGGCAAGAAAAAACGTTATGTACTTCTTTCCGTACTCTTTGCCATTTCCGGCCTTATATGCTGGTGCGGCATCAGTCAGGTAGTAAGTAATTCCGTAGCATCTGCTTTTAAAAATGCTTTTCACATTCCACCGATTTACACTACAGTTATTCTTGTAATACTTGCCGCAATTATCGTACTTCGAAAAAATGCAACTGTAAAAGTTTTGGATATTATCGTTCCCATCATGGCTGGATTTTATTTACTGATTACATTGTTTATTATCATCACAAATATCACACAGCTCCCTGGTGTATTTGAACGAATCTTTTCTGAAGCTTTTGGTTTCCGTCAGGTAGCCGCCGGGGGATTCGGTGCCGTCCTTATGAATGGAATCAAACGAGGCCTTTTTTCAAACGAAGCCGGTTCTGGTTCTGCCCCTTGCGCAGCCGCAGCCGCTGTTGCAGATAATCCTGTTAAAGTCGGATTAACACAGGCGTTAGGCGTTTTTATTGACACGCTTATGATCTGCAGTTGTACTGCTATGATCATGCTCCTTACTCCAACAAAGCTCACTGAAGGACTCGTTGGAATGGATTTATTACAAAAAGCAATGGAATATCATCTCGGCTCATTCGGAGTAATATTCATTGCCATAACGTTATGGTTATTCAGTTTTTCTACATTTATCGGAATCTTGTTTTATGCACGCTCCAACGTAGCTTACCTCTTTGGAGATAACTGGTTCTCTCAAACAGCTTACAAAGTTCTTGCTTTAGCAATGCTTTTTGTTGGAGGACTTGCTGCGTATACAATTGTATGGGATTTGGGAGATGTCGGAATTGGGTTGATGACGATCTTTAACATCATTATGTTATATCCGTTGTCGAAAAAGGCTCTACAAGCCCTAAAAGAATACGAGAAGAAATTCTAAGTTGTAGGATTGAGATAAACAGACGAGTCCCCGAACCCTAGCATATGCAAAAATGCTTCATATCACTGCACTCTTAATGCTCACCCGCATTAAGAGTTTGCTCTAAGGCGCATTTTTGCATATGCTAGGGTTCGGGGACTCTGTTTTTCTTAAATCTGCAATTATATTAATTCTATAAACGTAAAAGCTTTCACACTCTGAATTGAACTCTTTCCCAGATTTCTTGAAATTCTTTTGTAAATCATCTTTACTCATCCGTATCCATCCACATTAAAACTTTTTTACACTTTGAACAATACCATGCACAATGCTCCATATTGTCTGTAGAGATACTAATAATTTCTTTAGTAAAAAACCCTTTCAACCCCTTCTTCTTTTTTTCTTCATCAGATGTAAATTCATAACAGGAATGTCCGCCCTGTCCATATCCTTCAACTATTCCTTGTTGCATTTCATTTCCACAATCTAAGCACTTCATTATGTTCTCCTTTTAAGTCTCAACTTCTCTAGTCCTATAAATATCACTCAATTCGATAGCTATACTATCACACTTTAACTTTGAATATTATTTCTATTTTCTTACTTTTTATGCAGAATATTCTTGCAATCCTCTCTTTTTAACTACAGAAAGCAACAAACGATTACAAAAAAATCGCAACTTTCCGGAGAATCCTCAAATCCCCCAATATGAATCCTGATTTTACTTCAGCGACCACAGTCAGCCCGAAAAGAGAGCCTATCCCCTATATTTGTGGCCTCGGAGCAAGGTTTGGATGCGAGCGCTTAAGCGAACATTCAAACCGCCGCGACTAAAGTCACAAATATAGGGGATAGGCTCTCTTTTCGGGCGTCCGTTTTGTCTCAACAAATCAGGGCTTTATTTCTTCTTTGTTTTTTGTTTCACAGCCGTTGTTGTGGTTTCTGTTGCCGCTTCTGTAGTCGCAGAAGCCGCCTTATGCTCCTCATAAGTTTTACTGAAAATATTGGAGCCATCATTCTTCACTGTATCCATCTGGAAATACAGATAATCATTTTTCTGTGGATTCAACACTCCATCAATCGCTTCTAAGCTTGGGCTACATATTGGTCCAACTGGCAGGCCTTTATGCTTATATGTGTTATATGGAGAATCCACTTTTAAGTCTTTATACATTACTCGTGCGATTCCATACTGGCCTTTTGTAATAGCATATACAGCAGTGGAATCGAACTGTAACTTCATCTTTTGATCAAGACGATTCTGAATAACGCCTGCGATAATTGGATATTCCTCCGGAAGTTCTGTTTCTTTCTGTAAAAGAGATGCACGAATCAGAACTTCTTCCACTGTCATACCAAGCTTTTTCGCTTTTTCCTGTCTTGTCGCATCGAACTTTTTATCAAATTCATCGAGTATCTTTGCCACAAGCTGATCACCGGTAATATCTTTCGCTAAGTAATAGGTATCCGGATAAATATATCCCTGTAACTGATAAAATACTTTTTTCTTTTTCGGAAGGACATCTTTATACTTTGATGTCACAGCTGCATTCGTTACTGCAGTAAGGAATTCCTGGGCGGACATAATTCCTTCTTTTTCGAGTTTGCTTGCCGTCATCTCAATCGTGTATCCTTCTGGAATGGTGAATTTATTCTCTTTTTGACCATCCTGCGTTGCCAGTTCTTTGATAACTTTACCCAAACTCATTCCATTATTTAAATCAAATGTTCCATAGCGAAGCTTTCCTTTATAATCAGAGAAATATAGCTTCAATAAAAATGCTGCCTCGTATCGAATGATACCTTTTTTCTTAAGAATCGCACTTACATCTCTTGAAGTACTTCCCTTTTCAATCGTGATTTCAATATCCTTGCCTGCTACGGATTTTTCCTGAAAATATTCCTTTCCTATTGGGTAGGATACAACCGCACTTGCCACAAGAATCAGGACTAATAATCCTAATATTGCATTTCTAACAGGGTGAGACTTATGTTCCTCTGCCTCACCTGTTACCTTATAAAAAGATTCCTCAACAGCTTCTGCCTCCTGCTTATCTACCTTGCTATGTCTGCGCTTTCGGCTGCCTTTTTGTTCTTTTACATCATCTTCGCTATCAGTTTGGGAACTATCTGATTGGGTCTCTGACTTTTTCCCTTTTGATTTGGCCGATGCCTCCTCTATATCCTTTTGTACTGGCTTCTTTGCTCTATTCTCCTTTTCTGCCGATACAGACTTTCTAGCTGTCTCATCAGAAAGATTTCCGGAATCCGATTCTTTTTCTTCAGAAGATTCCTCAGCCTCTACATTCTCTATAAAATGAACTTGCAGCTTGCCATACAGCTCATCTTTTTCTGTATTCTCTTCCTTTCGCATTGTTTACCTCCAAAACAGATATCCTTTACAATCTTTCTTTTCTTTCGTATGATAAACAAGAATATACAAAAATAAAATGAAAGGTATTCTGTTATGTTTAACTTTTTTATTATTATGGACGAAATCCAGGGAAATAATATTGCCCGGAATTTTTCCTCAGAATATTTTAACTATACCATAAATTTCATAATTTCTAAAGAGTTTCCTGTCTTGACTGATTTCCCAGATTTTTCGCTTATTTTATGTGACCTTGACAAAAACATAGAACTTGCAAAAAAACACAGCCTTCCCGTCATTGCATTTTCACACAAAAATAACAGACAAGAATCCCTGATGGGGACCCCGTGGCTGATTTTAGATACAGATGGACTCAGTCCATTTTTCTTAAATGAAGTGTATTGCAGACATTATAAAAAACCTCTAACTATAACCACCACAAACCGCTGCATCATCCGAGAACTCACCACCAGACAACTCCCTGAACTTCTGCAACTGCAAGAAGAAAATAAAAACAACCCTTCCGGCTGCTTCTTTCCACAAAACTGTACCACATACGCAGAAGCCGAAGAATTTCTTCAAAATTATATAAAAAATCAATATGCATTTTATGGATATGGAATTTATGGAATCTTCAACAAAGAAAATGAGACTTTTTTAGGAATTGCCGGTTTTTCACCATTTGAAAATGTAATAACTTCAGACACCCTAAACTCAAAAGAAAAAAATTTAAAAATTTCTGAGAATTTGTCAGAGAAAATTCCCGAGAAAAAAAGCAAAAATATTTCTGAGCACTCTTCCGAAAAAACTTCCGAAAAATATCCCGAAAACGATTTTAATGAATATTCTGCCGAAATCGGTTACTCTGTTCTAAAAAAATGGCAGCAACAAGGAATCGCCTCAGAAATTCTTCCTCCTCTGATTCACTTCGGCAAAGAATATTTAGGCTTCACGAAAATTGTTACCAGAATAGAGAAAAATAATATTGCCTCCATTCGGTTAGCAAAAAAAAATAATTTAAAAATTCTGATTTGTCAGGCTACGGAGCAGACGAACTCCTGAAGCCTCCCTCAAATCTTTCTCAAAATAAATCCTGAATTTGCATGGGCAGCCAACAAACAGCTTCCAAAGAGATCCAGAACGAAAAAATCTTTATGTAATCTTAATATGGTGGCTGATATATTTACACTATCTTTGAATGGGTACATATATAATGAGGGAAACATGCCGGATGAAATATTAATACACAGGAGGGATTTATGTCAAAGGACATACATAAAAAGAAGCATTTGTCTTCTTTTCAATTAATTATTCTGGGATTTGCAAGTGTTATTTTGCTAGGGGCAATTATATTAATGCTGCCAGTTTCTTCTGCCGAAGGAGTGATAACTCCATTTAATCAGACGCTTTTTACATCAACTTCCGCAGTATGTGTAACGGGACTTGCTGTCTTGGATACAGGAAGTTACTGGTCTGTTTTTGGGCAGGTAGTTATTTTACTTTTGATACAGATAGGAGGACTTGGTGTAGTTACTGTTGCCGTTTCTGTATTTATGCTGTCAGGCAGAAAGATTTCTCTGATGCAGCGCAGCACGATGCAGAATGCAATTTCTGCGCATAAAGTAGGAGGCATTGTCCGTCTGACAAAGTTTATTTTAAAGGGGACATTATTTATTGAGATGGCAAGAGCATTAGCGTTGCTGCCGGTTTTTTATCATGATTTTGGAAGAAAAGGAATCTGGATGGCAGTGTTTCATTCCATATCAGCTTTTTGTAATGCTGGATTTGATATTTTAGGTACGCCAGCGAATCCATTTCCATCCATTACCGCTTATGAAGGAAATCCGATTGTAAATGTAGTGATTATGTTTTTAATTATAGCAGGTGGTATAGGATTTCTTACGTGGGAGGATATTTGTATTAATAAAACCCACTTTAGAAAGTATCATATGCAGAGTAAGATTATACTTGTGACAACCGCACTTTTGATAGTTTTACCAGCTGTTTTTTTCTTTTTTTCTGATTTTACTCATCTGTCAGTGGGAAAACGTCTGCTTGCATCGGCTTTTCAGGCAGTAACTCCAAGAACTGCCGGATTTAATACTATGGATATTTCTAAAATGACAGAAGTTTCAAAAGCAATGATTATTATACTTATGCTTGTCGGAGGTTCGCCAAGTTCTACGGCAGGAGGTATGAAGACAACAACTTTTGCAGTGCTTATATTGAATGCATTTGCCACATTCCGGAGTCAGGAAAATGTCGAAACATTTGGAAGAAGAATCGAGTGGAGTGTGATAAAGAATGCATCAACGATTGCAATGATGTACTGTATGTTATTTTTATGTGGAGGAATTACGATCAGTGTATATGAAGGGCTTCCACTTTCGGAATGTCTTTATGAAGCAGCATCGGCGGTTGGAACAGTAGGGCTTACATTAGGAATCACACCAAAGCTTCACATAGTATCACAATTCATACTGATCATACTCATGTATCTTGGAAGAGTAGGAGGACTTACTCTTATTTATGCGGTCCTTTCAAAGAAAAAGAAGGGAAATGCAAGGTTGCCATTAGAAAAATTAACAGTAGGATAAGTGTTAGGATCGTGTATGGTATCCGTTAAATAACACAGAGGGAGAATCGAATTATGAAAAATATATTATTAATCGGACTTGGGAGATTTGGAAGACATATTGCAATGGAGCTTAGTGAATTAGGGCATGAAATTATGGCGGTAGATGTCAATGAGGGCAGAGTAGATAAAGTCCTTCCCTACGTTACAAATGCACAGATTGGAGATAGCACGAATGCGGAATTTTTAGAATCATTAGGAATTGGAAATTATGATATCTGTTTTGTTACGATTGGAGGGAGCTTTCAAAATTCATTAGAGACCACATCTCTATTAAAGGAACTTGGTGCAAAAATGGTTATTTCGAGAGCAGAGAGGGATGTTCAGGAGAAGTTCCTTTTAAGAAATGGTGCAGATAAAGTGATTTATCCAGAAAAACAGGTGGCAAAATGGGCTTCAATCCGTTATACCGATGACCATATCCTTGATTATATGGAAGTAGATGCTTCCCATGCAATATTTGAAGTGGAAGTACCGAAAGAGTGGATTGGAAAAACGGTTGGAGAGCTGGATATTCGAAGAAAATATGATATTAATATCCTGGCAATAAAAAATAATGGAGAGCTTAGCATGGCAATATCTCCAGATACATTTTTTACAGGAAATATCTCTCTTTTAGTAATCGGAGAGCATAAGGCAATTAAAAAGTGTTTCCATATTTAAATTAAAGAGGGGATAAATGATGAAAGAAGTAATTTTACTCTTAACAGTATTGGTAATGTTTATTGTTTGTTTTTTTGTTATGGGAAAGATTGGATATTTCATCAATGAAAATTACAAAGCATTTATTATAGAGGAGAGGGAAAATACGCAATCCTGTAAAATTATATCTTTGGATAAAATTTCTGATGAAGAGTTGTTAAAAGAAATACATGATTATCAAAAAAAATGTGGTAAAGCAGGTATGATAATTTATGATTCAAAAAAGAAAGATAAGAGGCAGTGTTTTGACGGTGATAAAGCAGTATGATATACTCTAATATACTCTTGAATTCAAGTAAAAGGCGGGAAATTAAAATAATGGAAGAAAATGAAAGAAGAGAAGGCGTATTAAAGCAGCATTTTGCATTATATGTAAAGAAACCGTCAATGAAAGATTGTTTTGTGACGGTTTTTATATTTATGATATGTACTATTATTGGTCTTTTATTTCAGAAACTGCATTTTACAGATACGAATATCGTTACGATTTATATCCTTGGTGTATTGATTACTTCTATTTTGACAGACGGTTATCTGTGCAGTATCGCAGGTTCCTTTTTAAGCGTTGTTTTATTTTGCTTTTTTCTTACGGAACCGAGGATGTCTTTCCAGACATATGCAGTTGGATATCCGGTAACTTTTGCGATTATGCTGGTATGCTCTGTGTTGGCGGGAACTCTTTCCGCTAAATTAAAAATGCATGCAAGGATTTACTCTCAGCTCGCATTTCGAACGCAGGTATTATTCGACACAGACCGCCTGCTGCAAAAAGCGAGGAGCAGTAAAGAGATGCTACGTGTCACCTGCACGCAGTTGGTTCGTTTACTGAACCGGGATATTGTTGCATATATTGTAGAAGAGGGGAAATTGTCACAGGGACAGGTATTTTATAAAAACAAAGAAGAAACAGATCAGCAATTTTTAATACCGGAAGAACAAAAGATTGCCAGATGGGTCTATGAAAATAATAAGCGTGCAGGAGTAGGAACGAATTATTTTAAAAATGCAAAATGTTTATATTTAGCAATCCGCATTGGTGATCACGTATATGGTGTAATTGGAATCCCGGCGAACAAAGATGTTTTTGATTCCGTTGAGTATAGCATTTTACTTTCCGTAGTAAATGAATGTGCGCTTGCTATGGAAAATCTGCGCAATGCAATAGAAAAAGAGAAGAATGCTGTTTTGGCGAAAAATGAACAGCTGCGAGCAGATTTACTGCGTGCGATTTCTCATGATCTAAGGACGCCGCTTTGTTCTATTTCTGGCAATGCGGATATGCTTTTAAATAACGGAGCGTGCCTGGACAGTAAAACGAAGCAGCAGATTTATGTGGATATTTATGATGATTCTGAATGGCTCATTGGCGTGGTAGAGAATCTGTTATCTATTACAAGGCTTAATGATGGGCGGCTGAAGTTTAAATTTACAGATCAGTTACTTGATGAAGTTATTGCAGAATCTTTGCGTCATATCAGCAGGAAGCATGATGAATATACAATTGTGACAAAGTGTGAAGAACTGATTCTTGTCCGAATGGATGTGCAGCTTATCATACAGGTACTAGTGAATCTTATTGATAATGCCATAAAATATACACCGAAAGGTTCGAAAATCTGTATCCGGGGAATGAAATGTAATGGAAAAGCACAGATCTGTGTGGAGGATAATGGACCGGGTATTGCAGATGAAATGAAGCCATATATCTTTGAGATGTTTTATACTGGGAAAAGTACGATTGCAGACAGCCAGAGAAGTCTCGGTCTTGGTCTGTCACTTTGCCAGTCTATTATAGAAGCACATGATGGAAGGCTCCTTCTTACAGATAATACACCACGAGGATGTATTTTTACTTTTACTTTACCACTTAGCGAGGTGACATTAAATGAATAAAACAGTAGTTCTTGTTGTGGAGGATGACCGTCCGATACGAAATCTCATCGTAACAACATTAAAAATGCATGATTATAAATATCTTACGGCTAACAATGGAGTATCTGCGATAATGGAAGCATCTTCACATCATCCAGATATTGTCCTCTTAGATCTGGGTCTTCCGGATATGGAAGGAGTAGATGTAATTAAAAAAATCCGTACATGGTCCAATATGCCGATTATTGTTATCAGCGCTCGAAGTGAAGACAGCGATAAAATAGAAGCATTAGATTCCGGGGCAGATGATTATATTACAAAACCTTTTTCGGTGGAAGAACTGCTTGCCCGCATACGGGTGACACAGCGGCGCCTTGCCATTATTCAGGCGGGAGAAGAACAGGAAGCTTCTATTTTTATTAACGGACAATTGAAAATAGATTATACAGCTGGCTGTACCTATCTGAAAGGAAAAGAACTGCATCTGACACCAATTGAATATAAGCTTTTATGTCTTTTGTCACGTAATGTCGGAAGGGTATTAACGCATACCTATATCACACAGCAGATATGGGGGAATTGTTCACAAAATGATGTTGCTTCACTAAGGGTGTTTATGGCAACATTACGAAAAAAACTTGAACCAGATAAAAATGGACTCCAGTATATACAGACGCATATTGGAATCGGATACCGGATGCTTCGGATAGAATAAGGAGGCACTATAAGTGAAAAGAAGTATAGCATATTATCATCTTCCGGGGCTGTTTGAGTTTTATGAATTGTATAAAGTGTTTTTGCCGTTATTTCGGGAACATGGAGAATATTTTTATGATTGGTGCGATATTGGATCTGTCTATGGTGCCCCAGCGGATTGTATCTGGGGCGGAGGACGAGCAGGATTTGGGGATGACGATGCAAAGAAAGTGTTAGATTTAATGAAAGGGTATGGGATTTCTGCCCGGCTGACTTTTAGTAATTCTCTGCTTAGAGAAGAACATCTTTTGGATAAAAAATGTAATGCGCTTTGCAGATTGTTTGAAGAAACTGGGGATATACAAAATGGAGTTATCATTCATTCGGACCTGTTATTAGAATATTTAAAAAAGAACTATCCTAACCTTTACTTTGTCTCATCAACAACAAAAGTCCTGACAAATTTTCAGGACTTTTTAAAAGAAGTAAAAAGAGAAGATTTTCAATACGTTGTCCCAGATTTTCGTTTGAACAAGTCTTTTGATAGGTTAAATACCTTAACGCAAATAGAAAAAGACAAAGTGGAATTCCTATGTAATGAATGCTGCTGGTTTGGCTGTAAGGATAGAAAACGCTGCTATGAGGCAGTGAGCAGGAAGAATCTGGGAGAGCACTACCCGGAACATCACTGTACTGCGCCGAATGCGGAACAAGGATACCGCTTTTCAAAAGCAATGAAGAATTCAGGATTTATCGGGATAGAGGATATCCAAAACAGCTATCTGCCAATGGGATTTTCGAATTTCAAAATTGAAGGACGGGGACTTGGCAGTGCATTGGTGCTGGAATTCCTGCTTTATTATATGGTTAAGCCAGAATATCAGATACATATCAGAGAAGCAATATATCTTGATAATATGCTGGATTTGTTTTAAGAGATTATTTGAGAAGAAACAATACTTTATGATATTCAAAGTCAGCAACTAAATATCATAAAACATCGGTTTCTTCCCCTTAAACACTACATAATGATGGAAACCAGCCCTATGGAGAATAGCAGGCACATGATCAAACTCCCACGCCATATGCTCCGGCTGATGTGCATCACTTCCAATCGTGATAAGTTCCCCGCCAAGCTCCCGGTATCTTCTCAAAATAGAAATATCGGGATTTGGCCAGTCAAGTCCATACTTAAGACCTGCCGTGTTTACCTCAAGAGCACGATTCCTCTCAATGATTTCAATAAGAATTTCATCAAGAACATCTGTAAAATGGTCATAAAAGAATGTCTGTGAAGACTCTGGCAGGTAGCGGCAGACATAATCAAGATGACCGACAGACTGATAGTGTGGAAAAACTTTTAAATTTGCAAGAATCGTTTCAAAGTAGTTCATAAGCCCGCGGGTTGCACCCATTTCCTTAAAATAAGTTCCATAATAAGGATCCATTCCATTTACGATATGGCAGGAATTGATGATAAAATCAAAATCATTGCCATATTTTTTATAAAAGTTAGCGAGTGTCTGCCCAAGATGCGGCTGCACACCGAGTTCAAGTCCGTATAAAATCTCGATTTGTGAGGCATACTTTTCCTTGAGAGTAAAAAGAGTCTTTTTATAATTTTCAAAATCTAAAAGGAAGTCCAGACCATCAGGAGTGTCCGGATAGCAGGGATCGTAATGTTCGGTAAAGCACAACGTTTTCATTCCGAGACGGATGCCCTGTTTGATCATCAGTTCCATCGGTGTGTCTGAATCGGAAGAAAAAGAGGAGTGAAGATGTGTGTCTGTGTAAATCATAACCGTGTTTCCTTTCTGGTAAAAATTTGCATTTGTATTTTCCTGCACATTTAAAATAAGGGTAAAAAATTGTAATTTAAGGCCAAAAGTTCTGTATACTTGCAGGAAAAATGGCAACAATATCATAATAGCATAAAAGTGATGAAAAAAAATCTATAATTTTATGCAAAATACTACTTGAAATCTTGGCAATAATTAGGTAAAATAGTTAAGGATTTGACAGGGAAAGTCAAATCACAGCGCAGGAGGGCATATTTCCTGCGAACTTTAATGTCAAAGAAATATCTAAAACTTAGGAGGAATTACCATGGCAGTAAAAGTTGCAATTAATGGATTTGGCCGTATCGGTCGTTTAGCTTTCAGACAGATGTTTGGTGCAGAAGGCTATGAAGTAGTAGCTATCAACGATTTAACAAGCCCTAAGATGCTTGCGCACTTATTAAAATATGACTCTTCTCAGGGAACATATGAGAAAGCAGCTACAGTAAAAGCTGGAGAAGATTCCATCACAGTTGACGGACAGGAAATCAAAATCTACGCTTTCCCAGATGCAAACAATTGCCCATGGGGAGAAATCGGTGTTGACGTAGTTCTTGAGTGTTCTGGATTCTACACAAGCAAAGAAAAAGCTCAGGCTCATATCAATGCTGGTGCTAAGAAAGTTGTTATTTCCGCTCCTGCTGGAAACGACCTTCCAACAGTTGTTTACAATACAAACCATACAGTATTAAAACCAGAAGATACAATTATCTCTGCAGCTTCTTGTACAACAAACTGTTTAGCTCCTATGGCTGACGCTCTTAACAAATACGCTCCAATCCAGAGTGGTATCATGTGTACAATTCACGCTTACACAGGTGACCAGATGACTCTTGACGGACCACAGCGTAAAGGTGACTTAAGAAGATCTCGTGCAGCAGCAGTTAACATCGTTCCTAACAGCACAGGTGCTGCTAAGGCAATCGGTCTTGTTATCCCAGAATTAAACGGTAAGTTAATCGGATCTGCTCAGCGTGTTCCAACACCTACAGGATCTACAACAATCTTAACAGCAGTTGTTAAAGGTGCTGACGTAACAGTTGAAGGAATCAATGCAGCTATGAAAGCAGCAGCTAACGAATCTTTCGGTTACAACGAAGATGAAATCGTTTCTTCTGATATCGTAGGAATGAGATTTGGTTCTTTATTCGATGCAACTCAGACAATGGTTAACAAAGTTGCAGATGATTTATACGAAGTACAGGTTGTTTCATGGTACGATAACGAAAACAGCTACACATCTCAGATGGTTCGTACAATCAAATACTTTGCAGAATTAGCATAATTTAAGCGATAGTATTAGTATATATTTAAGAATATAAGACTCAAACATGGGTCCGGTCTCGTGGGACCGGGCCTTTGTTTGTTTTTTGAATAATGTATTTGAGGATTTCTTTGTAGAAGCATGACAGTTCTGTCTTGCAATCAAGTTTATTCTTCAGACTACATTGAATATAATTTAGGAGGAATTCCAACATGGGTTTAAATAAAAAATCTGTAGACGATATTAATGTAAAAGGACTTAAAGTTCTTTGCAGATGTGACTTCAACGTTCCATTAAAAGATGGTAAGATCACAGACGAGAACCGTCTTGTAGCTGCACTTCCAACAATCAAGAAGTTAATCGCAGACGGCGGTAAAGTAATTCTTTGCTCTCACTTAGGTAAAGTAAAAACAGAAGAAGATTACACAACAAAGACTTTAGCTCCAGTAGCAGCTCGTTTATCTGAGCTTCTTGGACAGGAAGTAAAATTTGCAGCAGACCGTGAAGTTGTTGGACCAAACGCAAAAGCTGCAGTAGAAGCTATGAAAGACGGAGATGTTATCTTACTTGAGAACACTCGTTTCCGCAAAGAAGAGACAAAGTGTGGAGAAGAATTCTCTAAAGACCTTGCTTCTATCTGTGATGTATTCGTAAATGATGCATTCGGTACAGCTCACAGAGCTCACTGCTCTAACGTAGGTGTTGCTTCTTTAGTAGACACAGCAGTAGTTGGATACTTAATGCAGAAAGAAATCGATTTCTTAGGCAATGCTGTAGAGAACCCAGTACGTCCTTTCGTTGCTATCCTTGGTGGAGCAAAAGTTGCAGATAAGTTAAACGTTATCTCTAACTTACTTGAGAAGTGTGACACACTCATCATCGGTGGTGGTATGGCTTACACATTCTTAAAAGCAAAAGGATATGAAATCGGTAACTCTTTAGTTGACGAGACAAAGATTGATTACTGTAAAGAAATGATGGAAAAAGCAGAAAGCCTTGGCAAGAAGTTACTTCTTCCAGTTGACTCTGTAATGGTAGATGCTTTCCCTAACCCAATCGATGCTGAAATCCCAACATATGTATACGATGCAGACGCTATGGCAGCAGACAAAGAAGCTTGCGATATCGGACCTAAGACAATCGAATTATACGCAGAGGCAGTAAAGACAGCTAAGACAGTTGTTTGGAATGGACCTATGGGTGTATTCGAAAACCCAATCCTTGCAGCAGGTACAAAGGCAGTTGCAGCAGCACTTGCTGAGACAGATGCTACAACAATCATTGGTGGCGGAGATTCCGCAGCAGCAGTTAACCAGCTTGGATATGGTGACAAGATGAGCCACATTTCTACAGGTGGCGGAGCTTCTCTTGAGTTCTTAGAAGGTAAAGAATTACCAGGTGTTGCAGCAGCAAACGATAAATAATTTCAGAATTACGGGAGTAGCGTTAGCTACAGAGTAATTCGTGACATCAGTTAGGGTCAGAATACCTTTTGACCCTAACATCATAAATATATAATAAAGGGGAATTTGTTATGCGTAAGAAAATTGTAGCAGGTAACTGGAAAATGAATAAAACTCCTAGTGAGGCAGTTGAATTAGTAAATATGTTAAAACCACTTTGTGCGAATGAAGATGTTGACGTAGTATTCTGCGTACCAGCAATCGACATTATCCCAGCTATGGAAGCTGCAAAAGGTTCTAACATCGCAATTGGTGCAGAGAATATGTACTATGAAGAGAGCGGTGCTTACACTGGTGAGATTTCTCCTGCTATGTTAGTAGATGCTGGAGTAAAATACGTTGTTCTCGGACATTCTGAAAGAAGAGAATACTTCGCAGAGACAAATGAAACAGTTAACAAGAAGATGTTAAAAGCTTTCGAACATGGTATCACACCAATCATGTGCTGTGGAGAAACATTAGAGCAGAGAGAACAGGGTGTTACAATGGACTTTATCCGTCAGCAGGTTAAAGTTGGTTTCTTAAATGTAACAGCAGATCAGGCTAAGACAGCAGTTATCGCTTACGAGCCAATCTGGGCAATCG